>Ga0114933_10005306_pt1 | contig 11746 bp, 9 predicted proteins | sample 4SBtaG_FD_89691 | JGI IMG/M metagenome (GOLD analysis project Ga0114933, IMG submission 89691) | Deep subsurface microbial communities from Kolumbo volcano to uncover new lineages of life (NeLLi) - 4SBTROV12_W25 metaG | ecosystem: Environmental > Aquatic > Marine > Volcanic | place: Kolumbo... | reverse complement strand
TTTTGACTTTGCAGATGAACAGCAGCAAGTCTAACGCGCCTCAACAGAGGCCGCCATTTCCTTGTCTCCTCAGAATTACCACCGGCTCGGATTGCCACATCTATCATACCAACCGACCGACATCCTTCTTCTACAAGGATTTTCGTGATAAGATTCTTTAAGCCATCGAGGCTCTTGTCGATTTTAGATTCGCCCACAATACTCAATTTATTTCCTCTCAAGGACGGACTACCAGAACGCCTAATCTAAAACAATACGTAATATAACCCTATATTTACTATATAACCCTATATTTATTATTTATGAATTAACTTTGGGAAAAGCTACCAGCAAAACTAACCTTCCTAGAAGAAAAAGGGCTAATATATCAAGCGGCAAATTGATAAGCATTTCTAGTATAATACCAATGTCCCATATTTTGTTAATATAGAAAATGATTAGATTAAAAACTTGCATTAATATTGCCAAAAGTATTAGGTAAAATCCAAAAATCTCACCATCTTCAAGTAAATAGTTACTATCTGGTACATCCGCAGTTATTCTTTTTGACACCCAGTCATACAATAAACGACGCCCTAGAAAAAATGATCCAATTGCGACGAGTATCAAGGCGATATCATTTTCTTCCTGAACTAACTTATTAAAAGCCTCAATGTCCTCGTAGGTTAATGCTGTCCAAATGAATTGAATAATTAGCGGAGCAATTAATAACAAAACGCCGCCCGATATTAAGGTGCTAAAAATCCTACCCATAATTAAAAAAGTTACTCTCTCCAACACGCGTTAATCTCCTCGTTCATTTTTAATAATAATCAATGGAATATTCGATGATACTCCAATTTTTAATCATGATGTCCACTATGTGAAAGGATAAATACTTCTGCAAGATGTCTTTAGAAAATTCTTATGGGCGGAGAAATTTTCATAAATTACAAGGGTAGAATAGGCTTACCACATTAGCGGCGGCGGTAACATTTAAGACATATAAACGATAGAAAAAAGATGGGTGAAATCTGTGTCGTAAAAGACTATCGTATGCCCCAATTTTTTTATATTGAAAAGTTCGGCACCCAAGTGGATTGGCATTGCTACCACTAAACTCAGAAAAAAGTATAAAATGAAATATTTGCTAGCATTATTAATGTGTCTGTTTTCATCTAATGTGATGGCATCCTCGGACACAAGCCACTCGGGTAAAGTCAAATACAAGGAAACACAGGAAGCATTAAAATTCGACAAAGGGGCAAAACACGTCGAGGTTTTCACCGTAATTGACAGAATCTATAATATTGATATCAGTGCCGGAACTTTCATGATAGAGGCAGAAATTTTATTGAAATGGAGAAATGAAGCCGACCTCCAAAATTTAAAGAAACAATTTTCTGAACATACGATCACTGGCCATAAGCTGGACAAAGCGTTAGATAAGCTATGGCACCCTGAATTCGTCGTTAAGTCAGAGACCGTTCGCCGAGAAACACTATTCAGGACACTTCATTTAAATCCCGATGGCTCTTTGGAACTTTTTGAGAAGTTCGAAACGACCCTACCTGTAAATACCGAGATTCGGCAATATCCCTTTGGAACATTAAAATTAAACCTCGATATTGTTGCATTTACACATGATGCGAAAGAAATGACTTTTGATCCAGTCTATTTTGAAATAGGACACAAAGAGCAAGAGGAACCAGTGCTAGTTGGAAATTGGAAGCTTCTTGACTCTTTCGTTGATAAAAAGATATCCCATCGTTTGAGTAGTACAGATCAAATTTATTCACAAAATGGTTTCCATTTTATCGTAGAACACGAATTCCTAGATTCGCTGCAGAAAATATTTTTTCCAATTGGATGTATTATTCTTATCTCCCTGTTTCTTAATTTGTTTAGTTCCATGCGTTTCAAAGACAATATAAGCATACGTATTTATGGACAACTTTATTTGCTTTTGACCTTTTTTGCGCTGAAATTCACTCTAGCAGATGAAATTCCCACTACACATTATATAAATTTAGTTGATCTTTTATTTATCATTGGGACTGCGGTTATCGTTTTAAATTTATTTTCAAGTATTATTTTGAGTGAGCGATACTTGGAGGAAAAAGCCGGCACCCGTCGACTGGAAATACTCCTAGATAAATCTGCACCGGGACTCACTATTGTTGCTTTGTTTGCCTCCATTATTTATGTCTTTTCATAAAAAGATCAAATTTGGGCGGCGCAGATTATTGGAATTGATACAAATATCCGCAAATCTAGATTTGCAGATTAATTAAAAGTCTTTTTGAGTTATGATTTTTATTTCTGTTATTACATTTACGTTACATTTTAATAATTAAATGATGTCGTTTGTGTTTATTTTTATCTAAAATTTGTAATTTGAATAAAAATCGCTAGCTTTTACCTTCAGTTTCGTGCGAAAAAATGAGGTATTCTCACTACAATTACCAGCCGTTTGACTATTGTTTTCAGACGCTTTAGTGATCCTCTTTTTACGAATGCTATTTATGCGTATAAACCCTGTTTTGTTTTCAAAATTTTTGATTATTGTTCTCACGGTTGGACTATTGTTATTTGTCAACCTGACCTCTGAATATGCTCTTACATCGATCATTAGAATTGGAGCAATAATCCTAACCATTTTTGCGACACTAAAATTAAATCAAGCTCAAAGCAGGGGAAAAAACCTCTCGTTTGTCGCTATGGTATTAGCTTGTTATTTGTTTCTCATATCTTTGGATTCTAGATCATTATTAACAGATTATAATGCTTTTAGTTTTATTTTGACAATTTTACCTGAGCCAGAATTGGTATCATTAGCCTATAAGGTCTTTGTACCATTTCTGATTGTGATATTGGCCTTTGAGATAATTACAGCCGAAACACAGTCGGATAGCACTATACAAAAAATACCTGCAATTTTAAGATTCCTTTTATTAGGTGTTTCAATTGCAACCCCCTTTTTAATATTTCTATCTTTCGGGTTCGGCGTGCCACTAACGGGTGTGCTCGCCACATCCGGATTAATCACAGCAATAATAGGTTTGGCACTTCAAAGTAACTTAAGTAATATTGTATCCGGTATGTTTCTTACGCTAGAGCGTCCTTTCAAATCTGGGGACTGGATTTCTGTAGATGGAGAAGACATCGGTCAAGTTAAAACAATATCCTGGAGGACAACACGTCTAGTGTCGTTAGAAAACACAGAGATATCTATACCTAATGATAAACTTGCGCATTCAAGTGTTGTGAACTTATCCAGTAACGATGAAAACTTCTCCAAAGGCGGCTATATCATCTACGATAAACTGAGCGTCCACCCCAGACATGACCCTAAGTATATTATTGAATTAATAAAAGATGGTTTGGCTGGGAGTCAGCCCGCAGACGGCCGTATTTTCTTTGGGTATACCAATGCCTGGCTTGGCGGCAGTTCGGAAAATGGTCTCGATTTTTGGATCGCTTATGATTGTACCAATCGGTGGTACCAGTACTCTCAGCGGTCAGTTGTTATGCTTGCAATAAATCATGTTTTCACTAAATCCGGCGTTACTATGACTGCTGGAAACCTTTTACAAAACATGAAATCCGACGCGAACTTAAAGGTTATAGAAGACTTCAGTCAGAATGAAAGCAACTACCGTAGCCTCTATACCGCGAACAATAACATCTACCTCGAAAGCCAAGTTGTCGAACTCTGGTTCAAGAGGGTACCCCTTTTTGAATCGTTAACGGCTCGAGATTTCAAGGTTTTGGCGCGCTCTTCTATAAAGCGTGATTTCAAACCGGATGAGATTATTATCAAACAGGGGGACGAAGGTCAGTCAATGTTCGTCGTGATGGAAGGCGTTGTAGGGGTCGAAGTTGTAAACGGTAAAAAGAAGAAGATGCAAGTCGCTACGTTGAGTATTGGTGATGTATTTGGGGAAATGTCACTATTGACTGGTGCCAAACGAACCGCTTCGGTTCGCGCAATACGGCCGGTCGTAGTATATGAAATTACCAAGCCGATTTTTGCAAAAATATTCAAGTCAAATAAGAAAGCTATTGATGGGTTAACGGGGATTCTTGTAGAAAGGCAAAAACAATTGGACGAGATTTCGGAAACGCATGAGGAAGAAGGTAACAAAGCAAATAATGCGTTCAATATACTCAAAAAGGCCATTGTAGATTTTTTTAAATTTTAAGTTTGATGTGAATGAAGTTAATGAATGATACAATAGCACCACAAGATGCAGATACTGAGACGGATCTAGCTATCACTGAGGCTCTAGCTGCGGCAAAGACGCACCAGCGGGCCGGCCGAGTAAGAGAAACTGCCAGCATTTTCAATAAAATACTTAGTTTTGATCCGGATAATATAGAAGCGTTAAAAGGGATGGCGGAGATAAGCTGCATTACTAAAAACCCCCACGCTGCCCTACCTATTTATGCAAAAATATTGAACCAAGCTCCCGAGGACATAGACTCCCTCACAAACCGTGGTGTAATTCTGATGCAAATGGGAGACGCAGAAGCATCTGAGTTTTCTTTCCGCAAGGTATTGAAAGTGCAACCCGATAACATCGATGGCCTAAATAACTTGGGCACATGCCTGATTGAACAAAATCGATTTGATGAAGCAAAGTCTCCCTTATTAAAGGCTACCAAACTTGCGCCAGACAAGGCTGCGTCTTTCTACAATCTTGGAGTCCTATATAGAAACTCAACACCAGATAATATTGATGTTCAATTACAATATTTTGAAAAAACACTCGAGATTGATCCAGACTATACAGAAGCCCTTATTAATCTTTCCAATATATATGGACAACAAAATGCTTTTGAAAGGTCGCTTTATTATATCGAAAAAGCTCTTTTAACTAGACCCGATGACCCACTTATACTTTTTAATAAGGGGATAACACTGCGAATGCTCACTCGTATTGATAACGCTATTGAGTGTTTAAAAGCAGCAAGAAATAGTTCTAAAGAACCTCATCTAATTGACTACGAGATTGGTAACTCTCATTATATGGCTGGCAGATTAAAGGAAGCCACGGCATTTTATGTTGCCTCTGTAGGGGAACGAAAAAATTTCAAGCAAGGGTTTATTGCACTTGGTAAAACCCTTGCTGAAGTTGGACAATTTGCAAAAGCAAAAGAGGCTTTTTTGAGGGCTGGGTCTGAAGTAGAAGCTCAACAAAGAATATCCGCATTAAATATTATTACTGGAGACGAAGACCCCTGGAAAGTATTTGGAAAGCTTTTTGATGCAGAAGAGTTATCTATTTGTTCAAAAGATAACAAGTGGACGGGTGACCTGACAGAAAAATCTCTTTCTATCCATACCGTAGGAATGCAAGCAGGAGAGATAATTTTATTTTGTCGCCTTTTGGAGGAACTAAAACATAAATCCAAAAAAATTAGGATTATAATCCCGCAATCAATGGAAAGCTTAATCCCTTGTTTCAATATAGATATCTCGGTGGTGCTTGAATCCAATTTTAGCCAAGATTTGATAAATGATGCCTCACGTGAGGCACATTTGTATGCTGTTCCCAGCTTACTGGATCTGGAAAACGGTGTATTACCTAAAAAAGATAAATATATATGGGCAAACCAAGAACGCGAACGCCTATGGAACAAGTCTATCTTTGAGCGTAATGAAGCTAATATTGGGTTGTGCTGGTCTACTTCGGGCTTATTGACTGGACCATACCAAGAATTAAAACTGGAAGAGTTTGAACCGATAATTGAACTCGAAGGAGCCCAATTTATAAATATGACACCTTTAAATTCGGACACTCAAAAAGGCCATTTAAGAGATTTAAATGTCGTCGATTTCACAGATAATTTAAGAGATCACGAAGATTTATTAGCGGCTATTGATAGTCTCGATCTACTGATAACGGCTGATGTCACCGCTGCCCATTTAGCTGGTGCGCTTAATAAACGTGTTATTGTGTTATTACCACTATTCCCCAACTGGCATTGGGGCTACAAAAATGAACACGCTTTATATTACCCCAACACAAAATTAATACGCCAGTCAGTAGAAAACAACTGGGATCGACCAATACAAAAAACAAGATCATTTCTGATGACCGATTTTGGTCTATCTTAGCCCCTCAAACTCACTTTACGGTGAAAAAGTCGATTTGTTTTTATGCTTTTAAAAACAAAACACGATACTGACTCGGCACAACATTAAACCCAATCATATTGGTATTATTCTGGATCGTCATTTTCGATGTATTGATCGCTGGGGCCCCACAAATCAGCAGTGTGAATGTCCCAAGAATATAACGCTGCATGAAGGCGATAGTGGCAGATGCTACACCCGAACCAACCCCAGTAAAATCCCCTAGACTCATTAACCCCATACAAAGCATATTCATATTGGGGGCGCAGGTTGTAAAAACAGTAAAGTTCAGCGGTAATGACGCTGGAAGCAAGTGGAAATTTGGGTAGGGTATTGGCACTATAGCTGGTGGTATTGGCGTAAGACAAACATCAGGAAAAGAGAAGTTCATGCCCAAAAGGCTTGTTACCGAAAACATTTCTCAATCACCCCAAATGCACTCTCTCTGCGTCAACTTTTACATCACTTTTCCCTATAATACTAGTCAAATCCCCTTGCAACACTAGCATTTTATCTGCCTTAATACTCGTCTCTTTCGCACGCTGATGATCTGGACCGTCAATAACACGCAAAGAGGTTGCTGCACGAACGAGCAAATCTGCTAAGACTACTTTAAAAGTCTTCCCAATGTGACTCAGGGCACCAATTCTAGTGTCTGCTGTTTCTGCTACTAGCTCCATATTTCTGGAAGTAACTTTAAAGTCTGAACATGCTAAGTGCCCCTGCTTCCCAGTAAACGAGATGTTATCAGTTCCCAATACTCTCACACTGGGTGCTGACATCGTTATTTCCGTGTCCGACTTAATGTCTACCGACGCTTCATTCTCGTTTTGCTCAAGAACCGCAACAATAAAAGAATGTTGTCCATCATTAATAAGTGCAACATAATCGCCAACTTTTGGTCCGATTAAGCAGCTTGGCGCCTTTATTGCCATCACTTTATTGTTACCGCATTCTATCAAATATTTTTGTTCTAAACTTGATTGTATATATCCAAAATTAAAACCTAGATCTCCATTTGGCTCTCCAAAATAATCATTATTTGACGTTTCTGTTTCTAACTCTCTATTTGTTAACATATTCCAATATCCTTATTTTCTTCCCGCGTTGATTAACATGTTTCCAATTTCCTAGCAGTTGGCCATTCCTCAGCCCGGTTTCTCTCATGATCCGGCTTTTGAGCTCTTCGACGCTTTGACTGTGACCAGTTTGTATTTTCTTCAACGATACGATCTAGTTTAGCCATATAAAGATCACAGTTCGTAACCTCCGCATCTGTAAAATCGGCCCCTGTAAAGTTACCAAATACTAGTCGCGCTTCCGATAAAACAGCATTCTTAAGTACTGCATTTTCAAAGTTTGTAGCTTCTAAGTTACATCTACTGAAATTCGCATCTGACAAATCAGCATCTCTCCAGATTGTTTGTTCTAGCTCAGCCCCTGAGAATTTGGCTCTAGGAAGTTTTGCCTCAAGAAAATTACATTGAAGAGCGGAGCAGTTTTCAAAGTTTGCCCCTTCCAGATTTGTCTTGATGAAACCACACTTTTCTAATTTTGCATCGGTAAAATTAATGTTGCTCAATTCGCATTCAATTAATTGTGCGCCAAACATTTTGGTCCCAGAAAAGTCGCGCTCCGATAAATTAATTTCCTTAAATAGCCCCTTGTTGACTGTTATATTACTTAAAACTGCTTCTGTTAAATCCGATTCAGAAAATACAACCTCTTCGAATTCTGCACCGCTGAAGTCTGATTTTTGGAATCCACACTTGTGAAATACGCATCGTTCCAGATGCGCACTCCGTAGGTCCATACCGTTGAAGCGGGTCTCATTTGCAATGAACCTATTCAAATGCCCCTCGATATGACAATCATTTAACTCTACATCGTGGAAAATAGTGAGGGATAACAATTCGGCATTTAACTGTGCTTTATCTATTTTAGTACCAAATATTTGTGTTGCTCTCAGGTCCAATCCTGTAAATTTTGCGCCATCAAAAACTGGGTTCGCCCACTGCGAGGAAGAGGCTTTCAACCCTGTCAAATCTGCGCCCGTAAAATCACAATTACCAATCTGGCAAGATGTCAAATCAGCGCCTGATAAATTAGCATTAGAAAAATTTACGTTCAAGAAGGCACAATTGGTAAAGTCTTGCCCGGAAAAATCAATGCCACTCAAATCCTCTCCCACGAGCGTTTTAACCATGGCTAATTCATCGAGCACCTCCTCTCGCTTACTCATGGAAATCTGAAGCCTTCTATTCGGGTACGTTGGACATTTGCTCTATCAAAATTATTATTTTCTAATTCGGCTTTCATAAAATCTGCCGAAAAGAAATTGGCTTCGCTTACTTCACAATCCTCCATCCGTGCCAATAGAAAATTCCCATCCATGAGATCAGCACCACTAAAATTTACATGGAGTATCTGTGCCCTATGAAACCTGCTCTCTCGGGCAAAGGCTCTCGAAAAATTTGCTTCCTGGAGATTTGTCTCACTGAAGTCACTTTTAGTTAAGATTGCATCTGAAAAGTCTGCCTCAACGAAAGAGGAACCCCTGAAATTGGTCTCTTTGATGCTTGCATTTTGAAATTTACAGCGATCAAGAATGACATCATTGACGGTTGTACACTGTTTAAAAACTACATCAGAAAAATCTGACCCCGAAAAGTCACCACCAATAAACACTATATTCGCACCGTTCGCTTTAGAAAAAACAGATGTCTTTACGTTAGTGTTCATAAAAAGCGCACTTTCGAGATATGCTTCATTGAACCAAGCCGACTCTAATTCACTATCCATAAATCGAGCCTGCATCAAGTCGGCTTTAATAAATTCTGGCTTCACCAAATTTGCTTCAGAAAAACTTGCCAGACGCATCAATGAATATGAAAATTTTGTATTTTTTCCAATTGCCTTCGAAAAATTTGAACTCCCCAATTTACAAAAAAATAGATGCGCTTCGTCTAACACAGACAACCCAAAATTAGTCGAATCAGCTGAACAGTAAAGGAATTTTGCTCCAGTTAAGTCAGCATGCGCAAAACACGCATTCTCCAAATTACAATTTCTGAAAATAGTTCCCCGCAATATAGCCCCATTGAAGTCAACGTTTTTAAAGTTTGCGCCCTCAAACTTTAAGTCTGATAAATCTGCCCCGGCAAAATCCCTACCTTGCATGGATTTATCTTCCTCTATCGACTTTGAAATACTATCTTTAAGATCAACATTCAAAGCCGGATTAAGTGATGGTGCTTTAGGAAGTATATGGCCAAATAGGCTTTTCGCCTTAGTATCCATTTCCGCAGCTTTTTCAAGCTTTTTTTCTATGTCTACTTGCGCAAGGGAGGGTATAGCTTCCTTTGCCGCAGCTCTTATTGCCTCTGGTGTTTTTGTATCATTCACGATCCGATTTAACTCTGCTGTCACAAACCCCTTTACTTCGCCAGGGTCTTTTGGGGTAGTTGCAGCCACTGAACGCAATTGATCATAGTCGAAGCCAAAAAACTCACACTCTTTCCTAAAATGTATTTCCGCAGCATTAGTCTGCTTCTTCACGGTCTGCTCAACCAACCCCCTTACTTTATCGACCTTTTTGCCCATCTGCTGAAGCTCTTGGGCCGTTTTTGGCTTCATGTTTTTTAAGTCATCAAGTTCATTAGTGATTGCTTTTATTTCAGGATCATCGGTTACACTTTTATTAGCGGCAACAAATTCATCATAGGAACCTAAACCCTGCGCAGCTAGCCCTTCATCAATAATACCTTTTTGTTTCGCCCAAAGCGCATCCATGCGCGGTGTGCCATCGGAAGTTAACGTTGGGTCACGTGGCTTTATTAGTCCAAATATTTCATCTTCTGGTTCAACCCATTTTTCTGGGTACAGTTCCTCTGGCCGTCCAAAAGCTTCAGCCATAGTCTCGAAGGCACTCCTATCATCGCGACAAATTCGATAATAGTCTAATGGACGCGGTTTATCGTGAGACCATTCGAAGGCCCCCATTAAAGACTCTATCTCGGCCAAGTCCATCGATTCGGCAGGCAATGTTCCACGGTTAATAACAACGGCCACCTCAATCTCCGGGAACAACCACACCGTGTCGGTATGCATTGTAATATCCTCAAAACTTTGCTCTTCATTTGTTCTATTAATCGTTACGAAGGCACGGGCACGTATACCGGGTAGGGCGATAGTCTGCCTTTGCCGAGTTGGATGCATATTTTCTATCTCAAAGGTTTCCTGCCCATCAAAAAAACCATCTAATTGCTGATCCGTTTGTGCTACCTGATAAAAATTTAGGTCAAAGTCATCAGGCAAACCTGGGAATATCGTTTCCGCCCATTCTTTATCGTAAGTGCCCGCATATTTTTGTCTTTCCGGCAACATAATATCTCTAGGACTAAAATATCCTGGCAAGGTGGTATCACCAGGGGCCTCAATCGAGCTCTCTGGAAATAAAATATTTGGCAGTGGATACTTCTCTGGCTTTAATTTTTTAGGCCAATAACCTTTACCACTGGGGTTATCCTTGAAGTCATTGCCACCAAAAGCATTCTCAGACTTTATGGAAATTCGGTCAAACATGCGCGGCTCGGTCATAGAGATAGATCGCCACCTCTGGGCAATCCACTCACGATCACCAATCACTGATAACAGTTTTTTATTTTCACCACAGGAAATTGAGACATCAAGCTCCTGAACTTGCGTCCCTTCCGGGGCACAAGCATCTCCCCAAGCCAACCATTCTCCTCTGGCTTTTAAATCAAATGTATCAAGGGGAATGTCTCCAAGTAAGGCAGCTATCTCTGGCCATGCCTCATTTTCAAGCATCGGTTCGAAGGGTTTATTAAAAGGCAAAAAGCTGAACATAGTAACGATTAAGTCTACGTTCCCCGCATGAATATGGGGCTTATGAAAAATAGAAAATCTTGGGGCCTTTATAGTTCTCATTTAGTTAGTTCTGCTCATATCCGATACGGCGTTTTTCTAACTCTTTTAGATAGTCCGCCTTTATTGCTTCTGGAAGTCCCTCTACACCTACCGGGAATATTTCTGCCCTACCCGCAGAATCTAACCCAGAAAAGAAAAGTTTTGATTCATGGGCATCCATTCCATCAAACGCTATTAATAAGGTAACAGCAAACCACGATAATCCATCCTGGTCCAACTTCACGTCGGCAACTAACTTGTTTAATTGCGCATCAAAAGTAGATTGCGCGCGTTTCGCCTCATCCAAAGCAGCTTGATCCGTGTCAGATACCATCAGCAACCCCCTCAGAGCCACTATAGGTTTCAGTGCCACTATAGTCCGATGACTCCACTAATGTTAAAGTCAAGCCGTACGCAAGGTCCTTCGCGAATCCGACCCACCCCGCAGCGGTAGCTACTTGCGCTGCTGTTACACCAAATGGATAACTTGCTGTTGGGGCTGGAGGGTTCTCCAACTTTGGTCCCGGCGTCACCTCTGTCGCATTTCCGCCGATTGTCGCTCTAATAGGCCTCTCTTTAAATCGAGCCGCTAAGTTGTTTAGTTGCTCAAGTGCTTCTGCAGTTATTATAATACCACTCTCGTCAAGTTCTGCCCCTCCTGTTTCAAACCGTATAGCATGAAAGACGCCCCTCAAT
>Ga0114933_10005305_pt1 | contig 11748 bp, 5 predicted proteins | sample 4SBtaG_FD_89691 | JGI IMG/M metagenome (GOLD analysis project Ga0114933, IMG submission 89691) | Deep subsurface microbial communities from Kolumbo volcano to uncover new lineages of life (NeLLi) - 4SBTROV12_W25 metaG | ecosystem: Environmental > Aquatic > Marine > Volcanic | place: Kolumbo... | reverse complement strand
CCGTGGATCGGGCGCGGCAGCTCAGGGTTCCGGGCTGGCGGCACCGGTGTCGGCGGGCGTTTTCCCCGAGGCGTGACGCCGGGTTGGCGCTCGTCCGAGGCCGTCGCGCCGGAGGCAGCGCACGCGGAGCCTCCGCGCAGCTCTGTGATCACCTCGGCGGCGCTCCGCGCGTTCACCTGACCCGCGTCGGCGATTCTCCGGGCCACCTCGATGACTTCGTGCTCTTCAGCTCCCGCCTCGACGGCGATGTTGCGGGCGTGGAGCCGCATGTGACCGTGTTGGATGCCCTCGGCGGCAAGCGCGCGAAGGGCACCGAAGTTCTGCGCGAGCCCGACCGCGGCGCAGAGCTGGGCCACATCGTCTGCGTTGCGGATCTTGGCGATGCCTCGCGCGATCGGCACGACGGGGTGCGACCTCGCGACGCCGCCGACCGTGCCGACAGCCAGCGGGATGGTCATGCGTCCGACGAGGTGGCCGCCCTCCGCGCGCCAGCGAGCCATCGCGGTGTACCGACCCTCGCGGGCCGCGTACGCGTGCGCTCCGGCTTCCACGGCGCGCCAGTCCTGCCCAAGAGCGATCAGGGCCGCGTCGACTCCGTTCATGATGCCCTTGTTGTGGGTGCACGCTCGGTAGGGATCGCGCTCGGCGAACACGCTCGCCTCCTGAATGCGTTGTGCGAGCAGCTCGCCGCTCGCGGCGCCCTTGCCTTCGAGCGTGGCGTACGGGATGCGACCGGTGACGGTGACGGTGCGCTGATCGGTGAGGTTCGAGAGAATGCGGAGTCCGGTGCGCCCGCCCGTCAGCTCGGCGATGCGGGGGGCGAGGCGCTCGCACATCGAGTTGATGGCGTTGGCGCCCATGGCCTCGCGCACGTCCACCGCGAGGTGCACGACGAACATGTCTCCGCAGGGGTCGTCGTCCCCAGAAGACGGTAGAAGTCGCACGCTGAGAGAACGTGCGCCGCCACCCGCGCCGCAGAGCCTCGGGTGCTTCGCGTCCGCCAGGGCGAGCAACTCTGCTTCGGCGCCGAGCACCGCCGCTTCCGCCCGCACCGTGTCAGGTACATCGAGCACCTGAATTTGACCGACCACGATCGGAGCACTGCAGGTCGCCTGCACGCCCCCGCCTGTGCGCAGGAGCTTTGACGCGTAGCTGCACGCGGCCACCACGCTCGGCTCCTCGACGACCATCGGCGCGAGCACGTCTCGTCCGTTGATCTGCAGGTTGACGCAGACGCCCAGCGGCAGCCCAAACACCCCGAGCGCGTTCTCCACCATGCGATCGGCGTGCTGCTCGTTGAGCCCCGCTGCCGGCTGCAACCGCGCGAGCGCGTCACCCTCGAGGCCGGTCACTTCCGCGATGCGCTCACGACGCTCGGACAGGCTGAGCCGATAGAAGCGGGAGATACAGCTGGTCACGTGGTCGCGCCTCCGAGGGGATGTCCGGGAGCCTGGGGCGCACGTCGACCGCAACGCCTCTCCCGCGACGCCGCGACGCTAGCAGCGCCGATCCCCTCGGTCGAGCAAATCGTGAACATCGTTCATGAACTATGTTCACGCTGTATTTGTAGGGGTGAACGTTGTTCGCTGATCTGGCGTTGACTTTGCCCCCTCGGCGCGACAGCGTTTGACGGTGAACGGCTGGGCTAGTGAGGTCAAAGCGGGCGTCGAAGAGCGCCTCCATGCATTCTTCGTGACGGAGCGCGCGCGAGCGATCGCGATCGCGCCCGAGGCGGAAGCGCTGCACGAGGCCGTGCGCAGTCTAACGATGCGCGGCGGCAAGCGTCTACGTCCGGCGGTCCTCTATGCGGCTTACCGCTCGGTGACCCAGAGCGGCGGCCTTGGCGACGTCGTCGATGCCGGCGCTGGCCTCGAAGTTCTGCAGAGCTATCTGCTGATCCACGACGACTGGATGGACGGCGACGATGAGCGCCGCGGCGGCCCCTCGGTGCACGCCGCCTTTGGCGCGGACCACGACGCCCATCAGGCGGCTTCGCTGGCGATCCTCGCGGGCAACCTCGCGTGCGCCTGGAGCTGGCGGCTCTTCGGGTCTGATCCTGCGGTCCTGGAGGTCGTGCAGCGCATGCATGAGGAGGTCCTGATCGGCCAGCAACTGGACCTGCTGGCGGTCGAAGACGTCTCGCGCATGCAGCAGCTCAAGACGGGCAGCTACACCCTGCGCGGGCCCATGGCGCTAGGCGCCGTGCTCGGCGGCGCGACCGCGGCACAGGCGCGCTCGCTGACGAGTTTCGCGACCCCCCTCGGAGAGGCCTTCCAGATCCGCGACGACCTGCTCGGCACGTTTGGTGACCCCAGCGACACCGGGAAGTCTGCCGGCAACGACCTGCGCGCGGGCAAGCGCACCGCCCTCGTGCTCGCTGCCGAGCAGACGGGAGCCGAGTTGTCTGCGCTCGCCTCGGTCTTCGGTGTCGCCGACGCGACCGACGAGGCTGTCGCGTCCGCACGAGCGTTGTTGGAGCGCGTCGGGGCGAAGCAGACCGTGGAGGAGCGACTCGCGAAGCTCCTCGACCAGGCTCGCGCGGAGCTCGACGGCGCGCCGCTAGCGGAGCCCGGGGTGACGATGCTCCGAGAGCTCGCGGACAAACTCGCCTACCGCTCGGCCTGAGCGCGCTTCATCCCACGGCGCAGGAGCTGGGCCGAAGCCCCTGCCCGTGCCGCTGCCTGGTGCCCTTGCCGTTGCCCGCTCCCAGAGACGGCTCAGCGCCGTCGCCGTCTCGTCGACACGAGCCCGCAGAGCACGGAGAGGATCAGCGGCCAAGCCGCGCCCGGCCGGCCGCGGTCTCCAACACGGCAGGTGCAACCTCCGCCGAGCGGCACGACGGGACCGAGGCCGGCGTCCGGGGCTTCGATGAGCCCGGCGTCAGCGTCGCGAGGCGGGCTCCCGGCGTCTCGTCGAGCTCCTGCGTCGGGAACCGGCCCGGCGATGTTCGGAGCGATGGTGATGAGCACGTCGTCCGTGGAGCTTCCACCGCGTCCGTCATCGACGCGCAGGCGTAAGGTGACCGACCGCGCTCCTGCGATCGTGGACGGCGTCTGAAAACTCGGGGTCGCCGTGCTGGCGTCCTCGAGCAAGAGCCACGGCTCGGTCTCCAACGCCTCCCACGCAAACGTGAGCTCGTCGTCGTCGGGATCAGAGCTGCCGGTTCCGTCGAGGGACACGGTGTCGCCGGCCACGCGCTCCTGGTCGTCCCCCGCGTCCGCGGTGGGCGCGCCCGAGCAATCACCCACGTCGGTGTCGGCGCCAGGGAAGGGCGGGGGGTCGACCCCCGTGAACACGAGGTCGTCGATCTCCCAGCCCGGGGCGCCGACCGAGACGTCGGTCGCGATGCGAATGCGAATGCGCACGCGCTCCCCGGCGAACATCGTGCCGAAGTCGAGCCGGACGGGGTCCGACGCAGGGAAAGACGGGTTGTTTCTGGAGTAGGCCGAGCGATCACTCAGCGGGTTACTGGCGCGGTCGGTGAGTGGGCCGGTGTAGCCAGGGTCCACGAACTCCGCGACGTCGCGCCAGGTCGTGCCGCCGTCGGTGCTGAGCTCGATCACGCCGCCGTCCCAGAGTGTGTCGTCGTTGGCCTCGAAGTCGAAGCGGTGGTCGAAGCGCAGGACGAAGGGGATGCCGGCGAGCGGCGTGACCTCTGGCAGCAGAAGCGCGGTGTCACTGAGCCCGCCGACGTCCGCTCCCCTCAGCACCCAGTCCTCGTCTCCGAGCCTCGAGGGCCCGACCGAGAAAACATCGGTGGCGCCGCCATCGAGGCTCACTTCCTCGAGCCAGCTCGGCTCGACCTCGAACTCCTCGAGGAGGCTGAGGGCGGGATCCCGGTCGGCCAAGAAGCGCGTCTCGCGCGTGACCGAGGCACAGAGCGTCGGCCCTTCGAGGGTCGCGCGCAGCTCCGTGGGCCCGCCGACAAAGGCGGTGTCCGTGGCGGTGAGCTCGACCCACTCTTCGGTTCGGGCGAGTGGCGCCAGCTCGGGCAAGCGGATCACCGGGGTCGGCGCCGAGATGGCCAGCTCACCCGGTTCGATGGCGAGGGTCGCTCCGATCAGCGGCACCACGCCGTCGTTGCGGATCACGACACGCGCCCACGCGGTTTCGCCTGCGTCCAGGAAACCGTCGGCATCGCAGAGGCGGCGCGCACCGGCGAGCTCCACGGACAACGCCTCGATGACGGGTCGCGGCCCGACCTCGAAGTCTTCGACGACCCCGACCAAATCCGTGGAGAAGCGCTCAGGAGAGGCGGCGCAGCTGCCAGCGCCCCGCGAAGCGAACGCGGCCGCGATGAGTCGAGCGTCCTCGGCGTCGGTTTCCAGGGCCGCGGCGATCAAAGCGTCCCGCTGCTCGGTGAAGGTCGGCGCCCGCGGCGCGAGCTGCATGCCCAAGACGACATACCGACCGACGCGGCGTCGGGCCTGCTCGAAGTCGTACGGAGCGCCAGGCGTGCGGCTTCGCTCGAGGAGCGAGACCATTGCCTCGACCATCATCGTCGCCCAGATCTCTCCGGCGGAGTGGATCTCGGAGTTCGGGTGCGTGGTGGGGTCCAGCGGGTGACCCTCGGGGAGCGCCTCACCGTCCGAGATGTGCCGGAACGAGAGATCGTTGAACGCGCGGTCGACCGAGAACGGGACGCGCCGCGTGCCGAAGTAGGTCGGCGAAGAGCCCTGGTTGGAGTAGCTGGCGGTCGGGTACGCGGCGCGAAGATCGTCGTCCGGCTCCATGGTCGCGAACACCCCGAGGAAGTCGCCCCAACCCTCGCTCTCGGCGTTGCACTGCTCGCTACCACAAGCCACCAGCCGGCGGTGCAGGTAGTGGCCCCACTCGTGCGTGACCACGGTGGTGTCCAGCGAGCTCGCAGCGTCCGGTCGACCCATCCGATAGAGGCGCGCTGGAGCCCTCGACGCGCGGAGGATCTGGCCGGTCTCGAAGGTCACTCGAAGCGACGGGATGCCGATGTCCAGACCGCTCCCGGTCATGTTCGTGGGACGCACGCCGGTCTCGCGGTTCGCGATGATCACGCCGATCGCTCCGGCCGCCTCCGCTCGGCTGACCTTGGAGATGAACGAGCAGCCGCCACGGTCGATGAGCGCGATACGCCCGGTCAGGTCGGCGGAGATGTCTTCGCAAGCATCACTCCCGGTGCCCACGCCATCGTCCACAAGCACGACCTCGGCGCTGACATCGAAGGCGATGGGTCCGAAGCGCGCGATCCCGATCTCGTAGCTCGCGCTCTCGTGCTCGAGCCCGGCGGTGTTCCATCCGTCCCAGAGGAACATCTGCATGCGCGGGGAAGAGCCGTCGCGAGGGGTGCTCATGTTGGCGTTGTTACGGCGGGAGTAGTCCATGGCCTGCGCATGCAGGACATCTTCCTCTTCTCCACCTCGGCCGAAGTTGAGTTCCTGTGCGTTGCCCGCGGCCTCGTCGAATCCGAGGTCGTAGAAGTAGTCGTGCAGCCAGTTGTTCTGAAAGAAGAGGTGGGTGATCGCGGCCTGCCGCTGGCTGTCGTCTGCGTTGGGGCTGAGGTCGCCGTCGAACGGGTGCGCAAAGACGCCGGGGGCGGTCACGGAGGCGCGCAGATCCCCGTCGCCGAGACCGTCTGGGGCCACGAGATCAGCGTAGGCATCCACGTTGTTCCCGAGGGTCTCCGTCGCGCCGTCCGGGAGCCACGGATCCGAGCGCCGCATCGGGTTGAGGTTCAGGCCGTCGACGGAGACGCGTGACTGAGGCACGAAGGCCGGCACCGGCACGATCGGCATGGCGTTGCGGTCGGGCGAGGTGTCCCCGTAGGGGCTGTCGTGGGCCTGAAGGAGCGTGTGCGCGGGGTCGGCGTAGACCTGGTATTCGAACGTGTCATCGACCGTGAGGCGGCGCCGCTCGAGCAGCTCCGCGAGGCCATCGGCCGAGATCACGTAGGAGATGAGCTCGCCGTCTGCCCAGAGCTCGACGTAGTGGGCCGGCACGAGCCGCCGCGGCATCGGGAAGAGGATCCGCTGGACGCGCACGGGTCGGTCGATGCTCGCGCCGCTGAGGCCAAAGTAGTGCGAGCCGTCGCTGCGGGTCTCCAGCAAAGAGGGCGTCGCCGCGCCAGCCTGGCTGCCGAAGTGGTCCGAGAGCACTCGCTGCGCGGCCTCCGCGCGGGCGGCCTGAAAGACGTGTGCTCCGCCGACCGGCCGGAGCTGTCCTCCGGCCGCGACGAGTGCCCCGCTGGCGTCGAGCAGGATCGAGAGCCGGGTCTCGAAGACCTCCACGCCGCGCACACGCTGACCGAAGATGACCAGCGCTCCGCCGGTCGGGGTGGCTCGAGCGACCTCGACCTCGAGCGAGCTGAGGTCGGTAGGCGTCACGTGGTAGAGCGCTGCGAGCTGGTCCACGTGATGCACCGCCCGCGCGATCGGCTGCGTCAGGTCCGGTCGACGCGAGGGCGCCCGACCGATCAGGAGCGTCGGCACGCCGCGCCGCGTGTCCCGGCCCGCGATCACGAGTCCGGGCGGAGCGGGGGTGAGCGGCCCGCGGGTCACGGGTGCGTCGGCGTAGGCGTCGACCGTCGGACGGCGGGGCTGTGCCGCGGCGGCGGCCGGCAGGAGGAGCGATGTGAGCGACAAGACCGTGAGTCGTCGGATCGCGGCTTGGCGTCGCCGGCTGCGTGGAGAGCGGTGCAAAAGGCTTCCGTTCAGAAAGAGGAGTCGGGTCCGGCGAGGAAGCTGACCTCTTCCGCCGTCGACTCCCGCTCCATGATGTCGTTCCGGTGTGGAAAGCGGTCGAAGCGCTTCACGATCTCGCGGTGCTTCTCGGCGTAGCTCACGGCGCGGTCAATGTCGGCGCTCTTGCTCGGAAAGCTCGAGCGCATGCCCTCGAAGGAAGCGACGCAATGCTCCTGATGGGCCAGGTCCTCGGCGTGCATGAGGGGCATGTAGAGGAAGTAGCGCTCGTGGTAGCCGAGCGCCTGATCACAGCCGGCCCTGAGGCCTTCGACAACGACGCGCACGGCGCGTGCGTCCTCGGCGTACATCGACGCAGTGCCTCGGAACATGTTTCGGGAGAGTTGATCGAGCACGATCACGTACGCGAGTCGCCCGCGAGGGGACGCCAGCCAGTGCTCGCACTCCCCCCGACAGATGGCTTCTCGAGCGGGCCCGAAGCGCTCCCGAATCTCAGCGTCGAACTCCTCGCTCTTTTTCCACCAGCGGGCGCTCGTCTCGGAGCTGGCGCATCCGTTGGCGTCGAGCTCGCCGAGCCAGAAGTCGAGCACGTGCTCGAAGTCAGCGGAGGTGGGCGCGTCTTGGGACATGCCCGCAGCCTACTGCTCCCAGAGCGCCGACTCCAAGAGGTGATCACGAAAGGCTCTCACCTTCGCCGGCACGTGTCGGGTGCTCGGATAGACGACATGAACCGACCCGCCCTGCATCGCGTAGTCCGGCAACACCCGTTCGACCCGAGCCCTGTCGGAGGCGAAGATATGTTGAGGAAGCAGCCCGATCCCCGCCCCCGAGAGCACGGCGCCCTGGATGAACTTCAGGTCATTGGTGATGAGCTGGCCGCTCGGGTCCACCTTCTCGACGCCGGACGGTCCCGTCAGTGTCCATTGCGATGCTGCTCGTCGTGGCCGAAAGAGGATACATGAGTGCTCGGCCAGCTCGGCGAGCGTGCGAGGGGCCGGGTTCGCTTCCAGGTAGTCGTGGCTCGCGTAGAGGCGAAACTCGACCGTGGCCAGCTTGCGGGCGGTCAAGGAGCTGTCCTTCAAGCGCCCCGCGCGAATCGCGAGGTCGTAACCTTCGGCGACCAGATCCACCACGTCGCCGGTCACGTTGACCTCGACGGATACCTCCGGGTAGCGACGCGCGAACGAGACGACCATGTGGGGGAGGCGGTCGTAGTCGGTGGGCACCGTGATCCGGAGCACGCCGCGGGGCTCCTCGGCCTGCGCAAGCATCTCGCGGGCGGCCTCCTCGACGCGCTCGACAGCCGGGAGCACCTGCCTGAAGAATGCCTCGCCCTCTTCGGTGAGCCGCAGCTTGCGCGTCGTTCGCACGAGCAGCGGTGCGCCGAGAGACTCCTCGAGCTTGGAGACGCGCCGGCTCACCGTCGACTTGGGCAACTCGAGCAGTGCCGCGGCCTTCGTGAAGCTGCCCTGACGGACCACCTCCACGAAGGGCGGGATGAGAGACATGTCGATCGATCCTCGCATGAGCCCTGCTTTCACGGCTGCCCAGAACTGTTGCTCTGATGGAACAATGATTTCATGAATTGGAGACTAATCAAGTTGGCGGAACGGTCGCATGGTTCCTGGGAAGGAAGAAGAACCACCATGCAAACCCTCTCGAAGAACGTCCCGACCGCAACTCGCCTCCTCCTCGGCCTCATGTTCTTGGTCTTTGGCCTCAACGGCTTCCTGAACTTCTTGCCGATGCCCGAGCACCCCGGAGGCGCGGGCGCGTTCCTCGGCGCTCTGGCGGCGACGGGCTACATGTTCCCCCTGATCAAAGGCACCGAGGTCCTGGTCGGCGCGCTCCTGCTCAGCAACCGGTTCGTGCCCTTGGCGCTCACACTCTTGGCGCCGATCACCGTCAACATCGTCGCGTTCCACGCGGCGTTCGAGCCGTCGACGTTGGCGATGCCGCTCGCCATCGTCGCGGCGCAGGGCTACTTGGCGTGGGCCTACCGCAAGAGCTTCGTGGGCGTGCTCACGGCTCGGGCGACCCCAGCAAGGGTAGCGGCGCCGGAGCGCCAGCACGCCGCTGCGTGACCGTCGGATAGCTCGTCCTGGCGCGGGTCCAGCCGGCCCCGAGCCGTGGCCTCAGCTCGGCGAGATCGCCGTGGCTGGGGTCGTCGAGCGCGAGCACAAACGCGAGCTCCGTGAGCTGGTCCCTCTCTCGCGCCTGCTGCGCGGCGCGGGTAAACGCGCGTGACCCGTCACCACCCTCGGCACGGGTCACCGCACCTCGAAGGGCCAACCCGCGCGGGCTCCAGACCGGAAAGGGCTTCGCGTGTTTTAGGAACCGCTTCAGCGCCACGCGAGCGCGATCGAGGAGGCCCTGCTCTCCGCGAGCGGCGTGGGCGGCCAGCCAGACCTCGACCGGGCGTGCGAGCGCGTCGAGCGTGGTGACGCCAAACGCGGGCTCGCTCTCCACGATCGGTTCGAGCGCCTCGACCTCCTCGAGCGCCTCGTCGAGCCGCCCCAAGCGAAGGAGCGCAAATGCCTTCAGCCCACGCGTAGCCAGGCGGTCCGGCTCTCGCCGACGGTTGAGGATCTCGCCCGCGTTCTCTGCGCAGAGCAGCGCCCCCTCGTAGTCCTCGGCCAGGAGCGCCAGCGTGATCCGAATGTTCTCGCCCCAGCCGCGAGCTTGCAGATAGCCCGTCCGGTCGGCGATCTGCAGCATCTCTTCGGTGCGCAGCGCGCAGCGCTCGAGCTCACCGACGTGGAGGTCGGCGATGGCGAGCAGCGCCAGCAAGACCGCCCCGAGGTGGTCGTCGGGGTTTGCGTGCGCCAGCGGGAGGATGCGTTCCCTCAGGGCCGCAATGTCGGACCATCGGCGGTGCGCGAGATCGACGAGCAGCCGTCCGATCGCGGCGTTCATGCGCTCGACCGGGTCGTCGGTGTCGTCCGCTTTCTGCTCGCCCGCAGAGATGTATCGCTCTGAGAGTCGGGGCGATCCCGTGAGCGCGATCCCAACCATGCTGTAGGCGATGCTGGACGGAACGGGGGCCAGGCTGCGCCGCGCGTGCGTGACTGCCCGCAGCGCTGTGGCGAGTAGCGCCTCCGGGTGTTGCGCTCGGAAGAACTGAACGAGCGCGAAGAGAGAGAGCACGGCACCTTGCAGCCAGCGCTCGTCGCTCGCGCGGGCGCGCGGCGGCAAGACCCCGTGCAGCAGGTGTACAAACGCTTGGCGAAAGAGCAGCCAACGCCAGCCGGCGCGCGTGCTCGGGGGCCCGACGCCGAGCTCGATCGAGGCGAGCGTGAGCTGCTCGTAGCACCGGTCGCTCTCACCGAACGCGCGGTAGGCCCGAGCCAGGCGGTAGCGCCACCGAACTTTCCCGATGCGGGGCGTCTCTCGACCCGGGAACTCCTCGGTTTGCTCGATCAGGCGGAGCGCTTCCCTCGCCTGATGGGCGGCCGAGCGCGGCAGGCCCTGACGCATCGAGTCCTCGAACACCACGTCGAGCAGCGCCAGCGCGCGCCGCGGCTTGCCCGCGTATCCCCAATGTCGCGCGAGTCTGGCGCGTCGGGCGCTCGAGCGGGCCGCGGAGCTCGACTCGAGCCAGTTCGCGAGGGCCGCGTGGATCAGCCGGCGCTGCCCCTGCACGAGTTGAGCGTGTGCGACCTTTTGCAGCAGGGCGTTCGAGAACCGGAAGTCATCGCCGTCCCGGACGATGATGCCGGCCGCTTCGATCGCTGGGACCTGCCCCGCGAGCTCCAGGCCAACGGCCTCACACCCGGCTCGCCAGCCGCTCGCGTCGATCGTAGGGCCCACCGCGGCGGCGACCTTGAGCGCCTTGGCGGCTTCGGGAGGAAGCTCATCGAGCCGGCCGGCGAGCGCGACCTCGACGTTCACCGGCGGGGAGAGATCCTCGAGTGCGGTGGAGTCGAAGAGGCGCACCACCGACTCCGAGACGACGAGCAGGCCTCGACGGTGCAAGAGCGCCAAGAGCTCGATGACAAACCCGGGCCGGCCATTGCCGTGTTTACCCAGCCACTCCGAGAGTCCGTCCGGCAGCGTCTGCAGAGACAGCTCAGCTCGCGCGAGCGCGTCGATCGCCGTGTTCGGCAGCGGGTCGAGCACATGCACACGACCCTGCCGGGCGAGGCCGGAGAGGCGCTCTGGCGTACGGTCTCCGGTAGCCCGAGCGGTCGCGATGATCGGGCCGTGCTCCGAGAGCTCGATGAGCGCCTCGACCGAGACATCGTCGAGCCACTGAGCGTCCTCGATGAGCAGTGGCGTCTGCGCGTCCAGATGGCTCTGGAGCATCTCCACGATGAGCTCGCGGGTGGCGTTTGCGCGAGCGAAGCCGTTCAGCGAGCGGGTCGTCTCGGTGTCCGCCCAGTCGGTCGCAAAGGCGGGTCCGAGCAGCGGCGCCCGGTCGCCTGCTTTTGTGCGGGTCGTCGCGGAATTGAGCAAGAGGCAGAGCGCTCCACCGGCCGTGTCCCGCTTGCCAGGGCTCGCGCCCACCCGCCGGTGCGCCGTTTCTCGTCCGACCTGGTCGAGAAAGGCGGTCTTGCCGCTTCCGGGCTCTCCGAGCACGAGCACGACGCCGGAGCGACTCGAGCGGGCCTCCTGCAGCAGCGACGCGTGCCCAACGAAGTTGCGCTGGGCGCGTGTGCCGCCGCCGCGTTCGACCCGGTGCACCTGAACCGGATCCGCGAACCCCTTGAGGGTCAACTCCTCCGGCTCGGAGAGCTCGATCGACGTTCCGGCGTCCCGCGCCGCCGCCTCGTCGCATCGAACCCCCGGACCGAGCATCATCAGGCGCGCCGCGCGGTTCAGGACTGAGCCGCGGAGGCCGAGCGTGGCCCGCGCCGAGCCACCGAAGCGACCAAAGTACGTTCGCCCCGAGGCGACCCCGATACCGGTTTCGAGCTTCAGTGCGTTCAGGGCCTCGAGGATCTCGACCGCTGCGGCCAGCGGGGCGTCCGGCCGCGCGACCTCGGCGCCGGGAAGCCCAAAGGCGGCGACCATGACCACACCTTTGTCGTCGTCGACGACCTCGATCAGGTTCCCGAGGTGGTCCGCGATCACGCGT
>Ga0114933_10005302_pt1 | contig 11750 bp, 12 predicted proteins | sample 4SBtaG_FD_89691 | JGI IMG/M metagenome (GOLD analysis project Ga0114933, IMG submission 89691) | Deep subsurface microbial communities from Kolumbo volcano to uncover new lineages of life (NeLLi) - 4SBTROV12_W25 metaG | ecosystem: Environmental > Aquatic > Marine > Volcanic | place: Kolumbo... | reverse complement strand
AATTTTTTCAGCAGCCTGCATAATTGTCATATTTTCTGAAATTATGTTATAAGTTCCAGTAAGATTTTTTTCCATACTAAAAATTAATGATTCAGCTGCATCATCTACATGTAAAAATGGTCTATATTGATTACCGCCATTAACTGTAATTTTTCCTTCTTTGATTGCTTGTGCAATAAAGAGATTGATTACCAAATCAAATCTCATTCTAGGGGATAAACCAAATAATGTACCAAAACGTAAAATTGTTGGTGCACGATTAAGCCATCCTGTTGCTCGTTCAGACAAATATTTTTGTTTAGCATAAAAATCAAAAGGATCACATTGAGATTTTTCTGTAATAATTTCATTTGGTTGACTTCCATAAACTGAACACGTACTTGCAAAAATGTATGTATTAATATTATGTAATTGACAAAGTTCAGCAATATTTTTTGTTGCTAAATAATTAATTTCCTCACTACTTTTTGGTTCAATACTAGATGCTGGCATTCCTACAAGAGATGCTAAGTGTATCACTGCATCAATATTTTTCATTGCTTTTACGGTAACAACTAAATTTCTTATATCACCCTCAATAATCTCAAGATTTTTATTTTTCAGAAGATGTTCAATTGATTTTTTTCCATACCAAAATGTATCGATCATTCGAACTTCATATCCCTTATCAAGAAGTTTTTGACACAGTATGGAACCTAGGTAACCTGCACCCCCAGTAACAAGAATTTTCATGAATGAATAATTATTTGTGATTATATATGTGTGAAAATACTAAATTACAAATTATCTTTCACTAGCAAGAATTAAAACCATTAATTCATAAAAAAAACAATTGAAAGTAGCAATAGTCGGATATGGTTCGATTGGAAAGAGGCATTTTGAGAATATCTCAAAAAAATTTAATGATGATATTATAATTTGTACAAAAAGAACAGATATACCAAAAAATATCAAACATTGTAGAACAATCAATAAATGTTTAAAAGAAAATCCAGATTTTGTAATTATTACAAATGAAACTGACAAACATCTCAAAACCGCAATAAAATTTGCCCAAATGGGGTGTCATATATTCATTGAAAAACCACTATCACATTCACTAACAGGGATAAAAAAATTGGAAAGTATTATTGTTGAAAAAAAATTAGTTACACAAATTGGATGTAATTTAAGATTTCATCCATGTTTGATCAAAATCAAGAAGATGTTATCAGAGAGAAAAATAGGCGATGTTATTTCATTTCAAGCAGAGCATGGTAGTTATTTACCAGATTGGCATCCAAAAGAGGATTATAGAAAGGGTTATGCAGCAAGAAAGGAAAAAGGAGGAGATATTATTTTTACATCGATACATGAAATTGATTATCTTTACTGGTTCTTCGGAACAGTGTCAATGAGTATGGCAAATATGGGAAAAATAAGTGATTTGAAAACTACCTCAGATGATCATGCATCAATTTTTTTGAAATTTAAAAATAAAATTTTAGGTGAGATCCATCTGGATTATTATCAAAGGCCAAAAATCAGAACATGTAAAATTATTGGAACAAAAGGCACCATATTTTGGAATAATGAAGAAAATACAGTGAAGATTTACCAATCAAGAACAAAAAAACTAAAAACCGTACTAAAATTAAATAATTTTGATAAAAACAACATGTACATTGATGAATTAATACATTTCAAGAAGTGTATTAAAGAAAATAAGAAAACAATTAATGATGTAAAACAAGGTATAGACACATTGAAAATTTCACTTTCAGCAAAGAAATCTTCAAAAACAAAAAAAATGGTGAAAATAAATTGAAAGATAACGAAGTTTCTAAAATATTCAATTTAAAAAATAGAAATGTGATTATCACTGGATCTGCAGGATTATTAGGATCTCAGTATGCATTAACGTTAAGCAGTGCAGGTGCAAATGTAATATTAGTTGATTTAGATGAAAAAGGCAATAAGAAATTAGTGAATAAAATTAAGAAAAAATACAAAACAAAACCAAATTACTACACTACGGATATAACTTCAAAAGATGAAATTCTCAATTCGAAAGATAGTATTTCTAAAGATTATGATCATGTTTACGGTCTAATCAATAATGTTGCCTTTACGGCTAAAGCGTCAAAACTTGAAAAAAATACTAAATTTGCCTCAGGTTTTGAAAATTTTCCATTAAATATATGGAAAAAATCAATTGATGTAAATTTAACTTCAGTTTTTCTATGTTCACAGATTTTTGGAAAAGAAATGTTGAAGAATAAGAAAGGCGTTATTGTAAATATTGCATCTACATATGGTTTAGTTGGAGCAGACCAAAGGATTTATGGTGATTCAAAAATTAATTCACCATCTTCCTATGCTGCAACAAAAGGTGCAATAGTGAATTTAACCAGATATTTAGCCGCATATTGGCATAGAAAAAATATACGCGTAAACACATTATCTCCAGGAGGAGTTAAAGATGAAACATATCAAAAATCAGATTTTATAAAAAAATATTCTGATAAAACAATTCTTGGAAGAATGGCAGAAAAAACAGAGTATAATGGCGCTATTTTATTTTTAATGTCTGATGCATCATCATACATGACTGGTTCAAATCTAATAGTTGATGGAGGATGGACTGCATGGTAAATTTCAAGCTATAATTTTGAAGCAATTTCAAATTCAAATTCTGTATCAATCATTAATCCTTTCTTTTGTGAAACAACATATGGTATCTCTTTAGGCATGTGAAGCTTCTCATATTTTAAAAAATTCTTCTTGTCAATCAAAAAACATCCAGCTAATTGGAATACAGTTGGAGCAGATTTACGTGAAACAATATTTGTTTTAAATTTTTTAGAAATTCGCAAAAATCCATTTGTGTTAAATTCCATTTGATTGAAATATGGATTTAGATGAGTTTTATAAGATAGAATTACTGTATGGGGTTTTGATTTTTTAAATAATTTTACCATTCCAATAATATCTTTTGATTCAAGGAAAAATGTTGTAATATCATAAATAAAAATTTGTTCAAATGAATAATCTAAATTTTCTAGATTTTTTATCGCATGTAATACCACATCATTCATGCTAGAATTATCACCTGCCAATTTTTTTGGTCTTAAAAATGGAACTTCAGCACCAAAACCCTCAGCAATTTTTTGTATTTTTTTATGATCTGTTGAGACAATGATTTTAGAAAAAACTTTAGATTTTTTAGCTTTTTCTATCGCATGAGCAATCAAAGGCTTGTTTTTTATTAATTTGATATTTTTTTGGGAAACGCCTTTTGAGCCATATCTAGCTGGAATCAGACAAATGATTTTAGAGTTATTTTTAGTCATGATATGTATGAACGAATAATTTTGAATGCTTCAGCTTTTTCAAAACCTGATTCAACACCTCTTGTGCTAGCTAAAGTTTCTACGGCTTTTAATGATCTAACGTGAGGAAAATCTTCTATCTCAGAATCATATTCCTTTATTGCATCTAATTTAATTTGAAATTCTTTAGAAATATCAACAAAAAGATTTGCATTAAAAGATGTTCTATTTGTACTAAATAATTCATATTGAATAATTTGTTTTATTCTATTTGTTTTTGGTCTGGCAGCAATTAAAGCACAGTCAAAAACTTTTTTGTGATCCTGATGACCATCATTATTAGGAGTTGTAAAAATTATTTCTGGTTTTATAGATGAAATTTTTTCTTCTATTTTTTGAGTTATGTCTAAGGTAGGAATTTGATCTAATTTTCCATCAGGAAAATCTAGGAAATCAAAATTCTTTACACCTAATTTTTTACCTGCACTAATACAAGATTCTCTTCTAACATCAATCATTTTTTTATCAGAATATTGTGCAGATGCACCATCACTTACAACAAAAATATCAATTTCAGCACCTTGATCAGAATATTTTTTTATGGTACCACCCATACCGAATGTTTCATCATCTGGATGAGCAGACAATACAAGAATTCGCATGTTTAACGACATAATGATTCATTAATAATCCTTATAGTTTAAAATAAAATTTGTTACTTATGGAGAAGTACGAAAATATGAAAATAGTTTTTGTTTCAGGAGTAACTGCAGGAGTAGAATGGGCAAAAACAATTCTTAAGTCAAATTATAAAATTTCTGCATTTTTTACATATGATGAATTAAAAAAGAAAAATTATAGTGATTTTGGGGATTTTGATTCATTGAGTGACGAATACGATATACCACAATACAAAATCACAGGAAACATCAATGATATAGAAAATATAGAAATAATTAAAAAAATTGAGCCTGATTTAATCTTGGTTTTAGGATGGTCACAATTATTAAAATCAGATTTAATAAAAATTCCAAAGATTGGCGTTTTTGGTTCACATCCAACATTATTACCAAAGTATAGAGGTCGTGCACCAATACCATGGACAATTATTAAAGGATTGAAGAAAAGTGGTTTAACATTTTTTTGGATTACTGAAGGAGTGGATAATGGAGATATTTTAGATCAAAGAGAATTCTTAATTTCTAATGATGAAGATTCAACAAGTTTAATGAAAAAAATTATGAGTGTTGGAAAAATAATGTTAATAGAAAATTTAGAACAAATACAAAATGGCATCATTACAAGAAAAAAACAAAATGAGTCAGATTTTGTTGAAGAATGGCCAAAACGAACTCCTGAAGATGGAAAAATTGATTGGTCAAAACCTGCCAAAGATATTCAGACACTGATTAGAGCAACAACGCATCCATACCCTGGCGCATATACAATTTTTAAAAATAAAAAAATCAAGATTTGGAAAGCAGAGATTGAGGGAAATGATATCAAGGGGTTTGGAAAAATCGTGTCAGTAAGTAAAACACATGTAAAAATAAGCACAGGAAAAGGCAATATTATAATTAAAAAAATTAGTACTGACGACATAGATAAAGCATTGGCGTTTGATGAATCAGAAGAAATTAACTTGAACAAAATATTTGATAATTCAAGTGTTGGAGAGAGTTTGAATTGAGAAAAATTAGAAGAATTACTGTAACGACTGGAACTAGAGCTGAATATGGAATTCTTAAACCACTATTACAACAAATTGACAGAAGCAAAAAAGTTGAACTTATCTTGATAGTTTGTGGTATGCATTTATCAAAAAAACATGGAAATACTATTTCAGATATTAAAAAAGATGGATTTAAGATTTCTAAAAAAATTGACATGATGCCAAAAGGTAATACAAATTATGATATGTCAAAAGGATTAGGAATAGGAATAAAAGAATTTTCTAATGTATTTAAGAAATTTAGACCAGATCTAAATTTGATTTTAGGCGATAGAGATGAAGCATTGGCATCAGCATTAGCAGCATTTCATATGAATATACCAAATGCACATATTTCAGGTGGAGATAAAACTAAAGCAGGATTAGATGAATCCATTCGTCATGCTATAACAAAAATTTCAAATATACATTTTCCAATAACCAAAAAAAGTAGACAAAGAATTATCAAAATGGGTGAATCTCCAAAATTCGTATTTAATGTAGGATCACCATCAATAGACATGATTTACAAAAAACAAATAATTTCTAAAAATGATTTAGAAAAAAAATATCGATTAAAATTTAGTGGTAATGATATATTACTTATACAACATCCAATAACAACAGAACCCAAGAAAAGTAAAAATCAAATTTCAATATTAATTAAAGGGGTTTTAAAGACTAAACAAACAGTTTTTGCAATTGCGCCTAATTCAGATGCTGGAAATAATGAAATTTTTCAAGCTTTAGAAACCAGTTCTAAAAAAAATCCTAAATTTTATTTATTTAAAAATATTAAAAGAGAAGATTACTTAGGATTTCTAAAATATTCCAAGGTTCTAGTTGGAAATTCAAGTAGTGGAATTGTTGAAGCTGCATATTTGAATACAAATGTGATTAATATTGGAACAAGGCAAAAAAATAGAGAATCAGATTCAAATGTCCATCACATAGAAAAGCCAACTATCAATACTATTGAAAAAACAATTAACAAGATTTTAAAATTAAAAAATGAAAAAATCAAAAATCATTTCATATATGGCAAAGGTAATTCATGCTCAAAAATTCTAAAAATATTAGAACAAATTAAGATTAATGATGAATTAATTCAAAAACAAATTGAGTATTAATGACATATAATCAATTCATAATAATTCTAATAAACTAAAATTATGAAAAATAGACATGGGTAAATTATCAAAGTATTTTTCATTACTAAAATTTTCATTGAGAAATCCAAAAATTGGAGCAGAAATGGTGAAAATTGCTCAAGATGTCCAATCAGATTCAAAAGAAGTTTTGAAGAGCCATACTGTTGAAGGAATATCATTAGATACATTTCTTGAAGATTTTTTTCCAAACACAGGATTGACTAAATTATTATTAAAAGATGAAATTTCTGAATTAGAAAATAGAATAAAAAAATTCTTAGAATCCTTAGAAAATGAAAAATTTCCATCTCAAAAAAAGCCCTATCCAACAGACTATTCAATACAAGAAGATTCAAGATTACTACTTTATGCATTATGCCGAATCATCCAGCCCTCAATTGTAGTTGAAACAGGTGTTGCATATGGTATTAGTTCATCTTATATTCTTCATGCATTAAAGAAGAATGGAAAAGGTACACTATATTCTATTGATGATACTTTTAGACCATGGGAAACAAGTGAGATGATTGGGGCAGCAATTCCAGACAAACTAAAAGAAAATTGGAAATTAATTATAGGGAAAAGTGCAGATAAGCTAAAAGAAATTTCCTTATTGGAAAAAAATATTGATATATTTTTACATGATAGTCTTCATACATACAAAAATATGCAGTTTGAATTTGAATTAATGTGGCCTTGTATTAAAAAAAATGGATTTCTGTTATCAGATGATATTGCAGATAATAATGCATTTTTTGATTTTTATTCTACAAAAAAAATAATTCCAAATCTTTTAAAAAATAAAAATGAAAAAATTTCTCTGGGAATTTTGAAAAAATAATTAATTAGATTTTGCAAAAAGAAATCCAATATCTGAAAAAAGTTTTTTGATTTTAATTTTGAAACTATGTGACTCTAATTTTTGAGTCAGATTTTCTAATAATTCAGGATTAGTATCTGCTCGATGATATTCAATGATAGTTTTTTTAATTTTTTGAAAGAAATCTTCGTTTAATGAATTAATTATTTCATACTCTGCACCTTCACAATCTAATTTAAGAAAATCACAAGTTTCAATGTTATTTTTTTGAAATATCTCAGACATAGATACTGAATTCACCGTAACAAAATTTTTGTTTTCAATAAACATACTATGACCGGATTCATCTTGGTTTAGATAGATTTTAACTTTAGATGATCTGTTTGATACTGCAGAATTATACGATATTATATTAGTAATTTTATTTTGTTTTACATTTTCAAGCAATAGTTCAAAATTTTCCTTAATAGGTTCGTAACAAATTATTTTTCCATTTTTACAAAATTGTGATGCATATAATGCAAATAATCCAATATGAGCACCTACATCAATTATGATATCATTAGTTTCAATGTTAAAACCATCATGATGGTATTCTTGAATTAACCAAACATGTGTTAAAGCCATTAAATCAGTTGAATTTACACGAATTTTGATTTTTTGACCAGTTTTAGTTTCAAAAATTACATATTTATTTTTAGTTAATCGAAAATATACTATAGGATAAAGATACCAATTTTTGAAGATTTTGCGTGAAGATAGTAATAGATTAATTTTTGAAAATAAATTGGAACCCATACACTAAATCAACATAATTTGGTAAATATAATTCCGTAGAACAAAGTAAATTCATTTTTAACTTACTAATAATCCAAATTTTTATGAGATTTTTGATTACTGGAGGATTAGGTTTTATTGGAAGTCATCTGACCGAGTCTCTAATAAAGAAAAATCATGAAGTAATGATACTGACAAAAAGTTTTTCAAAAAAAAATAATATAAGAAATTCTTCTAAAAAAATCAAAATTAAAAAAATTGATGTAACAAAGTATATGCCAGTTTTTAACATTATGAAAAAATACAAACCAGATGTAGTGATTCACCTTGCAGGAAACACTTCACATTCAAAATCATTTGAAAATCCAATAGCAGATTTAGATTCTAACACGAAATCTACAATAAACTTACTTGAAATCATAAGAAAATTAAAATTAAAAACTAAATTTATTTTGGGAAGTACATTTATTGTAATAGGGAAACCTTCAAAACTTCCAGTTAATGAAAAAACAGAAACTAACCCCACGACAATTTATGGTGCTAATAGATTAACAAGTGAAACATATTGTAAAATTTATCACAAAGTTTATGGAATAAAAACAAATATTTTTCGATTAACTAATTCATTTGGACCACGTGAGCAAACAATTCCAAATAAAAATGCAGTAAATTTTTTAATTTACAGTGCTTACAAAGATCATAAAATTTCAATTTTTAATCAAGGTGAATTTTTTCGAGATTTTATTTACATAGATGATGTCATAACTGCTATAAATCTAATTATTAAAAAAGGTAAATCTGGAGAACTCTATTGGATTTCTTCAGGTAAAAAAATTTGGTTTAAAAAATTTGCAATTTTATTAAAAAAATATACAAAATGTAAAGTAAAATTTGTGAAATCACCAAACTATACAAAAAAAGTTGATGTAGGAAATTTTGTTGTGAATAATTCAAAATTACGTAGATTGGGGTGGAAACAAAAATTTTCTTTTGAAGAAGGAATTAAAAAAACATTAGATTTCTTTAAGACAGAATTTTAAATTATATTTTTAGACAAAAAGTTTTCAAATGATGTAAATTTAAATTTCTTTAATAGAGATTCCATTTTTTTGAAAGCGGAATCTAAATTATGATATGTAATAAAATTATCTTTAAATGGCAATTTTATTTTTGGCATAAATTCAGGGGTTAGTTCCCAAGAATGTATGTAAAATGTAGCAGGTATGTTTTGTTTTTCATAATTCTTTATTGCGTTTTTTATGATATTTAATGGTAGAAATCTAAGATAAAATCCACCACCTGCAGGAATAGTTTTTCCAAAAAATTTGGTTACTAATAATGGAAATTCGATTAATTTCCCATCAGGGGAATTTTTTTCAAAACAATTTGTTGAAGTTCTATATGGTTTTTTTTCAGCATTGGGTAATCCATATAATTGACTTTTGGCAGGAACCACACTGCTATCATATTGATAGTTATTCTTCGCTAAGAAATCTATAATCCATGAACTATTTTCGTTTAAAGAAAATGTTGGTGCACGAAATCCTTTTGATTTATGATTAGTTAATTTTGAAAAATTTTCTAATTCTTTAGGAAAGTTTTCTTGGAAATTTTTATCATCTATTTTTGTATGATGCATTGTATGAAAAGCAATTTCATGTCCATTTTCTAATATTTTATCAAGAAGAGTTGGTTCAAATTCAAGTAATTCCCCAACCATGAAAAATGTTGCAGAGGTTTCATTAATCCGTAGTAAATCAATGATTTTATCTATACCATTAATTATTTTGGGTTCACAGTTTTTTTTAGTATTATATTTTTGAATTAGATGTGGATGATACCAGTCCTCAAAGTCAATTCCCAATAAATTCAATTTATATAAAAAAATATCCAACATAGTATAAAATTGTGATTAAGAAATTATATCATATTTTTTTTATAACGCGACCAGGATTACCTGCTACTACACAATTATCAGGAATTTCTCCTGAGACCACTGTCCCTACAGATAAAATTGAATTTTTTCCAATTACAGATCCTGGACAAATAATACATCCAGGGTTAATCCAAGCACCAGATTTTATTGTCACCGATTGAACTTTTCTAGGATAATTATTATTTTTTAAAAAGAGATTAGCGGTTGGATTTATGTGAGCAAAAATCATAGTATTACTACCGATACCAACTTTATCTTCAATTGTTATTAGTTCAGGATAAATTAGATCAAATAAAACATATGGAGAAATATGACAAGATTTACCAATTTTTACACCTCTTAATCTTTGAAAGAAAATTGAAATTCCAGGATGGGGTGTTGAATAAGCAATAATATGATGTAACCATGAACGTAAAAAAATTAATCTTAATCTAAATTTACCAAAAACTCCAGTAAGATTATGATGTTTCATTAATTCATTTTCATTGATTTTAAAAATATTTTCTTCATTTTTCATAGTTCTTATCAAACCGTAAATTTTTTGAATCTAAACCTTTCTGATAAAAAAATAGTATAGTTTTGCACAATATTTTTCATATATCAGACATTATTCGAACAAGGAAAAGCATAATTTATGGAGAGGAAAATCTACAGCATGGATGATAAATGCTTTGAATACACATATGAAGAAATTAAAATTGGATTAAAAAAGGAATTTTCTGTCAAAATAACTGAATCATTAGTTAATGACTTTGCAAGAATTTCAGGTGATTATAGTCCAATACATATGAATAGTAAATATGCATCTAAAACTAGTTTCAAAAAACGAGTTGTGCATGGTATGCTTTTAGCATCATTTTTTTCTAGAATAGATGGAATGTATTTGCCAGGAAAACATGCATTATATTTTTCACAAAGCCTACAATTTCAAAATCCTTGTTTTATTGATGATGTCGTTACAGTAAAAAGTGAAGTTATCGATAAAAGTGACGCAACAAAAATAATTACATTAAAATCTGAGATTAATAATTCTGATGGAAAAATTCTTGTCAAGGGTATAGGTAAAGTACTTGTCCGTAATGACTAGTGAGATTTTTTAAAATACTCTTTTAATTTCCGGTATAGAATTTTTTTTGTAGGGCCTTTTGGTATTTCAGTTAAATCTTTTAATTCATTTATTATAATGATTTTTTTAGGTTGTTTAAAATCTGCCAATTTATCCCTACAGAAAATTTTTATCTCTTTTTCAGTAATTTTTTCTTTTGATTTAATTTTAATAAAGGCACAGATATTTTCGCCTAGTAATTTATCAGGAATTCCAATTACAGCACATTCATCAATTAGAGGATGTTTAAATAAAATATTTTCAATTTCTCTAGGATAGATATTTTCTCCTCCCTTAATTATTAAGGAATCTTGCCTTCCATGAAAATAGAAATTACCATCTTTGTCTCGTCTTCCATAGTCACCACTGTGGAACCAACCATCTCTAAAAACATTATTCATCAATTCATTTCCTAAGTACCCAATTGCAACGTTGTATCCACGAATGCAAATTTCGCCTTCTTGATCATCTGGAGAATGTTTTCCATCTTCGTTAAGAATTATCATTTCATTAGATACGAGTGATTTTCCAATTGAACCAGTTTTTCTATTTTGAGAGGGATATCCGTTGATGCAAGAAAATGATGTTGTTTCTGTTAAACCATATCCTTCAAAAATTGGTACATTAAATCTATTTTCAAATTTTTCTTGTATAGATTGAGTTAAAATTTGACCACCACAAAGTATGCCAAGTAAGGAATTATCTTTTCTTTCTTCTGAAAAACTAAGTAGAATAGACAAAATTGATGACATAACACTAGTCCAAGTAACTCCATATTCATTAACTAAAAACCAAAATGCAAAAAGACTAACCTTTCCTTTAACAATTACAGTAGACCCTCCAGAATATAATGGAGCCAATAATGTTGTAATTTGACCATTATTGTGAAATAATGGAAGTATGCAAAGACATCTAGTTTTTTCATCAAATTCAAATCTT
>Ga0114933_10005300_pt1 | contig 11752 bp, 10 predicted proteins | sample 4SBtaG_FD_89691 | JGI IMG/M metagenome (GOLD analysis project Ga0114933, IMG submission 89691) | Deep subsurface microbial communities from Kolumbo volcano to uncover new lineages of life (NeLLi) - 4SBTROV12_W25 metaG | ecosystem: Environmental > Aquatic > Marine > Volcanic | place: Kolumbo... | reverse complement strand
CGGTGAAGGCTATACGGGGATTCGATTTCAGCGAATTTGACTTATTCCGCAACCCAAATATGCATGTTCCCTTCGATGAGGAACGTGATGTCCATCGCGCTTTGAGCGCCCCGTTCGAGTTCGCCAGCTACGACTTTCATCGTCCGCCCGACTATTGTGAAACGGATATCGTAGAAATATTGAATTTGTCTGCTCTGGAAACGGGGATGGCACACGCGGTTACCGTTTGGTTCGAACTCGATATGGACAATGAGAATTCGTTTTCCACACGTCACGAAACGAACCTCAATCATTGGCACCAGACCATCCAGTTTCTCGACCGGGACCTCGCTGTTCGCAAGGGAGAGGAATTTCATCTCAAGGTGCGGCGGACTGATACCCGGTTCTGTTTTGAGATTGCCCGGCCGGACATCGGCTAGGCTGAAACGACACCATTGCGGGATCGAAGGATCATGGGATACGTCGTTACCGCGCTGGTTTTTTATGTCGCTATCGTCGCATTGTTATATGTGATCCAGCGATCCCTGCTTTATCACCCCAATCAAAATATCCCCGCCCCGGTAGAATTCGGCGTTCCCGAAATGACCGCTCTACGTATCCCAACGGATGACGGGCTCGCGCTTTTGGCCTGGTGGCAGGCTCCGCGCGATGTCAGGCGGCCGACGCTACTGGTTTTTCATGGAAACGCTGGGCATATCGGTGATCGCGCTCATAAGGTTCGGGAATATCTAGATCAGGGATACGGGGTTTTGCTGCTCAGTTACCGCTATAACGCGCAAACGGGTGGCGCGCCTAGCGAAGCCAATCTGTTCGCTGACGCGCGGACGGGGGTTGCGTTTCTTAGGCGCCAGGGAGTGCCGGACGACCGCATCGTCCTTTTTGGCGAATCGCTTGGTAGCGGCATTGCGGTTGCGATGGCTGCCGAATTCCCTGTAGGGGCCTTGGTCCTGGAAGCGCCATATAGCAGCATGCCGGACATGGCACAGCATCATTATTGGTATGTGCCGTCCCGTTGGCTGGTGAAGGACAAATTCGATTCGATGTCACGTATCGGGCAGGTTTCGGTGCCTACACTCGTCATTCATGGCGGGCAGGATACAGTGATTCCTGTCAAATATGGTCGCCGCCTGTTTGATGCGGCATCGGAGCCAAAGCAGGGGCACTTTCTGACGAAGGCCCGCCACAACGATCTGCTCGACCACGGTATGGCTACGCTCGTGATCCAGTTCCTGACTCGTTATCTGGAAGACTGATTACGCCTTCAGGGCTTCCAGCATTTGCGGCGTATCGACGTCGATCAAGACGCCGTCTTCGGTCATTTCTACTTCGCAGGTTAGTTCGTGATAGCCGTCGATCAGATGGCGCGCGCCTTGATCGCCGGTGATCTCCCGCATCTCGCCAAAGAAGCGCCGTGCCAATAATATTGGGTTGCCATGTTTGCCGTCGGAAGTTGGCACGCAGATTGCGCGACCTTCCAGTGGATCGAAAGCTGCGATTAGTCGGTCGATGACTCGCGTATTGACCCGAGGCATATCGCCCAAACAGATTATGGCGCCGTCTACATCTTTGGGCAGCGCATCAAGCCCAGCAATAAGTGACGTACTGAGACCGTCGGCGAAATTCGAGTTTTCCGCAAAGGAAAGGCCGAAACCGGAAAGAGCGCACCTGACCTTGTCTGCCTCGTGGCCAAGGACTGCCAATACGGGGGTAGCCTGCGAGCGAGTGACAATTTCGGCGACATGGGTCACCATTGGCTTGTCGTCGATTTCTGACAGTAATTTATTTTTGGCGCCCATGCGGCGTGACTGTCCGGCCGCTAAGATGATGGCTGCGATTTTCGGTGCGCTTGGCACGGCAGTTGTGATCGCCTCCGCACGGGGCAAGGGGCGCGCCGGAATTTCCTTGAGGAGCCCGCCGGCACCCATTGCCATTACGTCCTGTCCAGTGATCGCAATATCCGCGAAAAGCCGTTGCAGGATCCAGTCCACACCGTTGAGCTTTGGTGAGCGGGCGCAGCCGGGCAAGCCCAGAACGGGAACCGATCCTGTATGGCCAAGTAGTAGCAGATTGCCCGGATCAACCGGCATGCCGAAATGGTCGACAGTGCCACCGGCAGCAACGATCGCTGCCGGAATGACGTCGCGGCGATCGGTGATCGCTGACGCCCCAGCGATCAGCACCATCTCGCAGCCTTCGGCTAGTAGGAATTCGATCTCGGCCTGAATTGCGGCCGTCTCGTGGGCGCAGCGTCGTTCGGTTTTCAACTGCCCGCCGAGCGCCTCAACCCGTGTACGCAGCACCTGCGTCGTTTTATCGAGCACCGTTTCCTTGGTTCCGGGCAGACTTGTTTGCACCAGGCCAACAGTGTGAAAGTGGTAAGAGGCGATCTGCACAAGCCCTTCATGTGCCGCTCCCCCTTGGGCCAGCATCTCGCAAGACGCGACGACTAATTCTGGGGTGGCGAAGGGTATAATCTTTACAGTGCCGACCATTTGACGCGGTACCACTGGTGCCAAAGGCGGCAGTAGGGCTACGGTCGCGGACTCGTCGACCATATTGATTTGATCCAGCTGCAAGGGGTCGTACTCCACCAAACCTGCGGTTTCCGCATACAGGTTAACGCGGCCAGTGAACGCTGCCGATATCTCCAGATTGACGCCGGTAACGGCTTTCGCGATGCGTGCCGCTGCCGTGTCTTCGTTGACATCGTCGGCCTCTAATCGGGCCGCTATCACCGATTTGATGCCGGCATCACGGAGACTCGCTACATCGTTCTCAGACAGTGGACGGCCCTTTTTGAACGAGACGTTACCGGTTCGGATACTGTGTGCAAGGATGGCGCCTGCGGCTTCATCAATCGGCGTGTCGCCGAACTTCATGCTGCCGAACGCTCCGGCCGGTGCAAAGTTTCGGTGATCTGGCCGACGATCGAAACGGCGATCTCGGCTGGTGATACCGCACCAATATCGAGCCCTACAGGTCCACGGATGCGGGCGAAATCATCGGGACCGAATCCTGCTTCGGTCAGTCGCTCCCGCCGCTTGCCTGCGGTTTTTCTGCCGCCGAGGGCTCCGATGTAAAAGGCATTTGATCGTAGGGCGACGTCTAGCGCCGGGTCATCGAGTTTGGGGTCATGGGTCAGTGTCACGACCGCCGTTCTTGAATCCGGCTTCAGGTTCTCCAAGGCTTCATCCGGCCAACGGCTATCTATATCTACATCCGGAAACCGCTCCGGCGTCGCCCAGGCACCGCGCGGGTCAATGACTGTGACGGCGTAGCCGGCAAGACGTGCGATTGGCACCAGGGGTTGCGAAATATGTACGGCGCCTACGATGATCAACCGACGTGGCGGATTGAACACTTGAATGAAAATGCGTCGTCCTTCCAATTCGAGCATCCGTCCCCGATCTTCGTTTTGGGCACGCTCAGCCGCTTCGTTAATCTCCTGTGTTACCTCGATGTCGCCAGAACCTTCGCCTTCAATGGTCAGGGTCTCGGCACCGCTATCGAGATCGCTGAAGAGAAGCGCTGACTTGCCATTTTTCCGCGCTTCGTTTAGTGCCTTCAGAGTAGTCAGTTGCATATTGCTATATTCCCGTCGGTTCTATAGCTCAGTCCAGTTTCTCTACAAAGATTGAAATTTCACCGCCGCAGGCAAGGCCAACCTCCCAAGCCATCTCGTCGGTCACACCGAAATCGAGTACCCGTGTCTTGCCATCTTTCATCGCGCTTATCGCCTCAGTGACGACGGCGCCCTCGATGCAGCCGCCAGAGACGGAGCCGATAAACTGGCCGTCTCCGCGGATCGCTAGCCTACTACCGACCGGCCGGGGCGAGGAACCCCAAGTTGATACGACCGTTGCTAGTGCCACATCGCTACTATCTTCTTTCCATGCGGCGGCTCGTTCCAAAATATCATCATGATCTAACATTTGTGTATCTCTCATGCGGCCCTCCTGCGCCATTCAGCCATTTCTGCGCTATCCCGTGGTCCGGTTCGATTCAGCGCATCGGCCAGTTCCGTCAAGCTGTTCAGGTTATGGACCGGACGAAAGTCATCGACAAATGGCAATATTGCTTTCACCCCCAATGATTTGGGTTCAAACCGATCGTAGCGCAAGAGTGGGTTCAGCCAGATGAGGCGGCGGCAGGAACCCTGCAGGCGGCGCATTTCCTTTGCTACTCCGTCACCGGCGTCACGGTCGAGACCGTCGGAGATGAACAAAATGACCGCGCCTTGGCCCAACACGCGCCGCGACCAGTGCTTATTGAAGTCGTGCAGGCAGGTGCCGATACGTGTGCCGCCTGACCAATCGTTTACATTCTCGGCAACTTTTTCTAGCGCGATATCGATATCCTTATTGCGAAGGTATCGGGTGACGTTGGTGAGGTGAGTGCCAAATAGGAAGGTGTGGACCCGGTCGCGGTCGTTGGTCACCGCGTGCATGAAATGGGTCAGCATCCGTGAATATCGATCCATCGATCCTGAGATATCGCAAAGGACGATAAGTGGTGGTCGCCGCTGGCGGCGATCGCGTTTAAGTAGGGGGATCGTATCGCCGCCGTCGCGGAGGGCGGCGCGCATTGTCGCCCGCATATCTACCGTTGGACCCTTTGGGTCGCGCTGAAAACGTCGCGTCGACACAGTTTCGATTGGCAACCGCATATGGCGCATTGCCCGGCGGGCTGCCTCAACTTCTTCGTTGGTCATCTTCTCAAAGTCTTTTTCACCAAGTACTTCCGTCCGGCTCCAGCTCATCGCGGCGTCAAAGATGACCTCAGTATCCTTTTCCTGCTCTTCGCTCTGCGGGGCCTCGTTACCGGCCAGCGCGGCGGCGACGCGGGGAGATAGTGTTTCCTCCGGGGCAGCTGCCTCGTTACTGATGGAGGGTAAGACCAGTGACATCATTCGTTCCAGGATCTTCGGATTACGCCAGAAGACATGAAACGCCTGGTCGAATAGCTCCCGCTCGTCGCGCCGACTGACGAATACCGCATGCAGGCTCCAGTAGAAATCCTGGCGGCTTTTCAGACCGGTGGTCTGGACTGCATGGATCGCATCTAAAACTCTTCCGGGCCCGACCGGTAGGCCTGCGGCGCGAAGAGCGCGCCCGAAATGCATGATGTTGGCGGCGATCAATCCGCCATCGGCCGGCGAAATCGCGTTCACTCGGCAGCTCCTGCCAGTTCAGCGTTCACCTCGTTAAGGATACGGCTCGCCTCGCTGCCCTGAATTTTGGCGATATCGTCCTGGTATTTTAGTAATGTACCCAGCGTGTCGTTGATGCTTTCCGGATCGAGGGTCAGTTTGTCGAGTTGCGTCAATGCCTCAGCCCAGTCGATTGTCTCGGCCACGCCCGGGAGTTTGAACAAATCGATATCGCGCAGGTTTTGGACGAAACCGACGATTTGGCGCGATAGGTCTGCAGGTGCATTGGGTGCTTTGATCGCTAGAATTTCCATCTCGCGGTCGGCATTCGGATAATCGACCCAATAATAGAAGCATCGCCGTTTCAATGCGTCGTGAATTTCCCGTGTTCGATTAGAGGTGATGATTACCAGCGGCGGTTCGTCGGCCGCTATTGTACCGATTTCTGGGATTGTGATCTGGAAGTCGGACAGCAATTCGAGAAGGTAGGCTTCAAAAGGTTCGTCTGTCCGATCGAGTTCGTCGATTAGCAGAACCGGCGGCCCGCTCGCCGAGGGTTCCAATGCCTGAAGCAGAGGCCGTTCGATTAAAAACTTCCTCGAGAAAATATCGCCCTCAAGCGCTGCGCGATCCCGGTCGCCGACGGCTTCCGCCATACGAATCTCTACCATCTGTAACGCGTAGTTCCACTCATACACGGCGGACGAGGCATCCAAACCCTCATAGCATTGCAAACGCAAAAGCCGACGTCCTAGCGTCTCGGACAACACCTTGGCGATCTCCGTCTTGCCGACACCCGCTTCGCCTTCTAGAAAGAGTGGCCGCTTCAAGCTAAGAGACAGGTAGAGTGCCGTCGCAAGGCTGCGGTCCGCCACATAATTCCCGCGGGCCAGCAGCGCATGGGTGTCTTCGACGGACTGGGGTAGGTCCATTAGATATCGCCTATTTATTCATCGTTTGTTAGGGGTGGGACGCTTACTTGCGCTTTCATCCGCCATCATTGTCCTGATAGTAAGTGCTTCTTGGGGCTTGGATCTTCACTGCAGGTGAGTATCCCACTAAGAGTACGTATGCTGCGCCAACCAAGTCACTTTTTGCCAACGTAAGTTTGAATGAAAGATTCATGACGTGAATATGACGATTTTGCGCTGCAAATGCCAGAAATTCGAGCGGATCATGGCTTGTCTTCGAACCGCTCCAGACCGGACAGAATAAGTTTCGGCCTTCGACCTTGAAGTGAAAAGCAGACCTTGTCTGCGCATCCTCGTTCTTGGTCAAACAAACCTAGTCGCTTTTAAATTTTCACTGATCTTCAGGAATAGCTTCATTCTTTGGTTGTCTTAGGTAAAGAAAGGCCGACCGACTTTGGTTTATATCGGTAAGGATCGCGGCCCGAGATGCTCCAGATTTCCTTGCAAACGCAACCTCACATCCTTTACTGCGACAGGGGTTTCTCTGTTGAGCGTGCCGATTGATGCATTGCAGGAAGCAAGTTTTCGTCACGCTGCAGACTTGTCTGCATTGATCTATAATTAATTGTTATATAACAGATCTTTACCTCTAAGGTTTGCATTATGATCTGAATGTATCGTGACGCTATGCGCAATCTTTAGCGCGCCGACGAAGCAATTTGACAACGTTGCGAATGTGGCGAGGCGCTTTAACGCCACGCCACATTGGAACGCGTTTAACGTGGATTAGCCGCAGGCAGTCACTGCCCGTTTGGCCATCACGCCGATCAGATGAGCGCGGTATTCCGCGCTGCCATGGATGTCGGAGTTGAGATTTGCGTCGGAAACCGCAATGTTGGCAATTGCATCGGCCGAAAAATTGACGTTCAGCGACTGCTCCATTTCGGTCATGCGGAAAACACCGTCTTGTCCAGCACCAGTAACCGCGACGCGAACACCGCCGGACGTTTTAGCGACGAAGGCGCCGACGAGAGAGAACCGGCTCGCTGGCTGCGGGAATTTCATGTACGCTGCCTTTTCCGGATTTGGGAAGCGCACCGCAGTGATGACCTCTCCAACGTCCAATGCTGTCTCGAACAAGCCCTGGAAAAAGTCGTCAGCGGAAATCTCACGATTGTTGGTCACGACCGTGGCACCGAGGCCGAGTACTGCACCTGGGTAGTCTGCCGCTGGGTCATTGTTGGCAATTGAGCCACCGATGGTGCCGCGATGGCGGACCTGCGGGTCGCCAATCATACCAGCGAGGTCTGCTAGTGCAGGAATCGCACCTTGGACGGCGTTGGAGCCGTTGACTTCCGCATGGGTCGTAGTCGCGCCGACCGTTACCGTGTCGCCTTCGACGCTGATGCCACTTAACTCGCCGATCTGGGATATGTCGATCAGGTCGGACGGTCGGGCCAAACGCTGTTTTAGGGTCGGTAGGAGTGTGTGGCCTCCGGCCAGAAACTGGCCATCCTCCGCCGCCTGCAAAGCGCTGACCGCATCGGCGAGGGAGGCAGGCCTTTTATAGTTGAACTCATACATATTATCTTCCCTCCTTACTCGGCCGCCAGTGCGGCGCTTTGAATGGATTGCCATACGTTGGATGCGGTCGCGGGCATCGGCACGCTGCGCACGCCCATATCCCAAAGTGCATCGACGACGGCATTGATTGTCGCTGCCGGAGCGGCAATGGCGCCGGCCTCACCGCAGCCCTTAACCCCAAGTGGGTTTAGGGGTGAGGGAACTTCGGTCATGCCCACACCTATGCTGGGCACGCTGTCCGCTCGCGGCATCGTATAGTCCATGAAGGAGCCGGTTACGAGCTGGCCGGCACTGTCATAGACGCAGCCTTCTAAAAGGGCCTGGCCGACACCTTGCGCAACACCGCCATGCACCTGTCCCTCGACGATCATCGGGTTGATTACTGTGCCGAAATCGTCAACGGCGGTGTAGTTCGTAATCTCGACTGTTCCCGTATCCGGATCAATTTCGACTTCGCAGATATGTGTGCCTGCCGGGAATGAAAAATTGAGTGGATCATAAAATGCACTCTCGTTCAGGCCTGGCTCCAGATCTTCTGGATAGTTGTGCGGGACGTAGGCTGCGAAGGCGACTTCACCGATGCTCATTGCCTTATCAGTGCCTGCGACGGTGAAATTGCCGTCTGCGAACTCAATGTCGTCTTCTGACGCTTCGAGAATGTGGGCCGCGATTTTCCGGCCCTTGTCGATGATTTTATCGGCTGCCTTGCACAGGGCGGAACCGCCAACGGCCGCAGAGCGCGAGCCATAGGTGCCCATGCCGAATAGAACCTTGTCGGTATCGCCGTGAACTACTTCGACGTTTTCGACTGGCACGCCGAGACGCGAGGCAACTATCTGTGCGAATGTCGTCTCATGTCCCTGACCGTGAGAATGCGAGCCGGTAAAGATCGTAACGCTACCGGTCGGGTTGAACCGCAAATGTCCCGATTCCCAAAGCCCGACGCCGCCACCAAGTGCGCCGACCGCAGCCGATGGCGCGATGCCGCAGGCTTCTATGTAGGATGAGAAGCCAATTCCACGTTTTTTGCCGTTGCTTTCGGACTCTGCCTTGCGTTGAGCGAAGCCAGCATAGTCGGCCCGGCTCAGTGCCTCGTCCAGCGCCCGCGGATAATCGCCGCAATCATATTGCTGGATCACTGGCGTTTGGTAGGGAAAGGCGTCTGCCGCAATCATGTTTTTACGGCGCAGTTCCGCCGGGTCTGTACCCATTTCCTTAGCCGCCTGCTCGACCAGGCGTTCTATGACAAATGTCGCTTCCGGACGACCGGCACCCCGATAGGCATCAACCGGCGTTGTGTGCGTGAAGACTGCCTGCACGTCGCAATAAATTGCCGGCGTGGTGTATTGGCCAGCTAGCAGTGTTGCGTAAAGGTAGCTTGGTACGCAGGTCGCGAAGGTCGATAGATAGGCACCCATATTGGCAACCGTATTTACCCGAAGTCCTGTGAACTTGCCGTTCGCATCGAGTGCCAGTTCCGCTTTAGTGACGTGATCCCGTCCATGTGCGTCACTTTGGAAAGATTCACTGCGTGCTGCAGTCCATTTGATTGGTCGATTAACCTTGCGGGAGGCCCAAAGGCAGACGGTTTCTTCAGCATAGATGAAAATTTTCGACCCGAAACCCCCGCCGACATCGGGCGCGACAACACGCAGCTTATGTTCCGGCGCGACCTGATTGAAGGCGGACAGGACCAGCCTCGTGACGTGCGGGTTCTGGCTCGTTGTGTAGAGCGTGAAACTCTCGTTGCCCGGATCGTACTGGCCAATCGCTGCCCGTGGCTCGACTGCATTAGGGATTAGGCGATTGTTGACAATCTCTAGTGATGTAACATGGGCGGCGGCGTCAAACGCGGCATCGGTCTCCGCCTTCTCGCCAATCTCCCAGTCATAACAAAGATTGCCCGGTGCATCATCATGCACTTGCGGTGCACCGTCTCGCAGCGCGTCTCCGGCAAAAGCGATGGCGGGGAGTTCCTGGTAGTCAACGTTGACCTGTTCCGCGCCGTCCTTGGCTTGCTCCAATGTTTCAGCGATGACGATCGCGACTGTGTCACCGACATAGCGCACCGTATCGACGGCAAGTGCCGGGTGGGCTGGCGCATTATGGTCTTCACCGTTCTTGCTTTTAATCAGCCAACCGCAAATTAGTGGGCCAACTCCGTCATCGGCAAGATCCTGGCCGGTGAAAACGGCAAGCACGCCGGGGGCATTTTGTGCGCTGGACGTATCGATGCCGTTAATCTTCGCATTTGCGTGCGGTGAGCGCACAAAACTGGCATAGGCTTGGCCCGATCGACTGATGTCATCGAGATAATTGCCATTGCCGGTGAGAAAACGGTAATCCTCCTTACGGCGCACCGAGGCGCCAATTCCCTCGCTGGTCATCGCATTCTCTCCCTGTCCCTATTCGGGATGTTAGCCGCGCATAGCCTCTGCGCCGGCTTTTATGGATTTGACGATGTTGTGGTAGCCGGTACATCGGCAGATGTTGCCTTCCAGCCACTCACGGATTTCCTGTTCGCTTGGATCCGGGTTTTCTTTCACCAGGTCTACCGCGCTCATAACCATGCCGGGCGTACAAAAACCACATTGCAAGCCGTGGTTTTGGCGGAACGCTTCCTGCATTGGATGCAGTTCTCCGTCTGTGGCAAGGCTTTCAATGGTTTTGACTTCAGCGCCTTCACATTGGACGGCAAGCTGAGTGCAACTCTTTACGGACGTTCCGTTGATGTGGACGACACAGGCACCGCATTGGCTGGTATCGCAGCCGACATGCGTTCCGGTCAATCTGAGGTTTTCTCGGATGAATTGAACGAGCAAGGTGCGGGGTTCGACTTCCCCCGATACCGCCTTGCCGTTCACCGTCATGGATACGGTGACAGGCATTCCTAACCCTCCCTGGCCCGTACGGGTGTCTCCCGACGGGGTTCGTTGGCTTGTCTCAGCGGGACTGGCAGAGGCTCTGCCTCCCACGGGCCGAGTTTGCTTTCGTGCGGCGGTTAGGTCAAGAGAACTCGGTATTTCGAAGCTGGTTGGTACTAAAGTTCTGTAATGTATTTGAAGGTTGCAATTAAAATCAGGATCACGCAGACCGCTCCGCTGATCCAAGTCATTGGACTGTAACCTTTCCAACGCCGACCGTAAGGGTCGCGCTCCGGCTTTGCCGATGCTGGCGCCACGTCGGGTTCCTGTATGTCTTCTGTATTGGCCTCAGGATCCGATGGCGTTTCATCCTCTGCTTCCACGGAGACATGCGCGGCAAATGCATTAAAGAACTCGCCAGACAGTTTTTTCGCTGATGCGTCAATCAGTCGAGAACCGATCTGCGCGAGTTTACCACCGACCGTCGCATCGACGGTGTATTGCAGAATAGTACCACCATCTTGAGAATCGGTGAGTGCAATCTGTGCACCACCCCTGGCAAATCCAGCCGCACCGCCCTTGCCCTCGCCGGAGATACGGTAACCGTTTGGGGCATCGATTTCACTCAAGGTAACCGAACCGTTAAACTTAGCTTTAACCGGCCCTACCTTCGTGGTGACGGTCGCAGTCATTTCCGTGTCGGAGGTTTTTTCCAACGTTTCGCAGCCGGGAATGCAAGCTTTCAGTACTTCCGCGTCGTTCAGCGCATCCCAAACCGCTTGTCGCGGGGCCGGAATAGTATGTTCGCCTGACATCTCCATGGCGTCGCTCCACCCTTGAGTTCCTATTCGCAGCGCCGCCGCTCTAAGCCGCACGCCTGTTAACGAATTGTGGCGTTCTAAGGTAATATTCTCCTCAGGGCAAACAAGGAGAGCGTTTGGACCATCGTGCTATCGGCATAGACTGAATCTTGTTGCAAAGCGGTGCCTTGGTTTGTCCAGAAAGCACGCTGCGATAATAGTTATCTGAATTACAAAATGGTGCAACGGCTGTTATGGTTAATACGGATCAAGGCACGCCTGTAATGTTTAGCGAACCGCAGCACAACTAAACCGTTGCCGGCGTCTATGACCTTTGGTTTGCAGTCGCCGAAGACCAAAAACCTCCCAAATTCTCTTGAGGTGAGAAAATCGATTTGTTCTTAGCTGGTTAGCTGTTACTCCCGCGTAGGGTCTAGGCTAAAT
>Ga0114933_10005299_pt1 | contig 11754 bp, 13 predicted proteins | sample 4SBtaG_FD_89691 | JGI IMG/M metagenome (GOLD analysis project Ga0114933, IMG submission 89691) | Deep subsurface microbial communities from Kolumbo volcano to uncover new lineages of life (NeLLi) - 4SBTROV12_W25 metaG | ecosystem: Environmental > Aquatic > Marine > Volcanic | place: Kolumbo... | reverse complement strand
CGTGGGTTTACGTCAGTCCAACCCTCGACTGTAATAAAAGACGGAATCAATCTAGTTGCAGTCACATCAGGGCTACTGGAAGGTGAAGGCGTGGCTCGTGCCTGAGTCTTCTCTCTGGCCTGACCCACTGTACCTTCACCGGCACTGTTGACTTCTTCATCATCTTTGCTGATTTGTCGTTGTGGCACTTGAGTAACCGAAGCTTCTACACGAGACAACACGGTAATTGTTGAAGTCTCTTCGACATCTGAGCCCATCTTCTGGTTACTACTAGAAGATACTGAATTTTTACTCATAATTTCTTCTTCGTTAGAAAAAGTGTCCGACTTTATCGCGCTCAAATAAAAAATAAATGCGCATATTACAGCCGAACTCAAAAAAATAATTGTCAATGACCCAACTAAGTTAGGGGGCCATAGTCTGCGAGACTTTTCCAAATTTATTTTCCGTTATGTCTGCACAGGTCGATGCTTTGATCTATTGAGATATAAAATAATGGCTCTTTTTATTCGATACCAATAGCCAGTACCGACCTTGTAACTTCACCATTCTTTAGGGCCTCAAAGGCTTCATTAATTTCTTCAAGCTTATACCTACGAGTCACCAATCCATCCAGATTTAATTTGCCCTGTCTGTAAAGACTAAGAATGTTCGGCATATCTCGGTGAAAACGAGCTCCTCCATAAAATGAACCCTTAAGAGTCTTCTCCTCTAGCCATATCATGCCACTGACTTCTATCTTATCCATAGGCGGAACCATTCCGACAACGACTGCGGTACCACCCCGTTTCGCCATCTGATAAGCCTGCTCTGCCGTAACCTTTAGACCGATAGCTTCAAAAGCAAAGTCCGCGCCACCACCGGTCAATTCTTGAAGTTTAGCCACTGGATCGCCATCGGACGCGTCGATTACATCAGTCGCACCAAATTCGCGTGCAGTGGTCAATTTATGCTCAACCATATCCACTGCAATAACTTTTTCCGCGCCCGACAGAGCCGCTGCCTGAATAATATTTAACCCAACACCACCCGCACCAATTACGGCAACGGTGGATCCAGGAGTAACTCCCGCTGTGTTAACTACTGCCCCGTATCCGGTCATCACAGAACAACCCACCAAAGCCGCTATCTCGAGAGGAATATCATCCGCTACCTTAACCAAACCCGAAGCATAAGTTATAACATATTCAGCAAATCCTCCGACATTAGCCATCTGTGTGACTGCTTCACCATCTCTAACCAAACCAGGGTTATCCCTTCGAGGGGCGCCTTGACTACATATATTAGGACGCCCACTGTCACAATCAGCACAATGGCCACACGGTTGCACAAAACCGATTATGACCCGATCTCCGGGAGAAACGTTTGTTACAGCGGAGCCTATTTCACTAACAACACCGGCGACCTCATGCCCTAAAACTGCAGGGTGGCGTGTGGGATATGTGCCCTCAATGAAATGTAAATCAGAGTGACATACACCCGCTGCTATCACTCTAATTATCGCTTCCGTGGGGCCTACTTTGTCAAGAGTTAACTCTTCCACAGTCAATGGGGTCTGGGGTGCATTTAATACTGCGGCTTTCATACTCAATCCTTCACTACTTCAGTTAACACTTAGTCCTTCTAAAACCTCACACTATATGACTATTCAACCCACAGGAGTAAGACAAGTTGGATGACCGCAGCGACAGGATCTAACGCCAATCGAGCAATCACAAACCGGTCCGCACTCGCCACCTCGGAGAATCCCTCTCATCCCCAGGGCCTTAAGTACCACACCTACAGCAACTGAAAAAATCACAAAAAAGCTAATTGTGCGACGCATATCTAAAATGTCTTCCTATCAAATTTAAAATAGCTCAGGTGTGATTAAAGCATGATTTGATTTTTTTTTCAGGGCTGATTAAATACGGCAACTGGTCTATGCTCAGGTGACATCAAATAATGATGAAGAAATTACCATTCGAACTGGAGATAATCATGGCTAGGTGTGGGTTTATTGGTCTAGGTATTATGGGTGAGCCAATGGCTCGGAATTTGCTGAATGCCGGGAACGAAATTGTTGTTTGGAATCGAACCAAATCAAAAGCAGATACCTTGGTGGCAGAAGGAGCTCGACTGGGGCTATCACCGAGTGACGTAGCTAAACAAAGTGATTTTATCTTCATCTGCGTCACTAATTCTCAGGACGTACTTGATGTTGTACACGGGACTGAGGAATCAAAAGGTGTGATTGAAGGCGTAAAAGAAGGAACAATCATTGTTGATCATTCAACAATCGCTCCAGACGTGAGCAGGCAGCTCTCAGCGGATCTCGAAAAAATAGGAGTATCTCTAATTGATGCACCCGTATCAGGCGGTGATAAAGGTGCAATAGGTGGAACTCTATCAATCATGTGCGGGGGTAATGAAAGCGCCTTAAATAGTGTCATGCCCTTACTTCAAATAATGGGTTCACAAATCACTCATTGTGGGCCGTCAGGCTCCGGACAAACAGTAAAATTATGTAATCAAATTGCGGTGTGTATCAATAACTACGCATTAGCCGAAGCTCTCGTATTCTGCAGTCTAAACAACGTTAAACCAGACGTAATGCTCGAGGCAATATCAGCTGGAGCAGCTGGTTCCTGGCAAATAAGTAATCTTGGTCCGTTAATACTCAAACGTGACTTTTCTCCTGGATTTAAGCTTGGACTCCAAAGAAAAGACTTAGGATTGGCAATCGACGCCGCCGATTCAGTAAACATGCCACTATTCGGCACTACTCTGGTTGACAGAATGTTCTCAGTGGCCGAAAGGCTGCACGGCACTGATGCCGGAACTCAGGCGTTGATCAGTGCGCTCGAGACTCTTACAGATGTAGAAGTCTCCGCAGAATAATTAGGTTACCTTTGACTTTGCTGGCCCCAGCGATCCCAGTGGGTAACCTCATCTACAGCCTGACGTTTGGGTTGCGACCAACGACCACGATCAGGGTAACCGAGGGGAATAAGAGCCATCGTTAGGGCATCTTCAGGGATGCCAAGCAATTGCTTAACCTCCCCTTCATGACCCGCATACAAAGTGGTCAAAGTAGCTCCAATTCCATGAGCTCTGGCAGCCAACATCAAATGCTGCACGGCACCATATATTGATGAGCCAGCTCTTGGACTTGTAGATGAAGCAGTATTACGCTGAATGGCAAATATCCAGATAGGGGCCTCTTGAATATGATTAGCCAAATGCTCGGCGCTTAGATAATTCTTCGGGCCCAAAGTATCAGCCGCATCTTCTCCCTCAAGAATTTTCGATCTGCGCACTCCATACGCCTGATTCCAACCCTCTCGGTACCATTCAGAGATTTGATTTTTTACGGCCTGATCCTTAACAACTAACCAAGCCCAACCCTGACTGTTACCTCCTGACGGGCCCCGAATAGCCGCATCTAAAATCTCCCATAATATTTCGTCATCGATTGGACTGTCTGAAAGATATCTGCGCGCGGGCGTTGAATGCAGCGCTTCAATCAAACCTATTGATTGTTGTTCTACGTTTTCCATTTCTCTTGTCCTAACTTTGTTGTGTTTCATGACTTAATTCTCATACATTACTTGGTTACCACTTCTCGCGTATTGATACCTAGTACAAGTCGCATTGCCTCCACATGCATCATCATGGTGGCGGTTTGTAATAATTCTTCTTCCAAACAGTCACGAATTTTTGAAATCTCTTCCGAATTAACTCCCAATTCGCCCAGAATCAAATTATTAGCTGATAGTGGTGATGCCAAAAAACGTGCACCCGATTTTGAATAGTAATACAAGGCTCGAGCCCGACGACGAAACTCCGGATAGGCTTGCAGCTCTCTGATCTCTAACCACACAGAACCGAGAAATTTGGGAAAATGAGCTAGTGACTGATACAAGTCTGGCGGGCTATCGAGCCCAAGCACACTTGCTATATCATCTGATTCTTCAAATTCTCTTCCTGATGCTATTTCTGTATCTCTATGTACTAATTCTCGTTCGATAGGAGGTCGTAATTCAATGCTGCCTGCTCCACCTACTGAGTCGCGGTCCAGAGCTTCCCGCAGTGCAGCCAGAGTTAATAAGATTTGGGGCTGCACATAATGAAACACGTCTATTACATGAGCCAAGTCTTTGGTCTCGTCAGACGCTGGACAAAAAATAGGCTCGTATACTTCTTCGGTCGCCTCCATTGCCATGTCGGCCATATAGAGTGCTGAATTTAAAAAACCCACAGTGTCGATCGAAAGTTTCACGGCTGGCCACACGTGTGTCAGATACTTAGGGATATCTGACAATCTCAAAAATGGAGACGGGATAAAAGGAATATGAAAAAGCTGCTTAATTTCTTCGAAAATTAACTCTGAAGGTTGTTCAGACACTGAGAAATCTCCTAAGCCGTCTTGAGACACGACCTCTCAGACCCAGTACTTTACCTGCTCGAGCTACCCAATATTTACATGCCTGACTATTTCCAACAATTAGAGGCGATCGCCAGTGCCGTAAAGACAAGTCCTTACTAGTAGACTTCTCAACGCCATTAAGTGCAGGGTCAAATCTCTCGAACTCAACCCACTCACCATCTCGTCTTATCCAAACTTCCAAATTTGCTGACCAGGCCAAACACACGCCTGCTGCCACATCCCAAATCGACAGAGACCAAAGTGGAACCGACGTAAATACTTTTGCCGAAACCATTGCCAATTCAAACGCAGCGCTGCCGGTAACCCTATTGTCCCAATAAGGAGTATTTCCTGGTGATCCTCCTGGAGCCGCTCCTAATCTCCGTTTAACCTGCGAAGGTGGCTCCGACAAAACTTGGCCGTTAAGTCGTAGCGCACTCCCGCTGCGAGCATGATAGACACCGCTGCCCGTGAGATGTGTAGTCGAACACCAAATCGCCCCGACTACAGGAATTCCCTGGTGAAGAAGACCGATAGAAACCGCAAACAAAGGAAACCGGTTAATAAAATTAGATGTCCCATCGATGGGGTCAATAACCCACACCCAATCTGCATCGGGATTTGGAAGTTCTTCTGCCTCTTCCCCGAGAAGCGTGTGGGTGGGAAAGCGTTGAGATATTCGTCGCCTAACTTCCGTCTCAATATTCGTGTCTATAGCCGAAACAGGATCTCCAGGATCGTCCTGTGCACGGGGCCGACGGTGAGGACCGCGAGGCTTGTACTTGATTTCCGGCTCCAAATTGAGAGCCTGCGATGCCTCTGTTCCCGCCCAAGTTGCCAATTCAACAGCAAGAGTTTCCAACTCAATCAGTTCAGAATCTGCAAGTAATGCTTTAGTTTGTTTCACCATAACCTGTTCCAATAATCAGCAATCGTCGTTCTACTGTTTTGACAAGTCCGTTATTTTGCAACCAGGCTTGTGCCACATCATTCGAGACATTTTGATGCGGTGCTCGCCCATACTCAACGAACTCTCGAAATGACGGATATGCGACAAAAGTTGAAAATGTTTCATCACCCTTAAGTGCATTCGTGCCAAGCCCGATTACACGAGCTCCCTTGGACTCCAAATCAGGCCATATATAATTCGCTAGAAGATCCTTACTGGTTTCCGCAGTTGCATTGGTCTCATAGGTAAAATCAGCCTGCTCAACTATCGATCCACGACCAAAAGTTGGTGGGAGTTCGCTGGCAGGTCCACTTGCCAATCGATAATGTACCTTTGGGCGAGATAGTCCTTCGTCCATTAAAAACGGCGTTGCTTCTGAATAATTAACCAAACTTTCCCGCTCAGCATAGGTGTGCATCAAATGCTTGAATTTTCCAAAAATCTCGGGATCTTCATAAAACGACCCAACCTTTGAGCCTGCCGAATGGCCCGGAAGACTTCTACGGGTCGCATACCAGTGATCAAAATCTGCATAAACAGAATGCGTGACGACTACCTGACCTGACCCAGCAAAGCCCCATGTCCCGTACGCAACCATTTGCATACCCATCTCTCGCATCGCAGGCCAAAGACCACGACTACTCATTCTTTCGAACGCGCCACGATGAGCTTTATCAACTTGAAAATGTCTTTGCACCAAAATCATTTTTATTCCTAACCGACAATTACTAAATATTGACTCTAACCCCTGAACCCCACCAAGTGTTACCATCCGGTTTGTATAGAGAGACAATAGTTGAAGCATAGGGGGACTAAATAATGACTACGCCTCAAAGACCTCTGCCAGAAGCCAGCCCTGAGACACAAGAATACTGGGATGGAATGAAAAGGCATGAGCTACGAATTCAAAAATGCAATGACTGCGGAAAAGGATATTTCTACCCACGTCCATTCTGTCCAGTCGAGGGATGCCACTCGCAGAACGTAGAGTGGTTTACTGCATCTGGTAAAGGAACGCTGCTTTCGTACGTGATACCACATCGAGGGCATCCAGCCTTCGAAACACCCTATGTCATCGCTGTAATTGAACTCGCTGAAGGCGGAAAAATGATGACAAATCTTGATCTAGGTGACGTAGAAGCCACACCGGAAAATTTGCCGGTTGATGCGCCTATGGAAATCGGATACGAGGATGTTTCTGACGAGATCACCCTACCAATATGGCACCTAGCCTAACAAACTTAAGGAATTAACTGGAGACAAATTATGCCTGATACAAGAAATCTCAGTCACAAAGTCGCAATTGTAGGAGCGGCTGAAACAGACACTGTGGGGAAATTACCTACGCATTCAACCCTACAATTACATGCCGAGTCAGCGTTCAACGCTCTAGCCGACTGTGGCCTAACAATAGATGATGTAGACGGACTAGCCACTGCTGGAGTATCACCAGCCGCGTTGGCTGAATATCTTGGAATCATTCCAAGATATGTTGATGGAACCGCCGTGGGTGGATGTTCATTCCTAATCCACGTAAGCCATGCTGTCGCAGCAATCGCGGCTGGCTATGCAGATGTGATTCTGGTAACCCATGGTGAATCCGGTCGATCCCGTGTCGGAGTGGGTGGAGGAAGTGCAGGGCGCGCAACTCCTACTGGACAATTTGAAGCACCATTTGGTGTGGCCGGACCTCCAACAATGTTCTCAGTTCCTGTCGCACAACACATGAAGAAATATGGTACTACTGAAGAGCAGCTAGCTGCTGTATCCGTTGCCACACGACAATGGGCAGAAAAAAATACCCGTGCGATGATGCGAGACCCGATTACCATCAGTGACGTGCTTGAAAGCCGAATGATTGCTTGGCCACTTCATCTCCTGAACTGCTGCCTCGTAACAGATGGTGGTGGTGCACTTGTTTTGGTTTCTGAAGAACGTGCAAAAGACTTTCCTAAGAAACCTGTCTACGTACTTGGCCGAGGTGAATCGATCGCTCACACTAATATTAGCCAGATGCTGGACTTTACTGAGTGGACTGGTGCTGCTCGGCACACCGGACCTGAAGCTTTCAAGATGGCTGGGTTAGATCACTCTGCAATTGACCACGCCGAATTTTATGATGCATTCTCACACCTGCCTATATATGCTCTCGAGGCTATGGGATTTGTGAAACCCGGCGAAGGCGGTCCGTGGTTTGCCGAGATGCACTCTGCGCCTGGCGGTAAGTTTCCGATCAACACCAATGGCGGTGGTCTGTCATATACGCATACCGGAATGTACGGCATGTTCGCCATTCAAGAATCAGTAAGACAGCTGCGCGGAGAAGCCGAAGCACAGGTTGACGGCGTTGAAACTTCATTGGTGCATGCACCAGGTGGAATGTTTAGCGCTACGAGCACGCTCATATTAGGAAATCAGTAGAAACAAAGAACTATTTCTGATTTAGCTAATTAATTTCTGATATTTATATAAATCAGAAAAGGACCGCTAAGAACAGCGGTCCTTTTCTTATTTAGCCACAGATTGATAATTAAATTGATAACTTTGCTTGGCTAAACACCCAATCCAGGCTTACCCAACATCGTCACAGCCATATTAATCTGCCCATAGTGCTGATTACCATGATTGATAATTACTTGACCAATAATCTCATATTTCGCCAGATCTCCGTTAGGACGTATGTACATTTCCTCGAGTAAATAGTCCATACTCATGTCCCTAATTTTAGGAACAATCGCATTTCGCACATCTCTAATATATTTCGCTAACAGGTCTCCTTCAGGAAAAACAAGTGCATATGCCTCCTCCGGAGTCATAGACGTACCCTGATCCACCTTGGGCAGATTCCACTTTTCATTCAATTCTTGCTGAAGCCAGACTGGTTTATCTCGATCGAAGGCGAAGTGGATTAAATTATCAGCAGTTCGTCCAATATGCCAAGCATCGAAACCAATTGAATTACAAGGACCTTCAGGTCGGTATTGCAATTCTGTAGCGGTAAGTTCATCAACTGCCCGCGCAGTACTCTCTAAAAGTACGTCAGTGTAAGACGCTAGATATTCCTGAATACTTATTTCAGCGCTCATAAAAATCCTCCAAATTCTTTATTTTACATCTACCTTATTAGCCACGCGGTAATCCAAGACCACGCGTAGCAATAATATTTCTCTGAATTTCACTTGTCCCGGCTGCAATGGTCGAACTCACAGACAGGAGATAAGAGTTTGTCATATCACTACCCATTGCTGCCCATCTATCTTTGGAGTCATGGATATTCGAGTAAAGGCCGAATACCCGAGTACCTGTCAAGGAAATCCTCTGCGACATCTCACTGTTGAATAGCTTAGACACTGATGCCTCATAATTAGGAATCAGGCCATTGTCTTGCATAGAAATAATTCGAAAAGAAAAGTTATACATCACATCAGTCTCTATATACCTATCCGCTATTTGCCGTCGATTAGGTTCATATCCAGGGCTTCTTGACTGACCTTCATTTGTTTGAAGAAAATTCCGAAGCTTATCCAAAGTCCTCCTCGAAGCCACGGCGCCAGTAATATTAGATCTTTCAAAATCCAATAGAGTCATTCCAACGTACCAACCTCGATTCTCCTCACCAACCCTATTTGTAGAAGGAACTCTCACGTCCTCGAAAAAAGTCTCGTTAAAGTGATGCCGTCCACTCATATCGATAAGTGGACGGACAGTGACACCCGGCGCATGCTTATCTACTAGCAAAAAAGAAATGCCTCGGTGTTTAGGAGCATCCGGATCTGTTCGACACAAAACGTAAAGCCAATCAGCAAAGTGTGCTAACGACGTCCATATTTTCTGGCCATTAATCACATATTCGTCACCATCTCGAATGGCCCTTGTTTGTAAAGACGCAAGGTCTGACCCAGAGCCTGGCTCAGAGTAACCCTGACGCCAGTCAACCTCTCCTGACAAAATTTTTGGCAGATGTTCGGCCTTTTGTTCATCTGTTCCATGAACTATCAAAGTTGGTCCAAGTTGTGATACACCCTGCCCCCCTACCGCAGGTGCTGCGGCCAGTGACATTTCTTGTTTAAAAATAAATTGCTCCATCGGGGAAAGACCCGCGCCTCCGTACTCCTTAGGCCAATGAGGAGCCACCCAGCCTCTTTCAGCGAGTGCATTAGACCACTCAGTAGCTGCCACTCGAGCATCAGCACTTTCGGACCGTCGATCATGTTCCCAACTACCACCCGAATCTCTATATCGTTCTGGTAAACGAGCTTCTATAACAGTTCGCACCTCACTGCGAAAATTTGCCTGCATATCATTGTCTGACCAGTCCATACGTCACCCCTCAAATAATTTTCTCTTCCTTGATCGGAGTGTCTCACGTGTCATTCAATATGAAAAGGTATCAAAGCACAATGAACTACTGAATTGATCTTAGACAATTCAAACTTAAAGAGGTTCGATAATAGCAGTCATCGAGCCCTTCGAACTTTCTATTCTCGGGTCTGCTCCATACGCATGAATATGATTTTGCATCTCCTCACATTGAGCCTTTGAATCGGTATAGACCGCTACGCGACCATTTGTATCAACTATCCGAGCCAATGCAAACGCCTTCTCTTGGCTATAGCCAAAAATTTTACCTAGCATCTCTATCACGTATTGATATGTGTGAAAGTCATCATCCTCCAGAATGACCTGCCACACTGAATCTAGCTGCTCACTAGTCGAAATGTTAATGTCTGTACTAGGAACAGTTTTACCACGACTGGATGAAAAGCTATAGCAGATACTAAAATTATTCTTAGCAGTTAAACGAACTGTTTTGACGCTGGGAGTTAACAGACAGCTATCTCTGCTCACACGTCCAAAGGACTCATGGAGTTTGATGATGCCAACTAACGAAAAAATACTGGGAGTGATACTGACAGGCGGTAAAGCCTCTCGCCTGAGGCCGCTCTCGAATTTTTTCACAAAATCACAAATTCCACTTCTGAATCGTCCGCTCATAGCATATGCCATAGACCTATTAGCCAGCGCAAAAATTGAAGAAATAGCTATAGTCATAGGACCAAATGATCAAGAAACTGAGATTATTGCAAAGGCCCATAGACCAGATTTAAAGATATCCACACATATTCAAGCTACTCCACGGGGATCTGGAGATGCACTTGCAGCTTGCGGACCAATCTTGAACAAAAGACCTGTAGTCGTGGCAGCTGTTGACACGATTTTGAAAGATAATTCGCCACTGACAAATCAACTTGCAGATCAAATTCAGACTTTTACTAGTGGCAACTGGGATGCTTGGCTTCCTCTTCACGAAACCGAACGTCCATCACAAATGGGAATAGTGGAAGTAACCCCAAACGAACAAGTCATATCAATCGAAGAAAAACCTGATGTCCCCAAATCCAATCTCGCACTAGTCGGAATATGGATGCTCACCAACAAAGTGGTGGAACGAATCTGCTCACGTCCGGAAGTCAGTCCAAGAGGCGAAATTGAAATTACTGGGATGCTTGAAACTCTTCACCTAGAGAATGGCTCTATTGGCGGACGTATCTGGACTGGGGCTTGGTTAGATACGGGCACTCTCGCCGCCCTAATCAAGACGCAGGAAATGCTTCTAGGAGACAATCAATCTCTAATCGACCCCTCTGCCGAAATTATTGACTCCATCATTCACAATAATGTTGTTATCGGTCCAAATTGCCAACTTACTAATGTCGATCTAAAAAACGCACTAGTCGCACCAGGTGCGATCCTCAAAAATATACGAGGACACAACGTGGTTATAGGTCCAGATAGCCAAATGACTTCGGTAAAATAGATTGGATAAAATGACTCAAGAAGAAATGCTGGAAGTAGATATCCTAATATGTGGCGCTGGGGTTGTAGGACTCGCAATTGCGATGACGCTAGCAAAGAAGTATTCCGTAGCAGTTATTGAACAACACTCCGGGCCAGCCCGAGAAACATCATCCCACAATAGTGGTGTGATCCATGCGGGCATATATTATGAAACTGGAAGTCTAAAGCACCGTCTCTGCCAGGAAGGCAACAGCAGAATGTACGAGTGGTGTGACTCTCACTCAGTAGACGCCATTCAAAGTGGAAAGCTCATCGTTGCTTTTGATGATTCAGAACTAGATCAGTTACAAGAGGTTTATCAGCAAGGTATTAAAAATACAGTGCGCGATTTTGAACAAATCACAATCCAACAAATTCATGATTTAGAACCTGAACTCAATGTGGTGGGTGCGCTCTGGTCTCCATGGACAGGTGTAGTAGATGCTTACAATCTTGCAAAGTCTTACGAGCGAGCTGCATTAGAAGCTAATGCCTTCATTGCATATCAACACAAGCTAACTAATGTTGATAAGTTAGGATCGCAGTTTGTAAGCACCCT
>Ga0114933_10005297_pt1 | contig 11758 bp, 13 predicted proteins | sample 4SBtaG_FD_89691 | JGI IMG/M metagenome (GOLD analysis project Ga0114933, IMG submission 89691) | Deep subsurface microbial communities from Kolumbo volcano to uncover new lineages of life (NeLLi) - 4SBTROV12_W25 metaG | ecosystem: Environmental > Aquatic > Marine > Volcanic | place: Kolumbo... | reverse complement strand
TCAAGAATAATTAGTAATTATGGGGGAATCAGAAACATTTGGTGCAGAAGTAGGCTCTGCAGAAGATGTTGTAAAATGGATGAATGAGGAAGCTGAAAGGAGAAAGGCAAAATTTGAAGCCAGACTTTACGGCTATGTAATTTCCACTGAAAATTTTGGCAAGTTTGAAATGTTTTCTTGGATGGGTGATGTAAAACTTGCAAGACATTTGATTACCAAGGCCAGTAAACGATTCAAAGCTAAAGTCATTGAGGGTGGCTACAAAACAAAAGACAAAGTTTACAGTGCAAAAAAATCTGATTATGCAATGGTTCGAAAAGGAGACAGAGTGATTGGTCACTTGCAGTTTTCTGCACCAAGATTTGGTGGTGGTAACTGGGAGCTTGTGGCGGAAGAGCGAAAATGACAAAGATTGGAATTATTGGTACTGGAATGCTAGGCGAAGCAGTAGGATTACATCTATTAGATTCAAAATATGAAGTCACAGTTTACAACAGAACTAAAGATAAGGTAGAGAATTTAGTAAAACACGGTGCTGTAGCAGTTGAATCACCAAAAGATGTTGCAGGAAAATCTGAGATTGTGATAACAGTTGTAAAAGATGCAAGTGCTGTTAGTGATGTTGCTTTTGGCAATAATGGAATTATTTATGGTAAACATGATGACTTAGTTGTTGCTGATATGAGTACAATAAATCCAAATTCAGCAAAGGATATATCACAAAAATTTTCTGATTCTGGCGTTTCATTTTTAGAAATTCCAGTGATGGGTGGACCAAACGTGGCAATTGATGGAAAATTGGTTATGATGATTTCAGGCAATGAGAAAACATACGAAAAATTTAGTGATGTATTTGATACAATTGCAGAAAAAACATTCTTTTTGGGAGAATCTGGCACTGCACACTCGATAAAACTTGCAATGAATCTTCAGATTGCAATGCTTGCGTTATCACTATCAGAGGGAATCACATTGACAAGGAAGGCTGGATTTGATCCTGAAATCTTTCTAAAAATTCTAAACTCTACATATTTCAAGACTGGAATGAGTGAAAAAAAGGCATACAAAATGATCAAAGATAATTTCGAGCCAACATTCACTCTTCAAAACCTAAAAAAAGATCTAGACACTATCAATGAGGCGGCTGAATCATTTAATGCAGAATTATCAATGTCAAAAATGGCTAGTAAGGTATACCAGAACGCTATGGATGCAGGATTTAGTGATATTGATTATACCGGAATTCTAGCATATTTAAAAAAAATCAACCAATAAAATGGAAATATACTATGAAGAAATTTTATTTCTTTTTTTCAGATAAAGCCTATAGGTAAAACCTGTCACAATCATCAACACTGCAGTAAGCCCAGACCAGAGAAAAAATTGTCCTAGATCGGAATCTGCCATACTATTAGCTAAAAAGACAACTAGATAAATTCATCAGGAAAAAATAAAATCATGAGTGAGTCTATAGATGAACTGCTAAAATCAGGACAGACACTACTAAACACAGGAAATCCAAAGGAGGCAATGACAATGTATGAAAAAGTTCTTGAAATTTCTCCAATGCATATTGATTCATTAATAAAAAAAGGAAACATTTTGGGTAAACTAGGAAAATATGATAATGCAATTATCTATTATGACCGAGTCCTAGAACAAGAAAATCAAAACATACTTGCCTTACTCAATAAGGGTCTGGCACATCATTACATTGGTCAATACGAAATAGCATTAGATTGCTATGAGCAAGTTTTAATGATAAAACCAAGAAACGTCACTGCATTATACAACAAATCCTCATCATTAGTAAAATTAAACAGAATTAAGGAAGGGCTAGAGGTTCTATCAGATGTAACAGAGATTGACTTTTCATTCAAGGCTAAAGCCAAATTTGATATTGATTTTACTCACATTCAAAAAAACAATGAATTTAGGAAGATAGTTCTATAATTATAGAGAAAAATGCTTAGGTTATAATGTTCAGAGTGAGTATGAAAACTATTGAATGAATATGATTTTGATTTAGTAATTGTAGGAGCTGGTCCAGCAGGTTCATCAGCTGCCTTTGCTGCATCAAGTGAAGGTGTGTCTGTTGCATTATTAGAAAAGGAAGAGGCGGTGGCAGAAACTGTTAGGACAAGTGGAGTTACATGGATTGAAGATGCAAAGGAGTTTGGTATTCCAGAAGCATGTTATAATCCAATTTCTAACTATTCATTCTGCTCGCCAACAAAAAGTGTGACAATTAGTGATGAAAAACCAAAAGCTGTAGTTTTGGATGTCCGAAAAACATATCGACATCTTGCTGAAGAAGCACAAAATTATGGAACAAAACTGTTTGTCAACACAAATGTGATAGAGGTTCTAACTGATAACAACAAACCGGTTGGTGTTATTGCAAAAGTTTCCGAAAGTCAGGTCAAGTTTAATGCAAAGATGGTAATTGATTGTAGTGGATTCCAATCAGTTGTTGTAAAATCACTTGGATTAGCAGAGCAATGGGGTAGATTTGGTGCAGGTGCAGAATACGAAGTAAAGGCAGAAAATGTACAAAGTGACACATGGTGGTTAATGGTTGGACAAGAATATTCTCCTGCAGGATATGCATGGATTTTTCCTGTTTCCAAAGATACAGTACGTATTGGGGTTGGTGTAGGTAAACCAGAATCCGATGTTGATCCGACAGAGAGATTAGACAAGTTAATCGAAGAAAAAAAAGGTCCGATTAAGGATCTTGGAGATATTACAAAAATTGAATTTCATTATGGGCTGATTCCAAATGATGGTCTTTCAAGAAAAACTGTATATGACAATCTGATTCTAGTAGGTGACTCTGCAGGTCAGGCAAATCCACTCGTGCTTGAAGGAATCAGATATGCGATAAGATTTGGTCGTGTTGCAGGAAGAACAGCTGCTAACGCAATAAAATCTGGAGACACTACTCAAAAGTCACTTGAACCGTATGAAAAAAACTGGAAAAAGGCAATTGAATCAAAAATCAATTCCGCATCAAAAATTCAAAACAGATGGATTGGATTAACAGATGAAGAGTGGGAAAAAGAACTTGAAGTAATCAGTGAACTTTCTGCAGATGAATTCTTAGATTTTATTCGTGCAGATTTTAGCGTTTCAAGCATTGTACGGCTTGCAACACATCATCCAAAACTTGCAGTAAGGCAGTTATTTAATATTGTAAAGGGGATATGATGGACAAAACTGCAAAGTATTTTGATCATTGGGCAAATATTGGAAGATCAGAGGACATGGAAAAAGGTCATGGGACCACTGTAAACAAATTTCTAAGTAAAATATCATTTGAAAAAAAATTCTCATTTCTAGATATTGGTTGTGGCAATGGTTGGGTAGTAAAGAAGATGGCACAATTAGATACCTGTACAAAGGCAGTTGGGATAGACAAGAGTAAAAACATGGTAAGAAAGGCTAAGAAGACAAAAATTTCAGCCAAGGAGCAGTACTACACCACAGATTTGGAATCATGCAAGTTTTCTACAAAATTTGATATTATTTTTTCAATGGAGTCATTATATTACTCAGTTCCAATGGAGCCTGCATTGCACAAGGTATACAAATTACTGAAGAATGGTGGAATTTTTTATTGTGGAACTGACTTTTACAAGGATAACCATCTTACAACACGCTGGATTAAAGATATGAAAATACCAATGGACTTGCGGTCAGAATCAGAATGGAAAAAAATGTTCAAAGAAGCAGGTTTCAAAACAAGAATAAAACATGTTACTGATCCAAAAAATAAAGCCAAGTGGAAAAGAGAGTTTGGAACATTATTTTTAATTGGGGTTAAGTAATTGACTTTTGTCCTCTTTTAACCCTGGCTTTAACTACAAAAATTACAGCTGCAGATAAGATCAAAATAACTATTATCAAAAGCGAAGAATAGTCACTTTGATTTGACTCTGACAAAGTAGTAGTTATTTCTGCATGTGGAAGAGATGTTAATGTATCAGAGACTAAAAAGCTGGTTGAATATTCATATGGTCTCATTGCCTCATCTGATGCAGCAAAAACTTTGAGCGTATATGAGCCTGTATCAAGTTTTGATAAAGTTTTTTCATCTAAAACAACTATTGATTTATCGTTATCTACTGGAACTTTTCCTTCCGAAATTATCTCTCCAAGTGAATTAGAGATGAAATAATGAATTTCAGATGAATTTGTTGTAATTATTGGAATTTGATTGTTAGAGCTCTTTGCTAATAATTTATCAATTTCTATTGAAACAATTTTAGGAAATTCAATTAGCTCAAATTCATTCCATTTGCCTGGTGAAAATGGGTAATCACCAAAATCAAATGATTTTACTACTATTATTCTAGATTCTGGTGAATATCTGTCAAGATAAAATGGTCCATTGCTGATTATTGCATGATCATTTTCGTCAATCCAGTCAATAGATTGTTGATATCTATTCTCATAATACTGAATGTCAGTTTCAAACTGGTTTAGTGCAGAAGGAATATTATTACTTACTTTGTAATCTTCAAGAATTTCCTGAATAATTTTTGCGTCTTGTGGTATAATCAATGAAAGCCAACTGATGTTCTTGTTTGCTGCATCAGAGCGTGAAAATGCCACTTTTCCATCAATTACTGATTTCTCCATAGCCGCCATAATTTCCCAAGGAGTTGTACTCCAAATTCCAGCCCATGATGCAATCTGACCTTGATCAAAATGCCAATAATCTGTGTAAACTTCAATTGTATTTGCATCTACAACCCTAAACCCAACTAAGGAATTTGCATTCTGAGCTGCTTGTGGGGAAAAGCTTGAATCATATGTTTTGTCATTAATCATTTTTTCAGAGCCCCATTCAGAAAGAAAATAAATTGAATACAAAACATCATTCATGTCCATTTCCTGTCCATTATGCCACTGACTAAAGTTAAGGTCAAAAGTCACTTTACTAATTGCAGTTGAACCAGTTTCGACTTTTTCCCATCTTTGTGTTTCTGTATTCCAAAATATGGCGTCATCGTGTACTGGCACGGAAGAATGTAAACCATCGGTTTCAATATTCCACGTTGTTCGTAATGGGTGAACCTCACCGGTGAATGGATGGCCATACATTCCAGGATCAGAAAGTATTCCCCAAATCTGATTGCTGTAGATATCACCTAATCCTGCCACTGGATTCCATGCTCCTTGGTAGATTTGTTTTACACCAATAACCAAAGAACTGTCTTCTGAGTTTGCATTAATTGGTGTAAATCTACTTGGCACACCTGCACCAAGTGCATTAATTATTCCTGTAACGTTTTCATTTGCAACGTATTGATCAACTTTACTAGCAAGAAAAATTCTGACTGATTCATTAACACCCTCCTCTGTTGCATTTTTAATTAATGATATTCTTTCTTCAGACGTCTCAAAATTTCCTGAATAGATGTTTTGTGTTACAGAATCTAAAAAGTCATTTTGATAATTCCAGTAAGATGGAGTATTATTTCCAGGCATATTAGAAAACCATGGTGCATACATCTGTGCCAAAGAAATAGAATCATATCTAGAAAATCCAGTGCTGCTCCATGCCTCAGTGTATAAATTCCATTTTTGCTCGGCTGGGTCAGAACCATATACAATCACATAAGCCTTGTTCAAATCTCCAAAATCCTTTTTTACAGTAAACCCAAATGATTCTAATTCGGATGATAAAATTTCACCTATAGATTTTCTAACAGGATCATCACTTCTAATAAAAATAGTGATTTCTATAGGTTCATTATTAAAAGTCCATGTACCATCAATTTTTTGTGCACCAGATTTTTCTAATTGCTCAGTTATAATCTGCTCAGCTAAAGCAGGATTATATGTAAACTGAAATGATTCTGTAACATCTAATACCCCAAGATAGTCTGCAGAAAAAATTCCATAGTTTGAAATCATTGGGGAGCCAAAACCTCCAAGTAATTCATTCACAATGAGATTTCTATCTATTAGATAATTCAATGCAAATCTTACATCTTTAATTGAAAATGGGTTAAATTTTCCCGAGTCTGTTGGATTTGTAAGAATACTATAGTAGCTTCCAGTTGATTCAAAAACTTGTAAATTATTTCTTGAATCAGCATCCTCTAATCTGTCTGATGAGACTCTAAAGTAATACAAATCAAGATTTCCATTCCGAACTTCCTGTAGTGCCGTATTCTCATCAAGATATTGTATGAATGTAATTTCGTCAACGAATGTTCCTTTATCAGCAAATGAAGATGGAAATGCAAAAAGTAGAACTGTGATAATAAAAAGAAGTTTAAACTTGATCAATTCTTCTAACACCAACTAAACAAGTGATGAATTTTAGGCTTTTAATATTAACCAAATTTAGTATATTCGTCATGAATGGTGCGAAACTCAAGGCAGCATTTACCGCAATTACAAATGGATATCCAATAGAGGAAGTTTCAGAATGTCTGGATTGGAGGGACTTTGAAGGATTGGTAAGCCAGATCTTACTTGAAAATGGATTTGAAGTAGAAAAAAATGTGATTTTGACAAAACCAAGAATGGAAATTGACGTTGTTGGAGTAAAACTAAATGTTGTAATACTAATTGATTGTAAACATTGGAAAAGAATGAGTGACTCTGCTCTAAATGAAATTGTAAGAAAACAGGTTAATAGGGTAAGGAGGTATGCCAATGAGATTTGTGATGTTATGACAGTTCCAGTTATTGTAACACTACATCAAGAACAAATTTCATTCGTTAACAAAGTCCCAATAGTTCCAATCATACAGTTATCATCATTTCTAGATGAGTTGTATGGTAATTTAGAACAGATTAAAACTATAGAAAAATAGAAAGTGCAAACAATCCAGCGTCAGCAAGCAAGAAAACTTTTGTAATGTTCATTGATTTATTCATGCATTTAAGATAATCAGAATAGATGTCAGATCCCATCACTTTAACTTTAGATTGATTTTCTAGAATTTCAAAACTACATTCGTTCATTTGGCTTTCTGCTTTTTGTGCTAATTCTAAATACCAGTTAGCAAGCTGTGATGGTTCTGATATCATACCTAATTGGAAGTAACCATTTTTGTTTCTTGCACCGTCAGCAGTATAATGCGTATCAGATGTACAAATCTCAATTAATTCATACCCAATATTTGCAAAATGCTTTACAATTTTCTCTCTAACCCCATTCTCCATATTGTTAGCATCAGCCCAACCTACAAAGTATTTTTTATTGTTAATTTCTAAACATAAAATTGCAATTCCTCCCATAGCAATATCAGCCTTTTTTATGTTCATATCATTTGAATTCTGATAACCAAACTTGAATGGGTAACTCTGTTTTGTTTTTAATGTATCTAAAGTTGATTTTGCAGCAATCAGTAAATCTTCAGAATCTTCTTTAGAAATTTCATCACCCATTGCGTTATGTGTATCTACAATCATGACTTGTTCAAAATTTCTATTTTTTGCAAATTGTTCAATCTGAGTTCTAATATCCATTGTCAAGTCTTCCATTCCATGTGGCGATAGAGACAAAAATAATAATGCGGTTTTATCAAATAATAATCCTCCAGCTCTTGCATTGTTAATTTGGACAATAACTGGTTCTGTACAGCCAACTCCATTTCTTAGAACTTGACTATCTGATATGCTAGTAAGATAGTTGTTTACTTCCTCTTGACTTGGTAAATTAAGATCATGATTTGATATACTATGCATTACCATAGCAGTTGAATCCATATTTTTGTAAATTAGATATGGAATGTTACTTCCTCCAACCGGATGAAATGGTCCTGGATGAATGTCTGGTAAAACCATACTGAATCTCACTTGTTTATCATTTGATTGAAATTTGATTTGAGTGGTTGATACAGTTGAAGGTTTTGATTTTCGCTCAATAATTTGTTCCATTTCTGTTGGATCATTTTTTGATGCAGATGTGACATATGCTTGAATTAATTCATGTGTACTATCAACTGCAGGTCTACCTGCCCTATCTGTAAAATAACTCCAACCAGTTGCTAATCCTAAAAATGCAGCACCGAACAATAGTGCCAATGGATTAGTCAATGAGTCAATCCACATTGTAGAAGGAATTAAAACTAGATACATTGCCAATGGTTGAATGAATGCAACGCCCCATGCTTTTTTCAAACTTGCCCCAAGAATAGTTGTGAATATTCCAATTCTAAAACTAGCAAAAACGAACATTCCTATTGTAACATAGAATACGTCAAGGTTATCTTTGGCAAACAGCATCATGGCACCAAATCCAATTAGTGTACTTACAAAAAATAACCCATTACCAAATAATGAAACATGTAATGATTTTGAATATTCTTTATGCCTAGCAAATAAAATATCTAAAAACTGTGTTCCTACAAGTACGCCAACAACACTAAGAACAGGAAAAATAACATCAGTCATATTTAGATATGTAAATGACACAAATGCTGCCATAATTCCTGCAACAACTACTGAGATTACTAATGAAATATAATGTGATGATGGATTGAGTAGGGTTAATGAATACCGCTTCTGAATTTTACTAACATCATCTTGTTCAGACATTTAGAATCAGGGTATAAAGGATAAATCAATGAACCAAGATACTGCAATTAAACTAATTGGAATGAGGATAACAATTTTTGGACTAACTTTAACTCCTTTAGTTTCATCTTCAAAGAATCTTAACAGACCAGCACTTGATGCAGGCAATGGGTTATTCTTTTTATCAGCCATCAATTCGGATTCAAGGAAATAAGAATAAAAACTTTTGTCTTATCTTTTGACTTTTTCAATAGTCTCTATAAGTAAATTAATTGATTTTAGGATCAATTGCTGCTTCTCATGTGATTTTTCATTTGATAGCTCATCTGTAAGATCTGATAATTTCTTTTCTAATTTTTCAAGTGTTGGAGTTTTAGATGGAATAGATTCGGATTCGGTAGTTTTTTGTTCAGGTTCACGCCCACAGCTTACACATAGTGCATTTCCATCTTTGATCACCCTAATTCCTTTACAGTATGGACATGGCTCACTAACAAGAGTTGCACCACTGAGTAACATGTCAACTGCCTTTTTTGTAAGATCCTTTGGCATGATAGTAGTAAATTTTCTTCATAAAAAAATTTAGTTGTTGTTAGATTGGTAAATTTCACCAAGGCTTAATAATATGTATTTGCTAAGATTTTCGAACTAATGGCGGTAATTTGTAATACTTGTGGACTACCTGAAGATTTATGCGCCTGCGGAGATTTAGATAAAGACAGTAATCATATTATAATTAGATTAGAAACTAGACGATTTAAAAAGAAAGGAACCATGATTGAAGGACTAGACCCAAAAATAAATAATCTTGAGAATGTTGCAAAAGAACTAAAAAGTAAATATGCATGTGGTGGCACTGCTAAAGAAGGATATATTTTCCTACAAGGCGATCATAGAGAAACAATTAAAGAAACTCTTGTTAATCTAGGATTTGCAGAAGAAACTATCGAACTTCATTAGAAGGAACTTGGTATTTTTAGCAAACGTTCTTCAAACAATTGGAATTCCTTACTCAGCATTAGTTTCAATTGTATTTGGTTTAATGATAGTATCATTTCCAATTGGTGCTTACGTGGTTTTTCATTCAGAGATTGGAGACAATATTGATTTTGGCTTTCCATTAGAAAAATTTGATATCTTTATTGCTGGGATCAATATGCAAATTCCTTTTGAATATCAATTAGGGGATGCGTTTATAGTAACTTGGTGTTTATTTGCAATATTATTTACGATTGCCGTCATTGGTCCCAAAAAAAATTTCCTAAAATCAATTAGTGGATTATTGATTAAGGAGAAAAATCTAACAGATGAGAACTATCTGATAACTATAATTAAATGGTTTTCAGTTCTTGTTGTACTCTCTGGTATCATAAATTTTGTTCAAGAAAGTTTTGGTATTATTACAGAGCCACCAGAATCAGCTAATGATTTAATACTCTTTTTAGCTGTAACAATTGCTCCTGTTACTGAAGAAATAGGTTTTAGAGTTATACTAATTGGAGTCCCATTATTTTTAATTTATTCATTCAGATCATCTGCTCGTTCATTTTTTCGTACATTATGGCATCCATACAAAAATCTGCACATAGCTGATAATAAAAAAGCAATTTCACTAATCGTGCTGGTTGGAATATTTTTTGGTGCAGCACACATAATTTCCGGTGAGCCCTGGAGTGCTGGTAAATTTGCTCAAGCATCTATTAGTGGAATTATAATTGGCTGGGTGTATTACAGATATGGATTAATTGTCGCAATGTTAATTCATTGGGCAACAAATTATTTTATTTTTTCATACGTATTTGCAATTTCCGAAATTAATGATATATCTGTTGAAAGTGCAATTTCTCATACAATGGTTGGCACGCTTGAATTGATTCTAGTCGTGACTGGAATAGTATCAATTGCCATTATAATTATGAATTTTCTTAATTCAAAAAATGAGAATAAAGTGAATAAAACGGAAATGCCATAAAATGCCAATTGAAAGAATTGTGTCATTTTTACCAAGTGCAACAGAATTAATTTTTGAACTTGGATTTCAGGATAAACTATATGGAGTTACACATGAATGCTTGTATCCCATAAATGCAAAATTAAAACCACGTGTAATTGAAAGTGTGTTTGATTCAGATAATCTATCTAGTAGACAAATTGATGACAAAATAATGGAATTGATGTCTAGTGGAAAGAATATTTTTAAACTAAATCATGATGAACTTGTAAATGCAAATCCAGATCTAATAATTTCTCAGGAAATATGTGAAGTGTGTTCAGCACATACAAATCAAGTTAATGATGCGATTGATATTCTAGAACACAAACCTGATGTTTTAACAATGAATCCACATGACATTGAAGGAATACTGCTAACGATTATGGATATTTCAAAGAAAATTGGTGCAGCACAAGAGGGTGAAGATTTAGTTGGAGCACTGCGTACGAGAATTAAATATATAAAAAATAAAAATTTTAACCGTAGGCCAAACGTTCTTGCTATAGAGTGGATCGAGCCTTTTTTTACAGCTGGTCATTGGGTTCCTGAAATGATAGAATTGGTTGGTGGAAAAAATCTCATTAGTAAAAAAGGTGAGCGTTCAAGAAAAATGCTGCTTGATGAAATAATAAAAATTGATCCCGAATTAATTATTTTAATGCCATGTGGGTTTAATGTAGAAAGAACAATTAAGGAATACAAAAATATATTGGAAAAAAATTCAGAGTGGAATTCATTGCGTGCTGTTAAGGAGAAGAAGGTTTTCATAGTTGATGCAAATTCATTTTTCAGTAAGCCAAGTCTTAGAACAATAATTGGTATAGAAATCCTGGCAAAGATTATTCAGCCAGAAATTTTTAATGAATTAAAGGTTCCAGTAAAATCTTATACAAAAATAATTTAGAAAATTGTCTATTCTTCTTCAGCTTCGTCTAGATCTTCAACTTCACTAGTACTTCTTGATGGTCGAATTGGTATGTAGATTTTTGACATGATTTAGATAACAGTATAGATGGTTAGTCTACTTGGTTACAAAAAATTGGCTTTTTGTATAAGAAATGTTTAACCAACTGGAAACTGTTCAAGATTTCTTTGATTTCTTTGATTTCTTTGATGTCTTGGTCTTTGATTTCTTGGTCTTTGATTTCTTGGTCTTTGATTTCTTGGTCTTTGATTTCTTGGTCTTTGATTTCTTGGTCTTTGATTTCTTTGATTTCTTGG
>Ga0114933_10005296_pt1 | contig 11758 bp, 12 predicted proteins | sample 4SBtaG_FD_89691 | JGI IMG/M metagenome (GOLD analysis project Ga0114933, IMG submission 89691) | Deep subsurface microbial communities from Kolumbo volcano to uncover new lineages of life (NeLLi) - 4SBTROV12_W25 metaG | ecosystem: Environmental > Aquatic > Marine > Volcanic | place: Kolumbo... | reverse complement strand
AAATCCTGACGCATTCGCTAAAGCTTTTTGAAGCTTTGCAAACTCTTCGACGTTGTGATCATGAATCACTGTTTTGAATATGTTGAAAATTCTTGGCGTTAAAGTCTCAATCTTTAGTTCAGCTGAAAGAATGCCTTTAACTACTTCTCTCACTTCTTTAACGTCTATTGCTACTTCAGAGTTGTTAATAGCAGTTGGAAGTTTAACTGTGTTGTCTTTGTTTATTTGTAGATCCATTTTAAATATTCCCTATTTGTTTAATGTTTCGAACAGGTAAAATACTGGAGTAAATTTCTTTAGAAATCTACAAGGAATAATGGAGATAAAATGGACTGGAGCAGTATGGTGAATAATTCATAAGTTTTTGAAAGTATTTAGAAGTTTTTAGAAGTATTACTATATTTATGAAACATCGGAATACCTTTTAAAAATTGTACACTCTTTGGAATATATTCACAGAGCTATGCAATATTTAGGCCACATTTGAAAACTTTTAAAAATATTTTCAGGGCTGTTAAATGTGGCATCAATTTTGCAAGGCTTCAGAAGCTTTTCAAAAGTTATACTGTATAATTTTTAGAGGGCTGGACAGGTGGCCATGGCGGGGTGGTGGGGGTGTAATGCAATCTTAAAAATTTTAAGGGCTTTTCAAGTTGTCAATACTTAGGAAAGTTGCGCTCACCTTTTAAATACTTTAAAAGTATTAGATACGAGGTATATATATGCACAACCCCCGTAGGGAGTTACTCCAGTATACAGTTGAATAGTAAGTTTGTCAAGTTTTATTTAAAAAAGACTTGACAAACTCTAAATACATTACTATAATGTACAGCATGAATGGATATTTACCCCAAAAACAACAGGAAAGAGAATTAACAGACAAGCAGCAAAAGTTCTTAGGCTATCTAATCCAAACAGGAGGTGATCCAAAAGAAGCAGCAGAGCTTGCAGGGTATGCCGAAGGCAGCTATTTCCAAGTAATTAAATCACTTAAAAATGAAATAATAGAACTGGCCTCTCAAATCCTCGCTCAATCTGCACCCCAAGCGGCTATGAAGCTTGTTGATGTTATGAATACTAATGATCCTATACCTCAAGCTAATGTGCGTTTACAAGCTGCACAAACAATCTTGGATCGTACAGGATTGGGTAAACAAGATAGGATTGATGTTAACGTAGAAACTGATGGGGGTTCTTTATTTATTCTTCCTGCTAAAACGGTAGTAGAGGGTGAATATGAAGTTGCCTCGAACTAAGCCTAGAAGTCAAGGCATAGCTCCATTTGCATACGATGCAGATGTAGAAAATAAACAGTTTGTACGTAACGAGGCTAAATATAAAGTTCTGAAAGAGGTTGTAGAAGGTATCGTATCAGGAGCCATCAAGTCAATACGTGAAGGTAGATTATTCATAGAGGCTAAAGGGTACAGTATATCAGTGCAAGCTCTTTCGAAATACGTAAAGGATGAGCGAGAATCTACAGGCTCTCCTGGTAAATATAACTATAGTTCAGCAAATAAGGCTAAAATAGCCGCTAGGCAGTCTCTAAGGGCTAAACAAAAAAGAGTAGAAAAGCTTGACAAGAAATTAAAGTCTGCTAAAAGTTCATTAAATGCTCAGACTAAGATTCAAACTAAGTTAGGTCAAGACTCATTAGGTAAAGTTGCTACAGAAGACGAGTTAGATTTGTTAACTCCAAAAGTAAAGGAAGCAACTAAAGTTATATTTAAACCTAATGAAGGGCCTCAAACAGACTTCCTAGCGGCTCCAGAAACGGATGTACTGTACGGAGGAGCAGCAGGAGGTGGCAAGTCATATGCTATGCTTGTAGATCCTCTTAGATACGCTCACAGAGCCGTACATAGGGCATTAATACTAAGACGATCAATGCCAGAACTTAGAGAACTAATAGATAAGTCTAGGGAGTTATACCCTAAAGCTTTTCCAGGTTGTAAGTTTAGAGAAGTAGAAAAGGTTTGGACATTTCCTTCAGGATGTAAAATAGAGTTTGGGTTCCTTGAAAGAGATGCAGATGTATATCGTTATCAGGGTCAAGCGTATTCTTGGATAGGCTTTGATGAGATTACTCATTTAAACACTGAGTTTTCTTGGAACTATCTATCTTCAAGACTTAGAACGACAGACCCAGACATAACGCCATATATGCGTTGTACGGCTAACCCTGGTGGTGTAGGAGCTACTTGGGTTAAAAAGCGTTATGTAGATCCTAATGAGCCTAACGAAACTTTTACAGGGAATGATGGGCTTACACGTAGGTTTATACCTGCTAGGTTGGAAGACAACCCTTATCTTGCAAAAGATGGCAGATATGAGCAAATGTTAAATGCATTACCTGATGTTCAACGTAAACAGTTACTTGAAGGTAATTGGGACGTTACAGAAGGAGCAGCCTTTACTGAGTTTGATTTAGAAGCTCATGTAATTACTCCTTTTGAAATACCTATAGGCTGGGAAAGAATAAAAGGAATTGACTATGGTTATGCTTCTGAAAGTGCTTGTGTATGGGGTACTGTTGATCCCTCTGATGGCACATTAATTATATATAGAGAATTATATAAGAAAAATTTAACAGGAGTCGATTTAGCGCAGATGATCACTAACATGGAGTTAGCTGATCCTTATGCAGTTTCAGGCGTACTTGACACAGCAGCTTGGAATAGAACAGGAACTACAGGCCCTACAGTAGGAGAAACATTACAACGTGCAGGTCATAAACTACGTAGGGCCGACAAAAACAGGATTCAAGGAAAGATACAGCTTCACGAATATTTGAGAATACAACAAAGTGGCAGACCTAAAGTACAAATTTTTAATACTTGCCCAAATCTCATACGTGAGCTTCAATCTATTCCTTTAGATAAATCAAATCCTGAAGATGTAGATACTCATGCTCCTGATCACGCATACGATGCTTTAAGGTATTTAATTATGTCAAGACCTAAAGTAAACGATGTATTTAGTCAATTTAGAAATATGAGAATGGAACAAGCTTATACTCCAGTAGATAAGGAGTTTGGATATTGAGAATTAAATTTCAAAAAAGATCTAAAATATCTAAACAAGCAAACAGATTAAAAGCACAACAAAAAGAAATTAAAGAGCAGTACGAACTAATTAAAAAACTAAACGGAGATTAATATGGCAAATCCAGTTGTAAGCATTAGAAATACAGGGAGGGACTCTGCATCACTTGCAGATGTACGTGCATTGTCAGATAACAACTGCACTTCTTGGACTTCTGTAACCACAGACACTATTGCAGTAACTGATGACACTAATACAGATGTTTCATTTACTCAACCAGCAGATACTATTATACGAAACTTGATTGCTATTCCAGCAGGTAACATTGTTACGGGCGGCAGTAGTGGTAATGACGTAGACTTTTCACTAGGTACTTCTTCTGGTGGTACACAGATTATTGCAACAGAAGCTATTCTAGATGATGGTGGTTCAGCCGTTACATGGACTGCTAACGCACCATTATATTTGATTCAAGACTCTCATGGTCATGCAGCTAATGCATTTGTTAGTACTAGCGTTACTGCTGGTGTTGTAGGTGGCCCTGCTACTTCAGAAGCTATTGTAATTGCAGGAACGCTTTACACAGCATCTGCAAGAACGCTATACGGAAGACTCACTCCAATCGGAGCAGACCTAGCTACAGCAGCTACAACTGTTACGTTCTTGGTTGAGTTCCTACACCTTGGCGTGTTGCCCGACTAATAAATGGCTGAAAATACTTTAACATCTAATGATCTTTACTTTGAAGAAGTAGAGGATGAAAAGGGATTAAATCTTACTCTTGAAGAAAACCTACAGAATAATCTTGTGGGTTTAATTCAAGATAGATTTGAATCTGCTGAGTCTGCTCGTGATCTAGATGAAAAACGGTGGTTAGAAGCTTATCATAATTATAGGGGACTATATGGTAAAAGTGTACGCTTTAGAGAATCAGAAAAGTCTAGAGTATTTGTCAAGGTCACAAAGACCAAAGTACTCGCTGCGTTTGGTCAGTTGGTCGATGTTATTTTCGGATCAAACAAATTTCCTATAGGTGTAAGTGAAACTAAAGTTCCAGAAGGTGTAGCTGAACATGCTCATTTAGATATTCAAAATCCTGTACCTGGTTTAGAAACAACTACGCCTGATGAAGGAACAGAGAAAGCTATAGAAAATCCTTTTGATGTAGGATACGAAGGAGATGGTAAAACACTAAAACCTGGAGCTACTTATGGAACAGGAAAGTTTGAAGAAGAACACATTGAAAAAAGAGCAGAAGAAGAGGGTTTGTTGCGGGAAGGGCTGTCACCAGCACCAGAAGCTCTTGAAGTAAACCCTGCTCAAAAAGCTGCAAGGCGTATGGAAAAGTTAATCCATGATCAAATTGAAGAATCTAATGGAGCTAGTGAAATACGAAACTCTTTATTTGAAGCAGCATTGTTTGGCACTGGTGTAGTTAAAGGGCCTTTTAACTTTAATAAAACTCTTAATCGTTGGGATGAAGATGAAGAAGGTAATAGAACTTATCAACCTATTGCAGTTAGAGTTCCACGTATAGAGTTTGTAAGTATTTGGGATTTCTTTCCAGATCCTAATGCAACAACAATAAACGAAGCAGAGTATGTTTTTCATAGACATCGTATGAATAGGACTCAACTTAGAGGGCTTAGTAAACTTCCATATTTTGATAAAGATGCAATACGTGAATGTTTACAGATGGGGCCTAACTATGTAGAAAAAGACTATGAACATGAACTAAAAGATGATAGTCGTACAGATGAATATGGTGCTAGTCAGTTTGAAGTTCTTGAGTATTGGGGAGTAATGGATGCAGAATATGCTCGTCAAGTAGGAATGGAAATTGAAGAAGATGTAGATGATTTAGATGAAGTTCAAATAAATGCTTGGGTTTGTAATGGTAAAATGCTTAGAGCAGTAGTTAATCCATTTACACCTTATAGAGTTCCTTACCATGCTTTTACTTATGAAAAAAATCCATATAGCTTCTTCGGTATTGGCGTAGCAGAAAACATGGACGATAGCCAAAAGATTATGAACGGTCACGCAAGAATGGCTATTGATAACCTTGCACTGTCTGGCTCTCTTGTATTTGATGTAGATGAGACTGCACTAGTTGGTGGTCAAAGTATGGAGATTTATCCTGGTAAAGTCTTTAGAAGACAAGCAGGGGTTCCTGGTCAAGCTATTAATGGTTTGAAGTTTCCTAATACATCGCAAGAAAACATGATGATGTTTGACAAGTTTAGACAGTTAGCAGATGAACAAACAGGCATTCCTAGCTACAGTCACGGTCAAACAGGCGTACAAAGCATGACAAGAACTGCTTCTGGTATGTCTATGTTGCTTGGTGCAGCATCACTTAACATTAAAACAGTAATAAAGAACTTAGATGATTTTCTTCTTAAACCTTTAGGAGAAGCATACTTCCAATGGAATATGCAGTTTTTAGAATCTGATTTAGGTGTTGAAGGAGATCTTGAAGTAAAAGCTACAGGCACTAACAGCTTGATGCAGAAAGAGGTACGGAGTCAAAGACTTACTATGTTTTTACAGACAGCAGCAAATCCTGCTGTTGCTCCGTTTATTAAAATTAATAAGCTTATTAGTGAGCTTGCTTATAGTTTAGATTTAGACCCTGATGAACTTCTAAACGATCCAGAAGAAGCAGCTATAATGGCACAGATAATAGGAATGCAAAATGCTGGACAAGCAACTGGCGCAGAAGCTGGCCCCATTAACGAAGAACAAGCAGCAATGGGAGCCGCTGGAGGAGTACCTCAACAACCTCAAGACCTTGGAGCTACAGGTACTGGTGGGGGCAACATCGGAGTTGGAGGTGTACCGCAGCCAGGGGAAGATGAATTTGCTGGGTAGATTTTTAAAACTACCTGAAATAGTTAACGAAGCATTAGAGAGGAAGGAAAATGGCTGAAAAATTTCCAGATTTAAACAAAGATGGTGAAGTAACTCAAGCCGATATTTTAAAAGGCCGTGGAGTTTATCAAGAAGGAGGAACTCTTATGGCTCCTACAGAAGGAGTACCTTTAGATACGTATCCAAATATTCCACCAGATGAAATGGAAGAAGCCTTAGACTCTCAACTTCCTGATGAAGAAATGGAAGAAGACTATATTAATTACGTTATGGATGAATCCCTTAACGATGAAGAACAAGAATATTTAGCAGGTGTATTACAAAGCGATCCAATGCTTTCAGATATAATGGATAAAGTAATTACTACTGCTTCAGAATTTTCAGGTGCTGGAGAAGTTGACGGCCCTGGAACTGGTGTATCAGACTCTATACCAGCCCGATTATCGGATGGAGAGTTTGTATTTACCAAAAAAGCAACTGACCAACTAGGCGCAGACAATCTCCAAGTAATGATGGATGATGCTGAACGTGCCTTTGATGGCGGTTATCAAAAGAAGAACCTAGGAGGAATGGCTCGTGATGAAGATGACGAGTTAGAAAAAGGCACTTATGATTTAAGTAAGACTGATGAAGAAATCAAGAAACTTATGATTGGTGCTAATAAGATGCCTAGCGTTCAATAATTTTTATGGCTACCTTGGTAAGTCAAGCCCCATTATACTCGACGGAGTTAATATGGCTACCTTGCGAAACACAAGCCCCATGAAGGAGAATGAGTATGTCCGAAGTAACTTTAGAGGAAGAAACAGCTAATCCATATAACGCACGTAAATCTTGGCATGTTCCAGATGACCCTAAGAAGGGAGATGCAGATGGATTGTTTTATGCACCACAACAGGCTACCCCAGAAGAGGCCCCTGATGAGGAAGTACAACCTAAAAAAAGAACTAATTATAAAAAAAGATACGATGATTTAAAACGTCATTATGATCAGAAAGTTTCTGAGTTTAAACAAAAAGAGGAAGAACTGCAAGCTGCGGCTCGTTCAGCGCAACCAGCATATCAACCTCCTAGATCTGAAGAAGAACTAGAAGCGTTTAAACAAGAATATCCTGATCTTTATAGCACAGTAGAATCTGTAGCTCATATGCAAAGTCAAAGACAAGTTGCAGACCTTGAATCACAATTACAGTCTATGCGGCAACGTGAGTCTGAAATACTGAGGAAAGATGCTGAAACTACTTTGAAAGAGCGTCATCCAGACTTTGAAGATCTTAGAGGATCTGAAGAGTTTCATGAATGGGCTAAAGAGCAGCCAGAGCAAATACAATCTTGGATTTATGAAAATCCTGATAATGTAACTCTAGCTTCTAAAGCTATAGATCTTTTTAAATTAGAAAACGGAATTACTCAAACTAAATCACAGCCCAAACAACAAAGGCCACAAGGTTCAGCAGCAGATATGGTTTCTACAAAAACTACATCCGTTGACGCTAAACAGCCTAAGATTTGGACTGAAAGGGAAATTGCTGCAATGTCTCTTGATCAGTTTGATAAATTTGAAGAAGAAATCAAACAAGCTATGATTGAGGGCAGAGTAGTAAAATAAATGTTTTACTAGGAGTATATTAACATGGCTTATAATCAATCAGACCAGTTTTTTGAACCAAGTACAGATACCAATGCAAACTTTGGTAACTCTGTATCAGGTCAAAATAACTCATTTTTCCTGCCGAAAGTTTACTCGAAGCAGGTACTTAACTTTTTCCGAAAGTCTTCTGTAGTAGAAGCAATTACTAATACTGATTACGCTGGTGAAATTTCAGCTTTTGGTGATACCGTAAGGATCATTAAAGAACCTGAAATCACTGTTTATCAGTATGAAAGAGGACAGGATGTAACAGCTACTAAACTTACTGACCAAGAACTAAGCTTGACAGTAGACGTAGCAAACGCTTTCAAATTCATCGTTGATGATATTGAAACAAACATGTCTCACGTTAATTTCCGTGAGGTAGCAACTTCTTCAGCAGCTTATGCATTGCGAGATGCTTTTGATGAAGGTGTAATTGCTGAAATGTTTGCTGGCGTATCTGCATCTAGCCCTAACCACGTTCTTGGTTCTGACAACGCTACTGACCTTGCTGCTGGAACCTTTGATGGTACTGGTAACTTGGACATTGGTTTTGCTTCAGGCGAACACGATCCTATTGATGTTCTTTCTCGAATGGCACGTTTGCTAGACGAGCAGAACATTCCTGAAGAAGGACGATGGTTCCTTGCTAGTCCTGAGTTCTATGAGCAGCTTGTTCAAAGCTCCTCTAAGTTGTTGTCAGTAGACTACAATGCAGGACAAGGATCAATCCGTAATGGATTGGTAAGCTCTGGTAAGCTACGTGGATTCGATATGTACAAGACTAACAACATTGCCTCAACGTCTAACGCTGCTGGTAAAGTTCTTGCTGGTCACATGTCTTCTACGGCTACTGCACAAACAATTACCAATACAGAGGTTATTCGTGACCCTGATAGCTTTGGTGATATTGTTCGTGGTCTTCACGTATATGGCGCACAGGTTCTTCGTAGTGAAGCACTTGTTTCTGCCTTCTACGGTATAGACTAAAGTTAGTGGGGGTTGCTTCGGTAGCCCCCTTTTCTTTTTGGAGATTTAAATGCCACAAATAGGTTCAGATGAAAATCCTATGATGTTTAGAAAAGCCATTGTTAGTAAAGACAGTAGGTTTAGAAAAAACTTTGACAAGAAAGCATATGATTTTAATTACGACAGAATTTTTAAAAAAGCTTCAAAAACTAGAAAAGAAATAAAAGAATACAATACTGAACTAGAAGCGTGTCGTTTAAAAAGTAAAACATTTTCAATGGAGCAAGATTAATGCCTGGATATAAAAAAATGATGATGGAACGTAAAAAAGCTGCTATGGGTTATTCACCTATGGATGAAGAAATGGACAATACAATGCGTAAGCAAATGTCTAAAGGTAGTCCTAATAGAATGATGTATGGTCATGGTGGTAAGGCTAAGTCTGATATTTATGCAATGGAAGACGCTTGTAATAGCATGGCTGGCTATAATAAAAGTTTACCTAAAGGGCGATGAAAGTTTCTGCTCCTAAAGGCTATCACTGGATGAAACAATCTAAAGGTGGTTATAAACTCATGAAGCACACTGGTAAGTTTACACCACATAAAGGTGCAAGTCTTACTGCTAACTTTGATGTACAAAAGGTTCATAAAAAGTAATGGCTACATTTCTTAATTTAACAAATGAATTATTACGTGAGATGAATGAAGTTGAATTAACTTCTGCTACATTTGGCTCTGCTGTAGGTATTCAGCAACACGCAAAAGATTCTATCAATAGAGGTTATCTTGATATAGTCAACGAAGAACCTCAATGGCCTTTTTTAGCTACTGCTGAAAGTGGAGCTACAGATCCTATGTACGGTAATGTTTATGTAGAAACTGTAGCTAACCAACGCTGGTACGAGCTTAAAGCATCTAGTTCTAGTTTAGTTAATGACTATGGTTATGTAGATTGGGATAATTTTCTTTTAACAACTGTAGGGGTTAGTGGAGAGTCTTCTCCTTATACTATTAGAAATTTAGGATACATTGATACTGAAGCTTGGAAAGATTACTTTCGTATTAGTGAAAACAAAGACGATGCAGAAGATGCTAATGGAGCAACTCCTGCTAGAGTAACACGGAGTCCTGATGCACGTAAGTTTGGATTAAGTCCTATTCCTGATAAAGTATATCGTATTTGGTTTTATGCTTATGATTTACCTACTGAGTTATCTGCACATGGGGATAATACAGTCTTTCCTAATATTTATAATTCTGTACTTTTAGCAAGAGCTAGATATTATTTACATCAATTTAAAGAAAACCCACAAGCTGCGGCATTTGCTTTAGAAGATTATAAACGAGGATTAAAGTTAATGAAACTTAATTTAATGGAACCTAATCCTGGTACTTTTAAAGATGATCGTATGAGGTTTGTATAGTGTCACAACCGTTTGGTATATCATGCAAAGGTGGTCTTAATACTAACCTTAACCAATTAGAATTACTAGGTCAGCCTGGATTTGCTGTCGCACTGTCTAACTTTGAAGTAGACCCTGATGGTGGCTATAGGCGTATTAATGGTTATACTACTTTTGGTGGAGGCTCTGCTGCTAGACCTAATAGTTCAAATGCAATTAAAGGGCTACAAGTTTATGCAGATGGAGTTATTGCTTCTTCAGGTACTAATGTATACTTCAGTCAAGATGGTACAAGCTGGTTACAAATAAATAGAGCTAGTGTAGATGCTTCTGGAGATAACTACAGCACATTTACAGGAAGATCAGCAGCAGCTAGAACTTCACAAGGTCAAACAAACTTTGCAGTCTTTGAAGGTAATACAGATTACGGTGAAGTAGTTATAACAGATGAAGGCTCTGGTGTTAAACCAATGTACTTTAAGATGACAGGTACAGGAGCTAACATAAATACCAGAACTTTTTTTGCAAAAGAAATAACAGTTAGTGGTACAGTGTATCCTAAGTATTGTGTAATACATGATAAACACTTAGTAGTAGCAGGAGCATCCACAGCACCTAACACTATATATTATAGCGGTACAAATGATATAGATGATTTTACAAGTTCTGGTTCAGGTAATATTGTACTTGACGATAAAGTAGTAGGTATTAGAAGTTTCCGTAATGATTTAATTATATTTTGTGTCAATTCAATTTATAAGTTACAAAATATAAATGATTCAAGTAATATTGTTGTAGTACCTATTGCAAAAAATGTAGGCTGTATGGATGGTGCATCTATTCAAGAAATAGGTGGTGACTTGGTATTTTTAAGTCCTGATGGACTTCGTACTGTTGCAGGTACAGCACGTATTGGTGACGTTGAGCTTGGTTCTGTTAGTAGAGCTATACAATCTATTATTGGAACTATAGCCAGTGAAATAGATGAGCTGTTTATAACAAGCGCAGTATTAAGAAGTAAATCTCAGTATCGTTTATTTTATTCTAAACCGTCTGCAACAACTGTATCTTCAAAAGGAATAATAGGTACGATCACACCTAACGGATTTGAATGGTCAGAAACTGAAGGAATACAAGCACACGCTTTTACATCTGGATTAGATAAGGATGGACTAGAGCAAACATATCATGGAGATAAAGATGGCTATGTTTATAACCATGACACAGGTGCTACGTTTAATCCAGCAGGTACAGAAACAAAGGTTAGTGCATTATATGAAACACCTTTCTTAGATTTTGGAGATGCGGGAACTCGTAAAACTTTAAACTATGCAAAGATTTCAGTTACGCCAGAAGGTCAGTGCCAGCCTACACTTAGAATTAGATATAATTATGGAGACACTACGATACCTCAACCTCCTGATTATACGTTAGATCAGATTTTAGAACCTGCTACGTTTGGTTCTTCTGCATTTAATGCAGTAGCTTTTGGAGCTTCTAATGATCCGTTAGTAAGACAAGCAGTACAAGGTAGTGGTGACGCTTGTAACTTTAGAATATTTAGTATTGATACTAATGCACCTTATGCAATTAATGGTATATACGCAGACTATAGACCGTCAGGAAGGAGATAATAAATGGCTCAAAGCTATACTAGACAAAGTACGTTCGTAGATGGAGATACCATTACAGCAGCCTTATTTAATAACGAATACAACCAACTTGAAAATGCGTTTACTTATTCTTCTTCTAGTGCTACTGCTACAGGACACAGACACGATGGTACTGCTGGACACGGCGGTAACGTACATACTATTGGTGACTTAGATTTT
>Ga0114933_10005294_pt1 | contig 11763 bp, 8 predicted proteins | sample 4SBtaG_FD_89691 | JGI IMG/M metagenome (GOLD analysis project Ga0114933, IMG submission 89691) | Deep subsurface microbial communities from Kolumbo volcano to uncover new lineages of life (NeLLi) - 4SBTROV12_W25 metaG | ecosystem: Environmental > Aquatic > Marine > Volcanic | place: Kolumbo... | reverse complement strand
TGCCGATTCGCGAATGGCACAAAGTCGTCAGGCCAGCTATACGGATCGCCGCTGTGCACAAGCACAACGGCGTCGTGCTTCGCGGCAAATTCAAATAACGCATCACCATGGTCAGTGATGGGGTAGACGTGCTCTTCCGGATGTAACTTGATGCCCACACACTTTGGAGATTGAAGCATTTCGGCCGCTTGTTGATAACTGTCAGGCTGCAGTGGATTGATTACAACCCATTGCAAAAGCCCATGTGTTTCGGACACGACCTTGGCGGCGTCCTGGTTACCTTTGCAAGTATCCGCTTTGCCGCGTGGTAGTAACGCAAGCAGTGGGGATGCGATCGTAGTCCCGACGTTGACCACTTTGGCGCGACGAACTACCTCGGCAGCCGAGCCACTGTAAAAGCTATTAGTTAAATCGCAGTTCAGATCTTGTTGATACGTGCCGTAGTGAGCATGTACATCAATTGCCACAATTTGTGATGCCGATTCTGGTGTCATTTATCTTGCTCCGGCTTGCGTTGGCAGATTGCCTTCCATAAATACTCTTGCGTCTCTTCTTTCTTGTTATTGGGGAAAATGAAGGAAGCCACAAAAGCAGAAAATACACCGCCGACCACTGCAAATGGAGTGATCAGGAAAATGCTCGGACCTTTGTCCAGTTCTAGCGCCAATTCGTAAGTGGGTTGGGTGGAAAGCCCCAGTAGCCAGTTAATCTCTACACTCCAAGCGGTGTACGTGGACGTCATGAGCGATATTGCAGTACCGATGAGAATTGCTGTTTGGCCGACTCGCGGAAGAAACAAGCCTGCAATATACATGGTGCCAAGTGGTCCAAGAGCAAGATTGAATGTCCTTGCGGTATAGCCAAGGATGTTGTCGCGATTTGGTGCGAGAAACATCTGGTATGCGAATATCGTACATGCCATGCCAATGCATAACGTCACTGCTTTGGCAATCTTTAGGGCAGACTGCTCAGTCAATTCGGGCTTCAGACGTTTTGCGAAGTCCACCGTTACTACCGCAGAGATGGAGTTCAATCCGCTATCGAGACTCGACATTGCGACTGCAAATAACGCAGCAATAACGAGACCTGAAACGCCAATTGGCAATCCGTGTTCTATGAAATGTGGAAATACTTTGTCGGATACCGCAGGATCTCTCGGATTGGAGATGCCATCAATGATCTCGGTGGCGAACTGTGGGTCAAGGTAGTAACTCAATAATGCCATACCGCACAGTGACAAGAGGATTAGCAATGCGACGTCTCCGACGTAGTTTACAATGTTTCCCCGTTGCGCTGCCTTGACGTCTTTAGTTGTCAGATACCTTTGGACGGCAACCTGATCTGCAACGAAGGTGCAGGTTTGCCAGGCAATTGCATGACACACGGTGAAGAAAATCACGTTTCGATTAGTAATATCAAATGAGAACCAGTCAGGAAATCCATCTTTGTTTTCACTTTCGGTGGTGAGCGTCTTCCACCAGTCCACCGGGCCGGTACCAGTGTGATATGCAACGAAAAATATCGTCAGCACTACTCCGAGGAATAAAGCGATAAACTGTACGACATCAGTCCAAATGACGGCCTTTATGCCACCGAGCATGGTGTAAATGGTGGCAAGGATGCCGACGGACCAAAGTACCTGAGTAGTCCATTCATGGAGGCTTGGATGCCAAGGCAGTGACGACTCGGCAATTTCATGTGTTATTTGAGCTACCGCTTCAGATGCCGTCAGGACGATGATTGCCATCCATAGTAACCGCAAGATGAAAATAAAGAGACTTGCCGCTACCCATCGGGTTGCCAAGCCAAAGCGTGGCTCAAGATATTCATAGATACTGGTGATATTCAGATTCATGAACATCGGTATCCACAGTCGGTTGGTAATCAAAAACGTGATCGGTAGAGCCAGAAAGGAAAGTGCTAATGCCGGGCCATGCTTGATCATCTCCCCGGGTGAGGCTAAATAGGAAAGCGTTGATAACATCGTAGCGATGATACTTAGGCCCACAGCCATCCAGGGCATGGAGCGACTCGCGACGAAGTAATCCTGCGACTTGCTTTGACCGCGTGAAAAAAACCAGCCGGCAACAAGGATCGCAGCCATGTAAACGAAAACGACGGCGAGATCGATTGCGTGTAATCCGGTGGCCAGCAAGTTTTGAGAAGTAAACACAGTGGATGCGATGTTTAGAATTTAGTTGATGTCTTTTACGCCATCCTACCTGATCAAGATGTGGTTTTCGCGAGGATATGTCCAAGTCGTGAACGAACCACAGCTTTGGTACGATGACAAATGTCAGAGTAATGATGTAATGAAGCGGAAAGAGTCATGAGAAAGCACATGAGACGCGGAGTTGGTCTGCCCCTTAGGTTATTTGTTATCAGCATCTGCTTCACAGCGGCGGCTATTACCTCGCTAACCGCTTACGAACCGCTGATAATCGGAACGGATCCACAGTTGTTTGCTGACGACTATCTAATCGACTCATCGCGTCATCTTCGCAGAGTGGCTCATCAGGCTACCAAAGCAAATGATGGTAATCCCATCTTTCGAGATGGAAGATTGTACGGCACCGTCTTGTATGACGACGGTAAATTCAAAATGTGGTGGAGGCATCAGGACCAATCTGGATATTCTTACGCCGAATCCGTCGATGGTCTGGATTTTGAAACCAAGGCAGAGTTGTCAGGCATCAATTTTGCCGGTGATTATACGCTGGCTGTGGAAATTGATGAAAATGCTCCGGATAAAAATGCGAGATTCATCGCCGGGTATGATGCACCCGGCATGGCGGCGGGGATTGCGAAGTCTGCTGATGGAATTAGCTGGATTCCTCTTAACAATGGAAAGCCTGTTACACATCGTGCGGCTGATACTTATAACCAGATTGTTTGGGATGAGGCTGCAGATAATTACAAACTATTTACTCGTACGGACTTTGGGACCGGTGGCGGTACTGGTGAAGTGCGCGGTCATCGCGTAATGACGAATCCCAATATTCATGAAGATCCGACGAATTGGGAATTGGTCAAGGAGTGGATCTTTCATATTCATGGGGAGTCAGAAAAGCAACGGCGACAAATCTATGCGTTAACCGATTGGATCTATCACGGACAGCATTTCGCCTTGATGACTGTCTATGAATATATCGATGACTTTAGCGAAGGCCCCCAAGATAAGTTGAAACGGCACGACAAAGATGTGATGAATATCTACCTCGGGAGAAGTCGTGATGGTGCGAGTTGGGATCTAAGCTCGGTTTATGCTGAACAGCCATTGATCGAACGAGGTGGAGACGGTGCATTTGATAACGGAATTGCGATCGCCGCGTCTCGCATCGTGACACATGAAAACAAGCACTGGATCTATTACAGTGGTTGGAATGAGCGGCATGGAAATCCTGATGAACCTAGAGAGCGAGACGCTGCGATAGGTTTGGCTACGCTGCGATTAGAAGGATTCTATTCACTGCACGCCAAGGATCGAAAAGGAACCATGACAACGCGAGCGTTTGTGCTCGGTGGAAACGAGTTGGAAATCAATGTTGACGCATCGGAAGGTGAGTTGACCGCCGAAATCCTGAACGAGCGTGGCAAGGCAATTCCAGAGTTTAGTGGAGAAAATGCAGCAACGCTTGTTAATGCTGACGGAGTTCGGGAGACATTAAAGTGGCCAAAAGCTCTGGCAGGCTTGAATGGTTCAGTAATAAAACTAAAACTCACGATGAAGAATTCACACGTTTATGCGATGAAGGTCAGTAAGCCGTAGCTTGAGAATAGCAGGGCAACCGTAGGCTCCAAGATTACAAGTTCCCGCACCCGAAATGCGTTGCAGTTAGAGAGTTGAAGGCGACTAGGCCTGCACTATGCTGAGGTCGCCCGACGGAGCGTAGTGACGAGAGTTGATGACCGCCATCAAAACCGGTTCGGAGGAAGTAATGATGCAATATAAACAACTTGGGCAATGCGATCTCAACGTAAGTCAGATTGGCATGGGGTGCGTGACATTTGGCCGGGAGATCGACGAGCCTACTTCTCTGGAAATTCTCGATTATGCATTTGGCCGTGGAATCACATTGTTTGATACCGCCGAAGCGTACGGCGGGGGGGCAAGCGAAGAGATCCTAGGCAAGTGGATGGCAATGCGTGGTGTGAGAAAGAAGATTGTTTTAGCATCGAAAGTTTCCGGTACGCTTACGTATGATCGCATTGTCTCATCAGCCAACGATAGCCTGAAACGTCTTGGTGCCGACCAGATTGACTTGTTTCAGTTGCACGTATGGGACGAGTCGACTCCGCTGGAAGAATCGTTGCGAGCACTGGCAGACTTGCAGAAACAAGGGAAAGTGCGGTACATCGGTTGCAGTAACTACAATGCCGAACAACTCAATCGTGCGCTTGCAATTGCTGATGAAAAGGGCTGGCCTCGAATGGAATCCATCCAGCCTCCGTATAACCTCGTACAGCGTGAGATCGAAGCAGATATTTTGCCGCTATGCACAAAGCAGCAACTCGGAATTATTAGCTATAGTCCGCTTGGAGCGGGATTCTTGACCGGTAAATATCGAAGAGGCGGAGAAGTGCCTGAAGGGACTCGATTCGATGTGATTCCAGGCCATCAGCCAATCTACTTTACTGATGATGGCTATTCCGTGCTTGAAGATTTGGATCGCCAGTCGGCTGAGACTGGAATGTCATTGGTGCAATTGTCATTGCAGTGGGTGTTGAAACAGACGGGAGTCACCTCGGTGCTGATTGGGGCGAGAACTCTGTCTCAGGTGGATCAAATGTTGGATCTGGTTTAGTCGTCTCGTGGAATTGGCGGGAGGGCTATTTCGGTTCGATGGCTTTGGCACCGAATGCCTTTAAATCAGGTGTGGGGCTCTGGACACCTTCTTCTGGTAATTCTGTGCCGGTAGTCCACACAACCGCATTGAGAATCAATGTCCGTAAATCATCGTTCTTCCAGTTCTTGTAGAAGTGCGGCATAACGATGCCAAATCCTCTTCCTTTATCAGCTCTCTGGACACACCATGCTACCGCTTCTTTTTTGGGTGCTTCCGGCGGCTGCAAGGAGGTCGCAATGATCGTTACGTTTGGTGCCGGTTTGTTCTCGTTTGGTCCAAAGTAATTGTTGCCGTAGGGCTCGTCACGCACGGTGAAAGACTTCCAACCCCGGCAGATCGGATGATCCGGTGACGCAGGCTTGATAGCAGCTTGGTCAAAGATCGTGGCATAAGACACATGATGAGTGCTCCCGGGATTAGCAAAATATCCTCCCATCCATTGGAGAAGAGGATGCTCGCCGGTTGCTGATACATCTTCTTTCTTAAGGCCCGTGGCATAATGAATACAGACGATTCCGCATCCTCGTCGCATCATTTCGTGTAAGTGTGCCAGATTGCGAGCGGAGTCTTCGAAACGGTTAGCTGGAAACGTATCTCCAAGAAATACAATGGTATGCGCCTTAGCGCGTTGTTTTGCTGTTGGCCACGCTAGTGATACGGACGCTGTTAACCCATCTACATTTGCTAGAGATTCGACACAGTGTTTTATTAGACGTGCACCCGCTTCGGGTTCGTGGGACCCCGGGCCATGATTGCTTGGGCCGACAACTACCAAGACGTGCTTCTCAGCGGATGCAATCCCGCAGAATATAAAGAACAACATAGAAATGGCAGGTAATACAAACCTGTGGATTGAGAAGTTCTGCTGGTATTCAATTGTCACCGGTCTCTCCGTGATGTGTTGAATCAATAGATACATCGTTTTTTGCTTCCCTTATAATAACCGGTGTCAGTTGTTTCATGAAAACCGGAGGAGAAGACCGTTTCCGAATGCACCGAACTGCCAGACAATCTATGACTCTCAATCGACGGCAGGCACTTGGTCTGGCAGGGGGCGCAGTGTCCTCGTTAAGTTTGCTGGATCCACTTTCAGGTGCAACGCCAACGACCCGAAAAGCGCGTGCCAAGTCAGTGTTGTTGCTCCACATGGATGGTGGGCCGTCTCACATTGATTTGTTCGACCTGAAACCCAATGCACCGAGTGAAATCAGGGGTCCGGGGTCCCCGATTCAAACTTCAGTTCCGGGAATTACTGTTGGGGATTATCTACCCAAACTGGCGAAGCAAATCCATCATGTCGCCCAAATTCGCTCTATGACGCATAAAGATATTCCGCATGATCAGGCTGTATATCATATGCTAACCGGTTATCGACATAACATTAAAGCAGGTGGCTTAAAGGTAGAACCGACTGACCACCCACATATTGCCAGTAGTTTTTACAAAGCAGATAAGTTTCCGACAACGCTTCCAAGTTCTATTGAAATCCCGGAGCCCATGCGAATTGATGCACGTATGCTGCCAGGCCAAAACGCTGGAAGACTTGGCGCCCGCTGGAATCCTTTTCCAGTACACGTAACGCGTGGGGGAAAAGTCGTGCCGCCGGATCTGGGACGGTTGGGCAGCGCTACTGAGATGAACTTAAGAGACCGATTCGACCTGCTCGGGAAATTGCAGAACAGCTCATTGAATGCAAGCGTACGAGAATCCAGTGAGTTTCAGGCACTGCAACGACGCGTGTTGGGAATGCTTGAGACGCCATCCATTCAACAGGCGTTTGATCTAACTGAAGAGTCGGATCAAACGCATGCGGCATATGGTCGCGACCGGCATGGACAATCGACTTTATTAGCGCGTCGGTTGGTGGAAGCAGGCGCCCGGTTTGTAACCGTCTATTGGGGTAAGGAGATGCAGGATTGGGGCCCGAGTTGGGAACCGATGCTGGCAAACAATCCGTGGGATACGCATCGCAATCATTTTCCCCTGATGAAGGATAGCTTGCTGCCACGGGCGGATCGGACGTTTGCTGCATTGCTCGAGGATATGAGTGACCGTGGCTTGCTCGATGATACTTTGGTGATCTGGATGGGAGAATTCGGGCGAAGTCCGCGCATCAGTTCGATGTTTGAAACACCTGGTCGAGAGCATTGGCCTCATGCGTTTACACTGCTAATGGCGGGCGCTGGCGTTAATGGAGGCAGTGTGCATGGCAAAACCGATCGGTTTGCAGAATACGTAACGGAAAACCCGGTATCGCCGGCAGATTTTAGCGCGACAATTTACGATGCTTTGGGGCTGGATCCAAATTCCGTGATAAAGGGACGAGATGAATCACATCAGCTTTCAACTGGGAATCCTATAAGGGAAGTGTTTGGGTAAGTCATGAGTCGTGACAATTCACGATTACTTAATCGACGCAATGTCATGCAGATTGGATCTGCAGGGATGTTTGGTGTGTCGTTGCCGAACGTATTGAAAGCCGCGGCAGATAACGGACTGCGAAAGGGAGCGGCAAAGCGCTGCGTCCTGTTCTTTCTCGACGGTGGGCCGGGGCAGCAGGATATGTGGGATATGAAGCCGGATGCACCACCGGAAATCCGCGGTGAGTTTTATCCTATCTCCACAACGGTACCAGGCATTCAGGTTTGTGAAGGCCTTCCGATGGTGTCGCAGCAAATGCACCACTTTACGCTGATTCGTTCAGTGACGCATGACATAAATATTCATAGTGCCGCGACTTATTACATGCTTAGTGGCCGACGGCCTGTGAAAAATGGGAATCTGATCGTTAAGGAACTTCCTGATAACTTCCCGCCGTTCGGTAGTGTGTTGTCTCATGTGAAGCCACAGCATGAAGTCCTCGATTTTGTGCATATGCCGGAGATTATCTGGGATGCCGGGCATGATCTTCCTGGGCAACGGTCCGGCTTTATGGGGCCGGCATACGATCCACTCGTGCTTGGCGATCCGAGTATCGATACGTTCAAACCTCCTGGGCTATCGTTGCCTGATGATATCGACGTCGCAAGGTTTACGAAGCGAAACGATCTGCGAAAGTCACTTGAGGGTGTTCGTCTGGATCGCGATTCCGTGTTAGCTGATCTGGATGTACATAAGCAAAAGGCCTACTCGCTAATCTCATCGAGTAAAACGCGTGAAGCGTTTAATCTGTCCAAAGAGCCGGCGAAAGTCCGTGAGCGATACGGACTGCCTGACCGGGAGGATCGGTCGACCGGTGCTCGTAATTTCGGCGGACTGCCGCATCTCGGCCAGTCATTGCTGCTGACGCGTCGCTTGGTGGAAGCGGGTGTGCGTTTCGTGACTCTGACAGCGGGGCGACGGCGTGATTCAGCCTGGGATGGACACCTGCGTCATTTCCCGATTCTACGTAAGTCACTCTTGCCATTTTTCGATCGTGGCTTTTCAGCGTTTATGGATGATATGAGCCAGCGAGGTTTACTTGACGACACGCTGTTGGTGATGATGGGCGAGTTCGGGAGAACTCCAAAGATCGGGCAGGCAACGACGTCTACGATAAAAATGCCTGGTGGTCGTGATCACTGGGGGCACTGCTTTACAGTTCTTATGGCCGGAGCGGGAGTAAAGGGGGGCAATGTATACGGCTCATCGGATAAATACGCCGGGTATCCGGAAACCGACCCTGTTACCCCTGAGGATGTAGCGGCTACCATCTACTATGCACTCGGGATTGATCCTGAGTCACATATCCATGACGCACTTGGACGACCTCATAAGGTTGCTCTGGGTAAACCGGTCATGGATATCTTTGGATAGATGAGCAGCGTTCCCGCGGTTACATGTGGCAAGTGCCTAACCTGCGAGCCGCCGGCCTCAAACTAGTCTAGCGTGTGGTCCGAGGAGCGAAGCGACACAGAGTCCCGAAGGGACGATGAAAAATAGGTAAAATGTCATACATGATTTGCATACGTCTACTCACCACTGTTTTCACTGTTTGGCTTTTCCCGGCGTGCGCTTTCGCTCAGGAATCCGATATAACGTCAAAAAAAATCTTCGCGATTAACACTGACAATGGACACTTCTTTGGTTATCGAAATGCGGATGAGATGACTAGGGACGGTCTACACGCTTGGGTCGATCAATACATAGACACCCAAGTTACACACCTATTTATTTGCCCAAATGCCCGCAGGGCGAGTTTTCGCAGTAAAACGCGCGAGGCAATTTGGGATCCTACAAACGGAGTTGCCCCCGACCATCGGTGGCCAATAAACGCAAAGGTCCTGTATGACAAAGGGATCGACCCTTATCGAGTGTGGATCGATCGGTGCAAAGAGAAGAAGATTTCCGTTTGGCTTAGTGTGCGCATGAACGATATGCATCAGGCTGAGGACTTTGACAACTTTCAACATTCGTCCTTCTGGCGTAACAACATACACCTTTGGCGGGAGCCACACCATGAACATGGCTCGGGATTGAATTACGCCTATAAGGAGGTCCGAAGGTATGAATTATCATTTGTTAAAGAGATTCTTCAACGATACGATCTGGATGGAATTGAACTGGATTGGATGCGCAATCCTAATCACTTATCCCCGGGTAAGGCATATCAAGAGCGCGTACATCTAACCAACTTCATGCTTGATGTGAAAGCGTTGGTTGATAAATGGTCTCGGCGAAGAGGTCATAAGATCGGTGTAAGCGTTCGTACTCCAACACACCCTGATGCGTGCGCCGGCGTAGGAATTGATGTGATTGACTGGGCACATCGGGGGTTGGTGGATCTGATCGTCGCCACCCCATTCTATTTCTCGACGGACTTTGACATCCCATTTCATTTATGGAAGCAACACTTGCAGGGAACCCCGAAACGTGTTGCGGTAATTGGAGGAATCGAAAGCTCAGCCCGTCCGTGGATATATGGCACGCCGGTTGGAAACACGCTATCCACACTTTATGGCTTTGCCTCAGTTGGACATATGCGTGGCGCCGATGGTTTCTATCTATTCAACTGGATGGATCGTACAGATTGGCCAATACCGTACAGCACGTATCCGGCATTACTCAATACCGGACTGGGTGAAGAGTTGGTAACACACAGTAGCCGCCGTCATCCCGTTTGTTTTCGTGATGTCGTACCGGATGAGTTCCCTAGCGACACGCAACTGCCTGCAGATACATCAGTCACAAGAAGCGTTCGTATACAAGCTGGACCTAAACCGCAGAGCGGTCAGGTGTCGGTCATTGTCGGTCTCGCCAAACGTGAAGGTGTGTCGGAAGCTGTACTGAAAGGTAGCCTCAATGGTCGAGAGTTGACTGAAAGAAGCGAGTTTGGCTTACTAAAGCAGCTCGGTGGTGACAGTGCACGGGCGGTTAGCTTCTCGTGCCCACTGGATTATGTGAAGTCGGGCTACAACAAATTTAGAATCAAGCAGACGGATGGTGGTGCACCTCAGCAAATCGTATGGATAGAATTGCGGATCGATGCGGAAGAGCAGGGGGTGATTCATGAGTGACATGAAAGATACGACAGAATACCGCGACTTTACTCAGCAGTACCAGCAGGTGACTGCCAAAGAGACGGACCGTCCTTTATCTTCGCACGCTCAACTAATCAATAATCTCCGCTATATACAATTCAAACGTATTGCGCGTGGTGGAAAATGCGACATACAAACCTGTAAGGACCTGCATTTAGGTCGTGTGGTTTGCTATAAGACGCTGCGTTCTGAATTTGAAAATGATGACACGGAGCGAGCTTTGTTTCTACGGGAAGCTCGAATTACTGCAATGCTGCAGCATCCCAACACACCACCTGTGTACGAAGTTGGAATTGATCGGAAAGGGCGCTATTACTTCACGATGAAGCTAGTGGTCGGCAGTACGCTGCGGGAGTTAATCGACCAACATCGAACGGGTGAGTTTGCAGACGACATGAAGTGGGGAATGCAGCGGCTGGTTGATATAGTCTTGCAGGTAGCGCAAGTGTTGAATTATGCGCATTTACACGGTGTCACACACTGTGATGTTAAGCCTGAGAATATCGTCGTCGGTGAGTACGGCGATGTGCTGTTGTTGGACTGGGGGTTGGCAAAAGTACAGCAGGCTGCGGAGACTGAGTCAGAAAGTGATGAAGACATTGTAGAGATAGATCGGAAGGCGAAGATTCCCCGGCAAGGCACCCCACTGTATATGTCACCAGAGCAGGTGGTTGGAGAGGAATTGGATCATCGAACGGATATTTACTCGCTTGGTGCGATCTTGTTTGAGATTCTCACTCAACAAACGCTTGCATGGGGTGACAGCATGGAGCGATTGCTAAACAATACAGCCAATGTCAAGCATCCGGCTCCGAGTATAATTGCTCCGGATAGTGAGATTCCGATGGCGTTGGATACTCTGTGCTGGCGTTGCATTCAGCGTGAAAGAGACGAACGCGTGCAATCGGTGCTGGAGATTATTCACGAGCTATTGTATTGGCTATGGGTCGAGTCTAGCCAACGACCGGTGTAGCGAAAAAAATCTCACGTGTCCTAACCACAACTATTGTATGCCCGACAACCTAATGTCTCCCCTCAACCACCTACGAATCAAGATGGGGCAGAATTCATATATTAAATGCCACACGCTCGTAAATGCTCAGCGCTTAGTTTGAGTGCAAGGCGACGACTTTCAGTGGTGGCTTCATAGTCACGATCTTCTATTTCAACACAAACAGCACCGGTATAACCTGTGGAGGCCAGCTCTGTTAAAAACTCTGACCAGTCGATCGTACCCAAGCCAGGTAGTTTGGGTGTGTGATATTCAAGAGGTGTGGCCATTATTCCAACGCTGTTTAGTTTGTCTGTGTCAATTGCGATATCTTTAGCATGAACGTGATGAATGCGTTCAGCAAATTCTTTTAGGGGCGCGAGATAATCCATCTGCTGCCAAATCA
>Ga0114933_10005292_pt1 | contig 11764 bp, 11 predicted proteins | sample 4SBtaG_FD_89691 | JGI IMG/M metagenome (GOLD analysis project Ga0114933, IMG submission 89691) | Deep subsurface microbial communities from Kolumbo volcano to uncover new lineages of life (NeLLi) - 4SBTROV12_W25 metaG | ecosystem: Environmental > Aquatic > Marine > Volcanic | place: Kolumbo... | reverse complement strand
TTTAAGTTGTAAAATATTTATAAGTGAATTTGTAAGTGATGCAAGAGGAAGAGCTATGTCAGATCTTGGGGCTGATGTAATAAAAGTTAAAGGAAACTATGAAAAATCATTGTTAGAATGTATCAGACAATCTACAGAAAATAATTGGCAAATCGTGCAAGATGTTGCCTGGGAAAATTATGTGCAAGTTCCAAAGTATACAATGGCAGGGTATACGGTAATGATGAAAGAGATTTCTGACCAAATTAAAGATCAAAAAATTAGTCATATAATCTTACAAGCAGGTGTTGGAGGTATGGCAGCAGCTATGATGTCTGGTATTGCAAGGTATTTAAATAATATTCCAATTACTATAGTTGTAGAGCCGGATAGTGCAGCATGCGTTATGGAAAGTATTAAAACTGGAAAAATAGAAAAGATAGATATAAAAAGGGAAAGTTTGATGGGTGGTATGTCATGTGGAGAGGTTTCATTAGTTCCATGGCAAATCTTAAAAAATTCAGTAAAACATTGTGTGAGTTTACCAGACGACGATATTGCAAAAACTATGAAATTACTTGGGAATTCAAGCTTTAGTGACGAAAAAATTGTAGCAGGAGAGAATTCTGCACCAGGTGTAATTAGCTTAATAACAGTTTGTGAAGATGAAAATATTAGACATAAACTAGATCTTAACGAAAAATCCAATGTTTTAGTTTTTGGTTGTGAAGGTGATACTGATAAAGAAATGTATAAAAAACTTACAAATCAATAATTTAAAAGATTAATGAGAAAAGTAATAAATAAAGAAGTTGCAAATTTAGATTTTTATAAAATTTTTAAACCTGAATTATCCCCAAAAAGAATGTTGGAACTAGGAGTGTTTGGTGGTTCTTACTTTGGCTTAGATATTAAAGAATTTCCAAAATCATGGTTTAAAAATGCAAAAATCAGTAAGAATTTTGATGTAAGCCTAAATAGATTTAAAGTTGTTTCAGGTCTTTCAAGAGAACATTGGATTGAAAAAGGATGGATTTTTAAAGAGGACCCATTAGGTTGGTTTCAATGGTATTGCAGATTTACTAATGGAAGAAGAATTTCACACATAGATGAAATACAAATTAAAAGATGGAAAAATTTCAGAAGACATGTGCTTGCAATTGAAAAAAATTGTGAGCAAGGTGATTTAGGATGTAGAAAAAGGCAAAGACAAGCAATTTTGCAATGGGCATATGACCCATATAGATAATGTAATTTTAATCTCCAATGAAATGGTGAATAATTGTTCTATTTTGTGTCTCTAAACGATGTTCAAATAAATATAAACCCTGCCAAGTTCCAAGTAACAATTCATTATCTTTAATACTAAGAGTGATTTGATTATTGGTTAGTGCCGATTTAATATGTGCAGGCATATCATCTTTGCCTTCGGTGGTATGTACATACAACTTATTATCCATAGGTACTAATTTATCAAAATAATTTATTAAATCTGTTTGAACATCTGGATCAGCATTTTCTTGAACAATTAAAGATGCACTAGTGTGTTGAATGCTTAGATTAAGTATTCCATTTTTAAAATTATTTTTGTTGATCCACTGAATTGTCTTATCGGTGAATTCATACAGCCCTTGACCGGCAGTATTTATTTTAAAATTAAAGAACTCTTGCTTCATTATTCCTTTCTACAGATGTTAACTCATATAATCGACTGATAGTTCGTTTAAATGAGTTTTCTAATAATCTCGAGGAAGTAAATTGATCTATATTTTGCTCTGCAGTTACTGCTAGAGGAATATTTTTATCATAAATGATATCTATTAAAGTTATAAATCTATGTTGTTGATTGGAATTAATATCATTAAATTGTGGTATATTATCAAGAGTAATAAATTTACAGGCTTGAATTATTTCTAAATAATCTTCTGCACCAAGATTTTGATTGCACAAATCATTAAAATCAAATCTTGCAACCCCCTCATAAAAATTTTCTATTTTAAAATTTCTTCCTTTAACATTAATAATTTTTGATGAGTGACTTTTTTCTTTTGTGATAGTTCTAAAAAATTTGTTTATTTTAAAATTAGTTTCTTGATTAAGTGGATAAAAATATCTTTGTTTTTGGTTATGATCTGTTTTTCTATAATCATCCTCTATTTTAAGTTCACACTCTATAGATTGTTTTTCCATAATTTTTATAAAAGGTTTAAACTGGTCTCTTTGAAGGCCATCTTTATATAGTTCAGATATTTTTATATTTGATGTTAAAATTATTTTAATATCTTCTTTAAATATTTGCTCAAATAACTTTCCTAGAATCATTGCATCAACAATGTTAGTTACTTGAAACTCATCAAAATAAATTAGTTTAGTTTTAGATTTTAAATTTTTTACAAATTGATTAATTACATTTTCCTCATTTTTTTCTTTTTTTTCATGTGCAAAATCATGAAAACTTAACATAAACTCATTAAAATGTTGTCTTAATTTTTTTTCCTCAACTAGATCAAAAAAAAAATTTAAGATCATAGTTTTTCCAACGCCAACACCACCATGTAAATAAAAAAATGGTTTTAAATCGTTTTTTAAAAATAATTTTTTAAAAATTGATTTATTAAAATTTGATCTGTAATAATTCTTTAATTTATTTATTATTGCTAATTGATAAGTATTTATTTCTAAATTATTTTTTTTACAAAAATTTTTGAAAAGATTATCTAAATTCATTTCTTTGTTTTAAAATCGATACCGTACTCTGACCTTGGTCCTTTACGTAATCCAAACGGTCCAGAAATAAATATAGTTAAAGGTTTTGTTCCTGGCTTAAGATCTACTCTATGAAGATTATTAGCAGATCTAAACCCTATATAACCTACAGGTCTCCAATATTTACCTGTTTTAAGAGTTTCCCAATATCCTCCTCTTATGATTATCGTAATATAAGGAAAAGTATGATTGTGAACTCCTTCACCATGATCATTTGCCAACATTTCATGAATTAAAATATTAAAAGGAAACCATTTAGGTCTATGCCTCATAAGAACATAATATCTGTTCATCCATGGTTTGGCCTCACTAAATTTAGGATGAGAGGGCCCACGATCTAAAACAACTTTTTTTCGACCCAACTTATCCAGTAACTTTAGAAACATTAATTAAGTTTGATTATAGAATTATTTTTTACAATAAATAAATTTTCATTTAATATTTTAGGTCTTTGAATTTTTTCATTATCTATTTTTAAAGTAGAAATTGTTTTGCCTGTTGCTATATCAACAACTAGTAGTCTACCATTATCTGTAGAAAGATAAATTTTATTTTTTCCTAAAATAAAACCAGTAGGTCTTATAGCATCTCTTTTTTTGATTTTAAACTGATCAAATAAATCGGTAGATCTGATTATATTTCCATTATTTTTTTCAACTAGAAATAAGTATCCTTCTTGAGATACAGTGAATAGCATATTTCCAATTAAAGTAGGCCTTAAGTTTGAGTTTATTTTAGTTTCCCAATTAAAACTTCCAGTATTGATATCTACAGAAAAAAACTGGTTTTTATTATTTGAAAAATACAGATTGTTATTATCTGTAATGATGTCTGATGTTTCTAAAGAAAATGTTGACTCGTAAATTAAACTACTTTGTGTTGGTAATTGCCACAACAATTCTCCATTATTCAAATCTACTGCACTTATGTCACCGATTGAATTATTAAATAGAATAGTATTTTTCACTATTACCATAGAAAGCTTTTTTTGGGAGCGTATTAAAGAACTCTCTGTTTTTACATTCCATAATTCTTCTCCATTTTTTAATGAAAAACATCTAAGTGTATTAGAAAAATCTATAACAAAAATTTTATCTTCATAAATTTTTATTTGAGAATTAAATGGTGCATTATTATTTTTAGACCAAATCTGCTGTCCAGTTTCAATATCTAACAAATAATATTTTGCTATATTGTCAGCTACGACTAAATATTTATTGTTATTTGCAAATTGTAGAACAGGTTTTAGTTTTTTTTCAGACTTTGAGTAATAATTTTTTTGCCAATTTAATTTTGAATTTTCATTAAATTTTAAAATTGTTCCCTTATTGTTAAAAAATATTACATTGTCCCCATGAAATGATAATTCAGGTTCATATTGATAAAAATTCTTAATTTTTGAAAATTTGTATCTTGAAATGTTTTGTAAATTTCCATCAAAATTGACCCTTCCATTGTTGTTGGTGTAATTACCAATTTGATTATTAAAGTTGGTTTTACCATCAACTTTGATTTTAAGATTCTGATTAAATTCTTTTTCTAATACATCTTCTTCTTTATAAAGTTCTTCTTTTAAAATTTTATTCTCCAACTTTGTTTCTTTGCTAATCTTTTCTGATGTAGTCCAAAATTTGGAGTTTTTGTTTAAAGAGCAGCCAGATAAAATAATAATAATTAGAAAATATATTAATTTATTCACTTAAATCTCTGTTCAATCTTCGTTCTGATTGTGACTTTATATCTGGATTTGAATTTTCTAAACTAATTATTTTGTTAAAAAATTCTTTTGATTTTTGTTTTTGGTCCTGAGCATAAAAATATTCTGCCATTAGATACAGTGCATGAGATTTCCAAACGCTTTCAGAATTTATTAAAGGATTTAATATTTTCAAAAGTTCACTTTCTGTTGATTGATCTGCATTTAGCAGTGCTTTTTTATATATAACTAAATTTTTAATTTCTTCATCTAACGAAGTTTGTTTAATTAAAATATCAAATAAATCATTAATTTTTTTTTGATCTGAAATAAGATTATTATCTATAATAAAATAGAGTGATAGTGGCGAATAAGTTGGATCTTTTTTATTTATTATATCAATTAATTTTTTGACAGTAGAGTCTTTGTTGTTATTTGAATATTCAATTATTGTAAAATTATAATTATCTGAAATTTCTTTCTTTTTACCCGTTGTGTATTTATCGAAACTATAAGTTCCAATTAAACATATAGTAATAATTATTACCCCAGAAATAAATTTCTTTTTATTATTTAAAAAAAAGTTTTTAATTTTTTCATTCCTGGTATTTGAATTAATAATTGAAAAATCTTCATCCATAATTAAATCATATTCCTCAATACATATTGAAGAATACCTCCATTTTTATAGTACTCTAATTCATTTTTTGTATCAATTCTGCATAAGGTTTTAATTTTTTTGATATCTCCAGAAACGTATTTAATTTCAATTATTACCTCATCAGATGGACTAATTCCTTTTTCAATATCAATTACACTTATCAATTCTGAACCAACTAAATTTAAATTTTTTCTATTTACATTATCTTTAAATTGTAAAGGCAATATACCCATGCCAATTAAATTAGATCTATGAATTCTCTCAAAGCTTTCAGCTATTACAGCTTTGATACCAAGTAATTTTGTTCCTTTAGCGGCCCAATCTCTGGATGATCCTGTTCCATACTCTTTGCCACCAATTACAACTAAATCTGTTCCTCTTTTTTTGTATTCAACTACTGCGTCATATACAGGTAATATTTTTTCTTCAGGATATAATTTTGTAAATCCACCTTCTGTGCCTGGAGCCATTTCATTTCTTATTCTAATATTGGCAAAAGTACCTCTCATCATAACTTCGTGATTTCCTCTCCTGGATCCATAGGAATTATAATCTTTAGGTAAAATTTGATGTTCCATAAAATACTCCCCTGTTGGGCTATTTTTCTGAATACTTCCTGCAGGTGAAATATGATCTGTAGTCACCATATCACCTAGTATAAGTAATGGTCTTGCGTCCTTAATTTCTTTAAAACCCTCTGGCTCGTCTGGAAGCGAGTCAAAAAATGGTGGTTTTTTTACATAGGTTGAACTCTCATTCCAATTATAAATACTAGTCTTGTCTGTTTTGATCTTTTGCCACTGCGTTGGTCCTTCTGAAATATTTGAATACCTTTGAATAAACATATCTGCGTTAAGAGATTTTTTTAATGTATTTTCTATTTCTTCATTTGATGGCCAAATATCTTTTAAATATATATCATTCCCCTTTTTATCTTTTCCTAAAGAGTCTTTGTATAAGTCAAATTCCATATGGCCAGCTATTGCATAAGCAACAACTAATGGAGGTGAAGCGAGATAATTAGCCTTTATATGTGGAGAAATTCTTCCTTCAAAGTTTCTATTTCCAGATAAAACAGAGACTGCATAAATATTATCTTTTTGAATTGCTTCAACAATATTTTCGGGTAGTGGTCCAGAATTACCAATGCATGTTGTACATCCATACCCTACAAGATTAAATCCTAATTTATCTAAATAAATATTTAACCCAGCTTTTTCTAAATAATCAGTAACTACTTGTGATCCTGGAGCCAGTGATGTTTTTACCCAAGGCTTAACTTCTAAACCTAGCTCAATAGCTTTTTTAGCTAATAAACCTGCACCGATTAAAACATTCGGATTTGAAGTATTTGTGCAAGAAGTAATTGCTGCAATTAAAATTGACCCATCTTTAATCTCATAATCTGTTCCTGAAACTTTTGAGACTGACTTTTCATTTTTATTCGTTGCTTCCTTTAATACTTCTTTAAATTTATATGGGGCATCAGTTAAAAGAACTTTATCTTGGGGTCTTTTAGGTCCTGAAATGGTTGGAACAACAGTTGACATATCTAATGATATAATGTCTGTAAACTCTATATCATTACTCGACCACAAGCCTTGTTCTTTTGCATATTTTTCAACTATGTCTACTGTATGTTGATCCCTTCCAGAAAATTTTAAATATTTTAAAGTTTCTTCATCTATTGGAAAAAAACCACATGTTGCTCCATATTCGGGCGCCATGTTTGCAATTGTAGCTCTGTCAGCAAGTGTTAAATTTTTTAATCCTTCACCATAAAACTCAACAAATTTACCCACCACTCCTTTGTCCCTCAGCATTTTAACTACAGTTAAAACTAAGTCTGTTGCTGTAGTACCTTCTGGCATTTTGTTTTTTACCTCAAAACCTATCACCTCTGGAATTAACATTGAAATTGGTTGGCCCAACATACCAGCTTCAGCTTCAATACCACCTACTCCCCATCCCAAAACTGACAATCCATTAACCATGGTTGTATGGCTATCGGTTCCAACTAAAGTATCTGGAAAAAGATATGTATCACCCTCAAATTTTTCTGACCAAACTACTTTTGATAAATATTCTAAATTTACCTGGTGACAAATACCAGTACCTGGAGGAACTATTCTAAAATTATTAAAAGCTTGTTGTCCCCATTTCAAAAAAGAATATCTCTCTCCATTTCTTTCAAATTCAATATCTACATTTTTTTCAAATGAATCTTGTTTAGCAGATTGATCAACTTGCACAGAATGATCAATCACAAGATCAACTGATGACAGGGGGTTTATTGAGTTTGGATCTTTATTTTTATCTTTTACAGCTTCCCTCATTGCTGCAAGATCTGCAACAGCTGGGATACCAGTATAATCCTGCAATAGAACTCTTGCTGGTCTATAGGCAATTTCAGTTTTAGACTTTTTTGTTTTTAACCAATCTTTAACAGCTTCTATTTGGATTTTATTAACACTTAATTCATCTTCATATCTTAATAAATTTTCAAGTAATACTTTAAGAGATTTAGGAAGTTTATTTGTTCCCTCCAAACCATTTTTCTCGGCTTCAATTAAAGAATAATATTTATATTCTTTTCCATCTATTAAAATTTTTTTGAGTGACTTATAAGAGTCTTTGTTTCCTGGTGTCATTTATAAATAAAAACTTATTATGCTTAATAAAAGAAGCAGTGACATAACATAATTAAAATAATTAATAAATTTCTGATTTGTCGCAAATTTCCTCAAAAATTTACCCATGAATGTCCAAAGCGTGATACTTGTGACCGAAACAATGAACGCTAAAATAATTATTTGAGTTGTATAATTTATAAAATTTTCACCTGAATCAATATATGTTGAGACCACAATTACCGATGCAATTACCCCTTTTGGATTTAAGAATTGAAATATAAAGGTTTCTAAAAATTTAACAGGATTTTTGTTTTTGTTGTCACCAGTTACAGATCCAGAAAAAGAGATCTTATATGCCAAATAAATTAAAAATAATGTACCTAAATATTTTAAAATTTCTTGAATTAATGGATAAAGTTTAAATATGTTTATTAATCCAAGGGCCATACATAATAAGAGAAATGGAAAACCAAATGTAACCCCTAATATGTGTGGAAGGGTTCTTTTAATACCAAAATTAAATCCAGAGTAAAATGCTACAAAATTATTTGGTCCAGGTGTGTATGCAACTACAATTCCAAACAATGTTATAGATAAGATTTCTGGGTGCATTCTTATGCTACAGGTAATCCATTCTCTGACTTTTGAGATGGATGAACTAATATTACTTTTCCTTCTTTATCAATAGATCCTAAAATCAATACTTGTGAAATTACACCTGCAATATTTTTTTCAGGAAAGTTACAAACCCCTATAACTTGTTTTCCTTTAAGATTTTCCTCATTGTAATAATGTGTTATTTGAGCCGATGATTGCTTAACTCCTATTTCATTTCCAAAATCTACTTCAACAACTAATGAAGGTTTCCTTGCTTTTTTATTTTTTTTTACTGAAATAACTGTACCAATTCTAATATCAACTTTGTCAAAAATATCGTAGGTGATTTGTTCTTTCATATATTTAATATATAATGAATGCTAAATATGAGTACAGAAAATAATTTTGATCATTTATTCAATAACTCAGTCGAAATTTTGACTGACTTGATAGGTTTTAAAACAATATCTGGAGAGGATAATAGTTCTTTAATTGACTATTGTGATAATATTTTAAAAAAACTTGGAGCGACTTCATTTAGAACTTACGATGATAACAAACAAAGAGTTAATTTATTTGCTACTCTAAAGTCCAAGAGTCCAAGTAATAAAAAACCTATAATTTTGTCAGGTCATACAGATGTTGTTCCAGTATCAAAAGGATGGACTACAGATCCATTTAAAGCAACCATCAAAAACGATAAACTTTACGGCAGAGGTTCATGTGATATGAAAGGGTTTATTGCATGTACTTTGGCTTTTGCTCCTATTTATTCTAAAACCAATCTTGATAGAGACATTCATTTCTCATTTACCTTTGATGAAGAAACAGCATGCCAAGGTGCACCTATATTAATTGAGGAATTAAAAAAAAGAGATATCAAAGATGGTATTTGTATAATCGGAGAACCTACAAATATGAAAATAATAGATGCTCATAAAGGATGTTATGAATATACAACATATTTTAAAGGCCTTGCAGGTCATAGCTCCACTCCAAATAAAGGTGTTAGTGCAGTAGAATATGCGGCTAGATATGTGAACAAGTTGATTGAATTAAGAGAAAAACTTAAAGAAAGAGCTCCACAAAATTCTATTTTTGATCCACCTCATTCTACACTATCTATTGGTGGAATTTTTGGTGGCATAGCACACAATGTAATAGCTGATAAGTGTCATGTGAATTGGGAAACTAGACCGGTAGTGAAGGAAGATGCTGAATTTTTAAATAAAGAGCTAGATAAATTTACTAATGAAATCTTACTGCCTGAAATGAAAAAAATATTTCCAAATTCCTCAATTGAAAAAGATATCATAGGTGAAATTATTGGATTTGACAGAGATGATAGCTCCGAAGCATGTGAATTAATTTCAAGTTTAACAGGAGATAATTCTAGACAGGTGGTGTCTTTTGGAACTGAGGCTGGTTTATTTCAGGAGGTAGGAATAAGTACAGTTGTCTGTGGACCTGGATCAATTGAACAAGCTCATAAAATTGATGAATATATTGTTTTAGATGAATTAAAAAAATGTTTAAGATTACTTGATGGAATTAAAAATAAATCTTCTTTGAACTAATTCCACCCACCGACTGATTTGACTTCCAGAAATTCAAGCAGTCCCTCTTTTCCTGCTTCTCTTCCAATTCCAGAATGTTTAAATCCACCAAAAGGTGCATCAACTGCAATGCCAGCGCCATTAACATCAACCATTCCAGATCTTAGTTTTCTTGCAAGTCTTTTTACCTTTTCAGAATCTTGACTTTGAATATAATTGGTTAAACCATATTCAGTGTCATTAGCAATTTCGATTGCTTCTTCTTCGTTTTCAAATGGTATGACAGATAGTACTGGTCCAAAAATTTCAGTTCTTGCAATTTCCATATTATTATTAACATCAGCAAATACAGTGGGTTTCACATAATAACCATTTGACAAACCATCTGGCTTTCCTGGCCCACCAGCGATTAATTTTGCACCCTCATCGATACCTTTTTGAATTAAACTCTGAATTTTATTAAATTGCGTATAAGAAATTACAGGACCAATATGCTCACCTTCTTTATTAGGATCGTCTACTTTAAATTCGTTAGCATATTTTTTTAATCTTTCTATTGCTTCACTATACATAGATTTTTCAACCAACATTCTAGTCGGAGCATTACAGGATTGGCCAGAATTTCTAAAACATCTTAAAGCACCTCTTTCAACTGCCTCATTGTCTGCATCTTTAAAAATAATATTTGCTCCTTTGCCACCTAATTCTAAGCTAACTCTTTTAAAATCTTTTGCTGCATTTTGAGATATAAGGGAGCCCGCTCTTGTTGAGCCTGTAAATGAAATCATATTTACGTCAGGATGACTTGTTAAAGCATCTCCAGTTGTTGCACCATCTCCATTGACTAAATTAAAAACTCCATTTGGAAATTTTGCTTCATCAATTAATTCTGCAAGAACCATTGCCGATAGTGGTGCTAGTTCTGATGGTTTTAGTATCATTGTACATCCCGATGCTAAAGCTGGAATAACTTTAAGACAAACCTGGTTCATTGGCCAGTTCCATGGTGTAATTAAAGCGCATACTCCTTTTGGTTCATACAAAATCCTTTGATTTTTTGCATGGTCTCCTAAAGGTTTTTCAAATTCAAATTCTTTTAGATATTTTATAAATGACTTCGTGTGACTTGCACCAGTTCCTGTTTGCAGTTTTGATGCAAAGTCTTTTGGGGCACCCATTTCTTGTATTATTGCATCTGTTATATCGTTCCATCTTTTTTTGTATAAACTATAAAATGTTTCCAAGAGAGCAATTCTGTCCTCTTTAGTGGAATAACCCCAAGTTTTGAAGGCCTCTTTTGCAGCTAATACCGCATCATTGATATCGGTTTTGCTACCTAATGATATTACTGCACATGCTTTTTCAGTAGCTGGATTTATAACTTCAATATCTTTTTGTTCTTTTGAATTAACCCATGAACCATTAATATAAAAGCTTCTTTTTTCTAACATCGTGAAAAACTATCCTTTCTTTATGTTTTTGCAAACAAATTAGTTAATTCATAAACAATAGTTGCAGCAGCTAATGAAGTTACTTCAGCATGATCATAGGCAGGAGAAACTTCAACAACGTCAGCAGAAATTAGATTTAAACCTGATAGTCCTCTTAAGACATTAACCATTTCTCTTGTTGTCATGCCTGCTATTTCAGGAGTGCCTGTACCAGGAGCAAAAGCTGGATCTAAAACGTCTATATCAATTGATAAATAAAGTGGGTTATTGCCTACTCTTTTCTTAATTCTTTCAGCTATTTTATCAGTTCCTTCTGTTTGGAACTCGTCACAATGAATTATTTTAAAACCAAAACTTTCATCATTTTTAATATCATCTCTACTGTAAAGTGGTCCTCTAATTCCTACATGCATCGATGCATCATC
>Ga0114933_10005290_pt1 | contig 11765 bp, 15 predicted proteins | sample 4SBtaG_FD_89691 | JGI IMG/M metagenome (GOLD analysis project Ga0114933, IMG submission 89691) | Deep subsurface microbial communities from Kolumbo volcano to uncover new lineages of life (NeLLi) - 4SBTROV12_W25 metaG | ecosystem: Environmental > Aquatic > Marine > Volcanic | place: Kolumbo... | reverse complement strand
GCTGGTATCCCTTAGACAGCAGCGATTGCAGGACCTGCGAGACGCCGGGATAGAGCGGTTCCTCATGTTCCGGTTTCTGACGCAGGATAGATACGGCTTCCTTGTACTGCGCCGCAACGTCGTCGAGCTTATCTTGCGCGCCTGCCGGCAGTAAACAGCGGATGGCCTCGCCGAGTGGCAGGCCTACGGTGCGGCGCGTCGCTTCCGCAGACGGTTCGCTGAGGGCATAATGGCGGAAAGCGGATTTCATCGCCTTGACGATCGCGTGCTGGCTATCCACCAAGGTACCGTCGCAATCAAAAACGACGAGCCAGTTTGGAGTATCTTGGTTCATCGTTCAGCCTCTTCAAAGGGGTCCTCCTTTTGATTCGGGCTGAACCCCATATACGCCCAGGTCTTCTTCATATGCAGCGGCAGGTCCGCTACGGCGTGCAACGTTCCCTTACCGGAAGGATGTGGGAGAGATATTTCACGGGCGTGCAAATGCAGACGCCGCGGCACTTCTTCACTTTGCACGAACGCGTCGGCCCCACCATATTTTCCATCGCCTAGAACCGGCGTCTGGATTTCTGCCGCGTGTACGCGAATTTGATGGGTGCGACCGGTCTGCGGCCAGAAAGCGAGCCAGGCCAGCTGGTTGCCAGATCGTTCCAGCAGGCTATAAAGCGTGATCGCCCGCTTTCCGTTTTCCGGATCGACGACCATACGTTCGCCACCCTTTACCGATAACTTATTTAACGGCAAATCGATCCGGCCTCGATGCAGATCCGGCACGCCAGCCGTTGCCGCCCAATAGATCTTACGCGCCGTCTTGCCGCTGAAACAACGGCCTATATGCGCCGCCGCCTTTCGATGCCGAGCCAGCACCATAACGCCGCTAGTATCTCGATCGAGCCGATGCACTAGGCGCGGTCGCTCTGTTGCCTCGAACATCAATCCGTCGAGCAGACCATCGATATGCCGAGTTACGCCGCTTCCCCCCTGCACGGCGAGGCCGGCCGGTTTATCTATCACCAATACGTCCGGATCCTTGTGAATAACCAGACTCTCTACAAAACGACGATCCGCTTCGCTCAGCCCGAGGCGGACCTTTTTCTGTACCGGCAAATCGATGATTGGCGGAATTCGAACTGACTGCCCGACTTCCAACCGCAAGCCCGCCTTAGCACGCCGACCATCAACGCGGACCTGGCCAGTGCGCAATAGTTTTTGCAATCGGCCGTAGCTTAGGCCGGGAAAGTGAAGCTTAAACCAATTGTCGAGACGGATCGCATCCTCTTCATCCGTCACCGTGCACATCTCAACACCACTCATGTCAGTACCATTCGCATCAGATGCAAGGCGAGGAAGAAGGCCAACACCGCGAATGCCACCGAGGATCCGATATAAAGCGCCGCCTGCAGCATTTGCCCCTTGCTGCAGAGGAACACGACGTCCATCGAGAAGGTCGAAAAGGTCGTGAAAGCTCCCAGTGCACCGACAACGATAAGAGCACGGAGCTCCTGGCTCGGTGACCAGACGATCGCAAACGTCTCGACCAGCGCGCCGAGGATGAACGATCCCAAGATGTTCACGAGCATAATGCCCCAAGGGAAGCCGTGCCCGAGCCAATGCCCGATCTGTCCCGCCAAGAGATAGCGCGCAACTGCGCCGAAGGCACCTCCCGCTGCAATATAGACGATCATTTTCATGATAGTGGGCCGCTTGCTTGCTTCACTCTCCAACGGAGAATTCGGAGAGTATCATACGCAGTTGTTAATTTTCGTTTTGTTTTTCTTTGCGTAGCCGAGCCCAATAATCAAGACGTTTGCGCAGTTCGCGCTCGAAACCACGTTTTACCGGGCTGTAGAAGGTCTGTCGCTCGGTATCGTCTGGGAAAAAATTCTGTCCCGAAAACGCATCCGATGCGTTGTGATCATACTTGTAACCCGCACCGTAACCGAGATCCTTCATCAGGTTCGTGGGTGCATTCAGAATATGTTTGGGTGGCATCAGCGACCCCGTGCCTTTGGCGTGCTGCCGCGCCGCACCATAGGCTCTGTAGGCCGCATTGGATTTAGGTGCCGTAGCAAGATAAATAACCGCCTGCGCCAATGCGAGTTCACCCTCAGGCGAACCAATCCTCTCGAACGTTTCCCACGCAGTCAGGGTCTGTACGGCAGCCTGCGGTTCCGCCAGGCCAATATCCTCATAGGCAAAGCGAAGCAGGCGGCGGGCGATATAACCCGGATCTTCGCCGCCATCCAGCATACGCGCCAACCAGTAGAGTGCAGCATCGCAGTCTGAACCGCGCAAGGATTTGTGCAACGCACTGATCAGGTTGTAGTGGCCCTCTTGGCTCTTGTCGTATAGCGGCGCGCGGCGCTGAACAGTCTGAGCGAGCTCGCTGGTATCCATTAGCCCCGGGACATCCAGCGCAAATAGTTCCTCGGCAAGGTTTAGCAGGAAACGGCCGTCACCGTCCGCCATCGCCTTCAGCGCAATGCGGGCATCATTACTAAGCGGTAATTCGCGACCGATGCTCGCCTCGGCACGGCACAGCAATCTTTCCAGCGACTTGTCATCCAGCCGGTTGAGGACGAAGACCTGGGTACGCGACAGCAGTGCCGCATTGAGTTCAAAACTGGGATTTTCCGTCGTTGCCCCTACCAGAATGACCGTCCCATCCTCCAAATAAGGCAAAAAGCCGTCCTGTTGCGCCCGATTGAAGCGATGAATTTCGTCAATAAACAATAGCGTCCCGCGTCCTGCTAACCGATTGCTCTTCGCCCGCTCGAACACCTTGCGCAAATCAGCTACACCGGAAAAAACGGCGGACAATGGCTCGAATTCCAGATCGGTATTCTTCGCCAGCAAACGCGCGATCGTTGTCTTACCTGTGCCAGGCGGTCCCCAAAGCACGATCGAAGAGAGCCTGCTACCCACGATCATCCGATGGATCGCGCCGTCCGACCCCAGCAAATGTTCCTGTCCCACAACCGCATCGAGATCTTCCGGTCGTAACCTGTCAGCCAGCGGTCGTGGCGCCTCGCCATCAAACAGGCCGGGCACAGAACTCAACCGGAGACTTGGAACTGAATCGTTCGAGTTCCACGTTGAAGGTCAATGTTCCAACGCGGTTTAGGGACGGCCGCGGTGCGTTCCAGGTCAATCACACGTCTCATCTTCGCGCCGTTGAGCGCACGAATGATGTCATTTGGCCTTAGGCCCAGTCGCGCCGCCGTCGACCGTTTATCAACTTTCACCACGATGACCCCTTTCAGACTAGATTCGATACCAATCTCTTCGCTAAATGCCGGCGAAAGGTTGCCAACGGTCGCCCCGGCGAACGGGTTACGGCCGCTGATCAAGGTCAAATTACGCGGTGGATCCTCCGGCGGAGCTACAAGATCGAATTGCAGTGAGCGCAAATTTCCACGCCGGACGACCTTAAGATCAACCGACTCGCCTATCGGTTTCGTAGCAATCCGGAAACGCAGCGCCTGCACGTCGTCCACATCGTGCCGGCCGACAGCGACTACAACGTCCCCCGGCAACAATCCCGCCCGCTTCCCTGGTCCGTTTCGACTGACTTTTTCGATCAGTATGCCTACAGGCCGTTCCAGACCCAGCGCATTCGCAATTTCCGATGTGACCGGTTTTCCGGTGAAGCTAAACCAGGGCCGTACCAACGGCTTGCCGCTGATCGCACTATCCAAAATGCGGCGCACCATATTGCTGGGCACCGCAAAACCGAGCCCCAAGGAACCACCATCGCGTGAATAGATGGCTGTATTGACGCCGACTAACTTACCGTTCATGGCTAGTAGCGCACCGCCCGAATTGCCGGGATTGATCGCGGCATCCGTCTGGATAAAGGAACGGAAATCGCTGATCCCAACCGAGGTCCGAGCCAAAGCGGAGACGATCCCGCTAGTTACTGTTTGACCGACACCGAACGGGTTACCGACGGCCAAAACGAGATCGCCCACTTCGAGCGCATCCGAATCTCCAGGTTTTAGGAACGGCAAATTTTCGCCCTTCGTATCCACTTTCAAAACGGCAATATCAGTCCGTTTATCTGCCACCACCAAGTGCGCGTCGAACTCACGCCGGTCGGATAGAACGACAGTAATCTCCTGCGCCTTGTCAATGACATGATTATTTGTGACGATAAATCCAGCTGCGCGGACGATCACGCCGGAGCCAAGAGAGTTTTCCAGCCGCTCACGCGAAAATCCACGCAACGGAAAATCGCCAAACAAACGATTGAATATAGGATCGTTAAAAAGAGACGCACGACCCCGGCTGCGTACGAGGCGTTTCGCATAGATGTTTACTACAGCCGGCGCAGCATTCTTTACCAGTGGCGCATAGCTGAGCCTAATCTGATCGCGATTTTGCGGGACCGATTGCGCGAATATGGGTGCCGCCATGAAGACGAAAAGTCCGAGAGCCGCAATCGCCAAGCATTTGCCAATCATGTTCAAAATCATAGTGGCTAAATATGCGCTCGCAAGCGTATTGCAAAGCCTAGAAAACAGAACATTGCAACTCAAACGAACGGCCCAGGAGCCGCTCGAATCCAGGCCGCAATACCCGGCGGTTTACTCTTCGAGTTCGTCCTCGTCTTCTTGCACCGGCCCCGAATTCAGACCCTTCGCTTCAGGGTCACGATCGACCAGTTCTATTACTGCCATCGGTGCAGAATCACCGTAGCGAAAGCCAGCCTTCAACACTCGCGTGTAACCACCAGCACGTTCAGAATAACGCTCCGCCAGCGTGTCAAACAACTTCGCTGTTGTTGCGTCGTCTCGCAAAATGGAAAGCGCCTGCCGCCGAGTGTGCAGTGTGTTGCGCTTACCCAATGTAATAAGCTTATCAACGATTGGACTCAGCTCCTTCGCCTTCGGTAACGTCGTCTTTATCTGCTCATGTTTGAGCAACGCCACTGCCATGTTGGCGAACATCGCCTTCCTATGCGAGCTCGTCCGGTTTAACTTTCGTCCGCTCATGCGATGCCGCATGACACCAACTCCTATCCCTAGTTGACTGTCCTTGGCCCGTAGGCCTGTAAGAAAGTCGGATTAAAATGGCTCTTCGAGCCGCTTGACCAATTCCTCGATATTCTCCGGCGGCCAGGTGGTAATTTCCATGCCTAGATGAAGACCCATTTGGGTCAGTACTTCTTTAATTTCATTCAGCGATTTGCGGCCAAAATTCGGCGTGCGCAGCATCTCCGCTTCAGTCTTCTGCACTAAATCGCCGATATAGACGATATTGTCATTCTTGAGACAGTTTGCCGAACGAACAGAGAGCTCAAGTTCGTCTACTTTACGTAGTAGGTTACGGTTGAATGGCAGGTCGGCCGGCGCCTCCTCGATAATGCGCGTTTCTGGCTCCTCGAAATTGATGAAGAGTTGCAACTGATCCTGCAGAATTCGCGCAGCATATGCCACCGCATCGTCCGGCGTCAGAGCACCATTAGTCTCGATTTGCATGGACAATTTATCGTAGTCGGTCACCTGCCCAACACGGGTATTTTCGACTTTGAAGGAAACCTGCCGGATCGGGCTGAACACTGAATCAATTGGAACCAAACCGATCGGCGCATCCTCTGGCCGGTTCTGTGTAGCTGGCACGTACCCAGAACCCGTCTCGACAGTCAATTCCATCGAAATACGGGCGCCCTCGTCCAAGTTGCAAATGACAAGATCAGGGTTCATGATCTCGATATCATGTCCGGTCTCGATCTTTGCCGCCGTGACCTCGCCCGGACCCTCCGCCATCAGGTGAATTCTCTTTGGTCCTTCGCCATGCATACGCAGAGCTAGCACCTTGATGTTGAGCACGATGTCAGTGACATCCTCGCGTACTCCAGCGATCGAGGAGAACTCGTGCAACACGCCATCGATCTGCACCGACGTCACGGCAGCCCCGTGCAGAGATGACAGCAACACGCGACGTAGCGCGTTACCTAGTGTTAGTCCAAACCCGCGCTCAAGTGGCTCCGCCACGACGGTTGCAGTGCGACCGGCATCATCTCCGGGCTCGACATTCAACTTGTTCGGCTTGATCAGCGCTTGCCAGTTTTTCTGGATCACTTATGCGACCTCTCGTCTCTGTCCGCCCCGTCGCCTCGACCGTGGCAAGGGGTAGACTTGGTTACATTTATACTGCCGACGCAATGATGCGCCATTATCACGGGCGGTTGAGCCCTAAACCCGCCGCCGTTTCGGCGGACGGCATCCATTGTGTGGGATCGGCGTGACATCGCGGATAGCTGTAATCGTAAAACCGGCCGCTGACAGAGCACGCAGTGCAGACTCACGACCGGAACCCGGTCCCTTTACACAAACTTCCAGTGTCTTCACACCATGGTCTTGCGCTTTGCGGCCAGCGTCCTCTGCTGCCATCTGTGCGGCATAAGGCGTCGATTTCCGGCTGCCGCGAAAGCCCTGACTCCCCGCAGACGACCATGAAATAGCATTGCCCTGCACATCGGTTATCGTGACCTTCGTATTGTTAAAAGTCGCGTTGACGTGGGCAACACCAGAAGTGATGTTCTTGCGTTCACTGCGGCGAACGCGCGTTGCAGCTTTGGCCATTGACCATATTCCCCATGATTATACGTTTTTCTTGCCAGCAATTGGACGCGCAGGTCCTTTTCGCGACCGAGCGTTGGTGTGGGTCCTCTGACCGCGCACCGGAAGCCCTTTGCGATGGCGAATACCACGATAACAGCCAAGATCCATCAATCGTTTAATGTTCATAGCATAATCACGGCGAAGATCACCCTCGACTACATGGTCGCGGTCGATAATTTCCCGAACGCTGAAGACTTCCTGCTCAGTCAAATCCTGCACCCTACTTTCAAGCGATATATTACATTTCTCGCAAATTTTACGAGCCTTGGCCGGGCCGATCCCGTGGATGTAGGTCAGCGAAATGACGACTCGCTTGTTCGTCGGAATGTTCACGCCTGCAATACGCGCCACGCTAAATACTCCTTCATTTTAGAGGCCCGCACGGCTTGTAATCGACCTAGCTCCCAATCAAAAACACACCGTATAACGGGCGCGCGATTATATTTCAAAGGAAGGGGGTGTCAATTAGTTCACCGACGACAGCACCTCTTTCAGTTGCCCAGTTACGTTGTCCAAATTCTTTGAGCCATCAACCGAAACCAGAATGCCCCGTTGCTGGTAATAAGGAAGAATCGGTGCGGTTTGTTCGTGATAAAGCGCAAGCCGGGTGCGGATTTTTGCCTCATTATCGTCAGCGCGTTGCAGGAACTCCGTACCACCACAAACGTCGCAGACCCCTTCTATCTCAGGCAGTTTATGCGCTTTGTGGTAGCCCTCGTCACAATCTTTGCAAGAGAAGCGGCCGGTGATGCGCTCGATCACAATATCGTCGTTCAATGTGAGCTCTATTACCGCATCGATTTTGCTGCCCCGCTCTTCCATGAGCTCATCCAGCGCTTCTGCCTGTGTCAAAGTCCGCGGGAACCCATCGAGTATAAACCCATTCGCACAATCAGCCTCATTGATGCGCTCCAAAACCAACGCGATCATTATGTCGTCTGGCACAAAGTTTCCGCCTTCGACCAGGACTTTAGCCCTATTACCCAGTGCACTCTGCGATGTGATCGCATCGCGTAACAATGCACCTGTGGATAGGTTGCCAATCAACAGCGCTTCTTCAATACGGCTGGCTTGTGTACCTTTCCCAGCACCCGGTGGTCCAATCAAAACCATGATCACCGACGCCTCCCGCGCAACTTGGACTTCTTGATTAAGCCTTCGTATTGATGCGCCAACAGGTGGGAATGAATTTGCGCTACCGTGTCCATCGTGACCGACACGACGATCAACAAACTCGTACCGCCGAAATAGAAAGGAATTGCAGCGTTCTGCGCCCTTAGAATTTCAGGAAGAATACAGACGATCGCAAGATATGCTGCACCCGCAACCGTCAGACGCGTAAGGACAAAATCCAAATAGTCGGCGGTATTCTTGCCAGGGCGAATTCCCGGTATAAACCCGCCGTACTTCTTTAGATTATCCGCCGTATCCGCAGGATTAAAAACAATTGCGGTATAGAAGAACGCGAAGAAAACAATCATCGCTACATACACCACAAGGTAAAGCGGTTGTCCCGGCCCCAAATAAGCAGTGACCGTGCCCAGAAAACCCTGCGTCGCACCGCCGCTGAAACCGGCTATAGTCAAGGGCATTAGCAAGATTGAACTTGCGAAAATTGGCGGGATTACACCAGCGGTGTTGAGTTTCAACGGCAGATGAGACGACTCGCCGCCAAACATCTTGTTACCCGCTTGACGCTTGGGATATTGCACAATTAGACGTCTTTGTGCGCGTTCCACGAATACGATGAACGCGATTACGGCAACCGCCATAATCATAAGAAACAGCACCAACGCTGGTGACAGGGCACCCGTCCGACTTTGATCGAGTGTTTGGACCAAGGCCACCGGCAGATTTGCGACAATACCGGCAAAAATAATCAACGAAATACCGTTGCCTACACCACGCTGTGTAATCTGCTCACCTAACCACATTAGGAAAATCGTACCACCGACTAAGCTGATCACCGTTGTGGCACGAAAAAAGAAGCCTGGGTCGATAACCGCGGGCCCGGCCGAACTAGCCATGCCTTCAAGTCCAACCGCGATGCCATAACCTTGCACCGTGGCCAATAGAACTGTTCCATAACGTGTGTATTGGTTAATCTTCTTTCGGCCGGCTTCACCTTCTTTCTTCAGCGCTTCCAGCCGCGGCGACACCGCTGTCATTAGCTGCATAATAATCGCCGAGGAAATGTAAGGCATGATGTTGAGCGCAAAGATTGTCATCCGTTCCAACGCGCCACCCGAGAACAGGTTCAACATGTCCGTCAGGCCGCCGCGTTGCTGCTCGAAGATATCGGACAAAATAGTCGGGTCTATGCCGGGCAATGGGATATAGGTCCCGATGCGATAGATGACGAGAGCACCCAAGGTGAACCACAGCCGCCTCTTCAGTTCTGTCGCCTTGGCGAAAGCCCCAAAGTTAAAGGTCGATGCGAGCTGTTCTGCAGCGGATGCCATTCGTCAACGCCTTAACGGTTACGCGTCCGATTTAAGCAGCTCAGCTTCTGCTGCCTCTTCGCCTTTGGAATTATTCTTGGACTTTTTTATCACCGTGACCGTTCCACCGGCCTTCTCTACCATCGCAACGGCGCCCCTGGATGCGCCGGCAACGGTGATCGCAACTTTTGCACTCAATTCGCCCTTTACAAGAAGTCGCACGCCATCCTTTGCACGACGCAAAACGCCAGCCTCGACTAGACTCTCAACGGTTATTTCCTTCTTGGCATCAACTCTCTTCGCGTCGACCATCGCCTGCAGGCGACCTGTGCCCAGTTCAACAAATTGCTTGCGGAAAATGTTATTAAATCCACGCTTTGCTAACCGCCGATAAAGCGGCATCTGACCACCTTCGAAGCCTTTGATCGACACGCCGCTGCGTGATTTCTGTCCTTTCATGCCACGACCTGCCGTTTTGCCGCTGCCCGACCCCGGACCGCGGCCGACTCGTTTTCGGTTCTTTTTTGCGCCCGAATTATCAGACAGTTCTTTTAATATCATATTTTTGTTCCCAATTGACTGGCCCAAACGAAGTTCAGCCAGCCTCTTCAATTCGGACGAGGTGGCTAACTTTGTCGATCATGCCCCGGACCGAGGGCGTATCTTCAAGTACCCGCGTCTTGTGCATCTTGTTCAGGCCCAACCCGATCAAAGTCGCACGTTGATCTCTCCGTCGGCGTATCGGACTACCGACCTGAGTGACCGTAACAGTTACCTTCTTCTTATCAACCATCGCTAGCCTCCCGCGCGCCCTCACTAGGATCGCGGCGTCCAACTATATCCCCAACTTTTTTACCCCGTTTTGCCGCCACTTGGCGCGGCGATGCACAGTTGGTAAGCGCCTGGAAGGTTGCTTTCACCATGTTGTGCGGGTTCGATGACCCAATCGATTTTGCGACGACGTCAGAAACGCCGAGCATTTCAAAAACCGCGCGCATCGGACCACCTGCTATGATGCCTGTGCCCGCCGGTGCAGCACGCAAATAGACCCGCCCAGCGCCAAAACGCCCTGCGACATCATGGTGCAAGGTGCGGCCCTCACGCAACGGAATCCGCCGAAGGGTGCGTTTTGCGCTTTCAGTCGCCTTACGAATGGCTTCTGGCACCTCCCGCGCCTTGCCAGAGCCGTGCCCCACTCGGCCCTTGCCGTCGCCAACGATAACCAGCGCAGAAAAGCCAAACCGCCGACCACCCTTGACCACCTTGGCCACACGGTTGATATGGACTAGCTTTTCCTGAATTTCAGACTCTTCACGCGGCACGTTATCGCGGCGTCGCCCACCGCGTGAATCTCGGGAATTTCTCGTATTGCGTGCCATGCTTCGTCCTCGTTCCTAAAAATTCAAGCCAGCTTCGCGAGCAGCGTCAGCCAACGCTTTGATCCTTCCATGAAATCGGTAGCCACCACGGTCGAATACAACCATTTCAACCCCCACTTCCTTTGCCCTGATTGCAATCAGCTTGCCGACCTCGATTGCCGCTTGCTTGTCCGCACCTGTTTTGAGCGTTTCAGCTAACGCCTTTTCAACCGACGATGCCGATACGACCGTGCGTCCTTCGCCGTCCTCAATCAACTGAGCATAGATATGCTTGCTGGATCGAAACACGGAAAGACGCGGCTTCCCTCCGCCACGCTTGCGCAACTGATAGCGATTGCGCTTTTTGCGTCGTTCGAAAAGCTGTCGTGATTTCATCATCGCCTGGCCTTTACTTCTTCTTGCCTTCCTTACGGATGACATATTCATCGCTGTAGCGGACACCTTTGCCCTTGTAGGGCTCCGGCTTGCGGAACCCTCGAATCTCACTGGCAACCTGTCCGACCTGCTGCTTGTTAGGTCCTGAAACCGCAATTACATTGCCACGGTCACCTTCCAACTTGATCATGATACCTTCTGGAATTTGATAGGGGATATCATGGCTGTAGCCGAGTTGAAGGTTCAACGTCTTGCCTTGCATTTGCGCACGGTAACCAACACCCACAATCTCGAGCCGCTTGGTGAAGCCCTCCGAAACGCCCGTCACAGCATTCTGGACAAGGCTGCGTGTGGTACCCCACATCGACCGCGATTGTTTCGACTCGTCACGTGGCATCACCGAAACTTGGGTTTCCTCCACCGTCACATCGACAATATCAGTGAGTGGGACAGCCTCCTCACCCAATTTGCCTTTTGCCGTCAGAAGTCCGTCGACGATCGAAACCTCAACGCCGCCGGGAATCTCTACTGGGTTTCTACCAACGCGTGACATCTGTCAAAGCTCCTAAAATACCTTACAAAGGATTTCGCCGCCGACATTGGCTTCGCGCGCCTCAGCATCAGACAAAACACCGCGCGGAGTCGACAAGATAGAAACACCCAGCCCATTATATTCACGCGACAAATGCTTAATTTTGGAATAAACCCGTCGTCCTGGTTTCGACACCCTAGAAATTTCACGGATCACCGGATCGCCATTGCTATACTTGAGTTCGATCGTGAATTCCTTGATGCCCTTAGACAACTCGCTCCAACTAAGCCCCCGGATATATCCATCGCGCTGCAATGCATCCAGCACGTTCGCGCGCATCTGCGACGCCGGACAGTTTACCGTCGAAATACCGCAACGCTGTCCGTTGCGAATTCGGGTGAGCATATCACCT
>Ga0114933_10005289_pt1 | contig 11765 bp, 10 predicted proteins | sample 4SBtaG_FD_89691 | JGI IMG/M metagenome (GOLD analysis project Ga0114933, IMG submission 89691) | Deep subsurface microbial communities from Kolumbo volcano to uncover new lineages of life (NeLLi) - 4SBTROV12_W25 metaG | ecosystem: Environmental > Aquatic > Marine > Volcanic | place: Kolumbo... | reverse complement strand
GTCAAGGACGCGTCCGAAGCAGCCATGCGCGAGGTTATCGGCGACACCGACCTTAACAGCGCCTTATCGGAAGGGCGTTCTGCTCTCGCCTCGGAGACGAAAGCTGTGGTGCAGGAGATACTTGATTCATACGACTCCGGAATTCTGATCACTCAAGTCGAGCCTCAAAAAATTGACCCGCCCGAAGCCGTGATCGGCGCATTCCGCGATGTGCAGGCTGCTCGCGCTGACGAAGAAAGAGCCAAGAACGAGGCTGAGGCCTATCGCAATGACATTATTCCGCGCGCGCGCGGCGAAGCGGAGCGGATTTTGCAGGAAGCGGAGGCCTACGAGCAGGAAGTCGTCGCCCGCGCTAATGGCGAGGCACAACGCTTCACCCTTGTTTACAACGAATATCGCCAAGCCAAGAGTGTCACCCGTCAGCGCATCTATCTGGAGACGATGGAAAAGATATTGGCCGACATGAACAAAGTATTGATTGATTCTTCTGCCAGTGGTGGTGGGCAAGGCGTTGTGCCCTATTTGCCACTGCCTGAACTAACTAAACGCCGCCAGGGCGGAGCCGGGAGTGCCGGTCAATGAGTGGGCGGGCCAAACTACTGCTGCTCGGTGTCGCAATCGTGGTAGTCATAATCTTAGTGCTGAGTTCGACATTTAAGGTCAACGAGCATGAGCAAGTAATTCTGCTACAATTTGGCGAGCCGATAAAGGTTGTCAATGGATACGGCACCCAGGAACCTGGCCTCTATCTAAAAACGCCATTCGTCCAGAATGTGGAATCATTTGAAAAACGCATTCTTGATTATGATGCGCCTCCGGAAGAGATGATCCTTGGAGACCAGAAAAGGCTTGTTGTCGATTCCTTCATTCGTTACCGCATTACCGATTCGTTGCTCTTCTTTCAAACCGTTGGATCCGAGAGCATTGCGCGGAATCGGCTTGGCGCCATTCTTAACGCCGCTACCCGTCAGGTGTTAGGTACCGTGGAGCTGATAACCGTCCTATCCGGTGAGAGGGGGCAGCTGATGCTCTATATCCTCGATCAGGTGAACCGCGAATCGAGGGATTTCGGTGTAGATGTTATTGATGTACGAATCCGCCGCGCCGATCTGCCGGACGAGAACAGTCAAGCGGTATACCGCCGTATGCAGACAGAACGTGAACGTGAAGCCAAGGAATACCGTGCTCAGGGTGACGAAGCATCACAACGCATTCGCTCTCGTGCTGACAAGGAAAGAACCATCCTTTTGGCCAACGCCAAACGGGAATCTGAAATTCTCCGAGGCCAGGGCGACGCGCTAGCCGTCAAAATCTTCGCCGACTCATTCGGCCAGGATGAAGAATTCTTTGCATTCTACCGGTCGATGCAAGCCTATGGTCTGGCGCTGGGCGCTGATGACACCACTCTGGTTCTCTCGCCCGACAGCGAATTTTTCCGCTTTTTTGGCAATATTTACGATCGAGAAGCAGGCGCGGAGCCCAAATAGGCACTTCTCCCCCATCACCTCCCATCTTATTCGTCGTTGCCTGAGCGCGATTTCGTGTTGCCTAGAGGTCGGAAATGTCAGAATTTTCGCTTGCTCTTCTTACCGCAATCGGCCTGGTATTCGTCATCGAGGGAGTGGTTTATTCACTTTTTCCCAACGGGATGAAACGAATGATGATGGTAGCTCTCACGTTACCATCGAACCGCTTACGTTCTGTCGGTCTGACCATGGCGCTGGTTGGTTTCGCAATTGTATGGCTGGTGCGCTGAAGTTAACGGCAATTTGATACCGCGAGGTTCTTTCCAGCTCAGACCGGTTGCCCTATCTTAGGAATACGTCGGCCTGCTCGCTATAGTGCCTACTTGCCGCCGATGCCGGAGGATGCCCTATGGGCCCGCCTTGGATGTACAGCCCCTAGGACATACAGAATGAACGCTCCTTACCGCTTGTTGATCACTGGTTTGATTGCCTGGGTGGTGTTGCTCGCTGTGCCTGGCCCCGGCGCTACGCGCCCCGCGCCCGACAGTTTCGCCGACTTGGTCGAGAAACTCACTCCCGCTGTGGTGAATATCGCCATATCGTTTAGCGCCGAATCCAAATTGAAAGGTTTGCCGTTCGGAGAGTTGCTACCTGGCACACCGCCTGAAGAATTTTACGAATTTTTCAATCGCCGGGGCGGCGCGCCAACACAGCCAATTACGTCACTGGGCTCCGGTTTTATCATCGATCCAAGCGGATTGGTGGTAACCAATAATCATGTAATAGCCGATGCCGATGAAATCACCGTCGTTCTGGATGATAATTCCCGCCTTGATGCAAAAGTGATCGGGCGCGACCCAAAAACGGATTTGGCTTTGCTAAAAGTTGAAAGCAGTAAAAGCTTGCCATTTGTCCAATTTGGCAATTCGGATGGCGCGAGGGTGGGCGATTGGGTTATTGCGATCGGCAACCCGTTTGGCCTTGGCAACACGGTTACTGCTGGAATTCTTTCGGCGCGTGGCCGCGATATCAATGCTGGCCCCTACGATGATTTTCTTCAAACCGACGCGCCTATCAACAGAGGAAATTCCGGTGGGCCGATGTTCGACATGAGCGGCAAGGTGATCGGTGTAAACACACTGATCTATTCACCATCGGGCGGCAGCGTGGGAATTGGGTTTGCAACGCCGTCGGCCATCGTCGGGCCGGTCATCGCGCAATTGCGTGAGTTTGGCCAGACTCGACGCGGGTGGCTGGGCGTGCGTATCCAATCGGTTTCACCCGAAATTGCTGAAAGCTACAAATTGGCGGCCGCCATAGGTGCATTCGTCGCAGCGGTTATAGAGCATAGCCCGGCTGCGGCGGGTGGTATTCTGCAGGGGGACATCATTCTGCGTTTTAACGGGCAGGAAGTTTCTAGCCGCCGTGCCCTGCCACGCATCGTCGCTGACACATCAGTGGGTAGTTCGGTTCCGGTAATCGTTTGGCGTAAAGGTGTGCGTGTCCGTCTCGAGGTCACCATAGGTAGTCTTGAAGAATATGAAGTCGCAAACGCCACCGCGGCGCGGGCCGCTGCACCTTCGGAAATGGAATTTGCTTCGCTTGGTCTTACACTCGCTCATATTACCGCGGAGCTTCGGCAAAAATACTCGCTTGCCGATGATTCAACGGGAGTTGTCATCACAAATATAAAGGCGGGTATCAACGGACGTGCCGATTTGTTACCCGGCGATTTGCTGGTCGGAATAGGGTCTGACCGAATTGCAGATCTATCCGATTTTCGCCTGCTTTTTGATAGGCAGCGTCAGTCCGAATCCACGAACATCGTGCTGTTTCGTCAACGCGGCGATAAGAGCGAATTTGTGACCGTCGAGATCAATCGAAGGTGATTCTGGGCCCGCGCACGCCTGCTCATCCGGATGGCGGCTTGATTGCACCGTTTGACGCGCTACGTGTGACGGGCGAACGGGCCGCAGAAGTAATTGCGCCACCGTATGATGTGATATCCACCGAAGAAGCACTGAAACGGTCGTCAGGGAAACCCGCTAATTTTCTCCATGTATCTCGGGCTGAGATCGGCTTCCCGTTCGGTACAGATCCATACAGCCCTGAAATATACGACCGTGCCGCGCAAAATCTCGATGCCATGATCAATGGTGGGGCCATGATTTGTGCTCCTAACCCGGCATATTTTGTTTATCGTATGCAGATATCCGACCACATCCAGACCGGTCTTGCTGGTGGCGCTTCGATTGCGGCGTACGAGGCTGGAGCCATCAAGCGTCACGAGTTGACGCGGCCGGATAAAGAGGATGACCGTGTTAAACATATGGAGGCGCTGAACGCCCAGACGGGCCCCGTGTTGCTGGCCCACCGGCCCGATTCTGGGCTTGCCAAAGCGTTGGAGGAGATTACTCAACGGCACAATCCGGCTGAAGTAGATGTCACGGCTGAGGACGGTGTGCGCCATACTCTGTGGCAAATCGATGATGATGAGACGCTCCTCGGGATTCAATGTACATTGGACGCGCTGGGTGCGCTCTATATCGCAGACGGCCACCATCGCACCGCCGCCGCCGCCCGGGTTGCCGTCGCCCGTCGCGCTGAGCAACTTCAGCCCCGTGATACCAGTTTGGCGCGGGAACGGTTTCTTGCCGTATTGTTTCCAAGCGATCAACTTTTGATTTTGGCCTATAACAGAATTGTTCGGAGCCTTGGGACGTTGGACGAGGCGGCGTTGTTAACGCGCCTGGAATCAAAATATACGGTGCGACCCTCCGTTGCCCCCATACGTCCAGATCGCTCCGCTCAAATTGGAGTTTGTCTCCAGTCGGGTTGGAAACTGTTGCAACCTCGCGTGTTGCCTTCTGAGCAGGCTCCTGTCCTTGAACGCCTTGATGTTTCTTTGCTGACCAACAATATTCTGCGGCCCCTGTTGGATATTGGCGATCCGCGTACCGACCCGCGCCTCGATTTCGTCGGCGGGGCCGATGCGCCAGAGCGCATTGAGGCACAAGTGCGAAGCGGGGAAGCGGCAGCCGGCTTCACGCTCTACCCCACAGCCATGGACGAATTGATGGCGGTCGCCGACGGCGGGCAAATCATGCCGCCAAAGTCAACTTGGTTCGAACCCAAACTCGTCGATGGACTTATTGCCCATTTGATAGATTGATTGGGTATCGCTGCCACATGCATCCCGCTAAATTGTCTGCTGATGTGCGATCGGCAATACTTCGGCACGGTGCTAAAACTGGGATGCGTGTGGAGTGAATTCAGAAGGTGACCCCATTCTGATTGTCGGTGGGCCGACGGCCAGTGGCAAATCGGCACTCGCACTTGATCTGGCGCTTCGCTTGCGCGGCGTTGTGATCAACGCCGATAGCATGCAGGTCTATAAAGAGCTGCGCATCTTGAGCGCGCGTCCTACCCTCGCCGATGAGGAGCTCGTGCCGCACCGGCTCTACGGTACCTTGCCCGCGCGCAAGCCTTGCTCGGCGGGACGGTGGTGCAGTATGGCGTTGGCTCAGATTGCCGACGCGCGGAGGAAGCAACTTCTGCCTATTGTGGTCGGTGGCACGGGTCTTTACTTCCGTTCTTTACTCAAGGGTTTGGCGCCCGTGCCACCTGTCCCCGAAGGTATTCGAGACGCTGCAGCAGTGCTTCACTCAGAAGTTGGCGCGGTGGAATTTCACCGGCTTTTGGCAATCCGTGACCCTGATGGCGCGGCACGGATTCATCCCGCCAACACCCAGCGGGTGCTGCGCGCTTATGAAGTATTTGAGGCAACAGGAAAGGGCCTGGGAATTTGGCAAAACGAGCAAGCCGCTGAGGCCGGCTATGTGGGGAAAGTCGCTACCTTGGTGCTGGAGCCATCTCGGGAGGTACTATACGCGGCCTGCGATGCCAGGTCCGAATTTATGGCGGCGTCAGGCGGCGTCGAGGAAGTGGCAGCGCTTCTGGCTCTCGAACTTGACCCAGCGCTTCCTATAATGAAGGCGCTCGGCGTGCGAGAATTCGCCGCGTTTCTTGGCGGCGGCGAGACGCGGGCTGGGGCTATCGAAAATTTGCGTCGGGCGACAAGGCGCTACGCAAAACGGCAGGCGACTTGGTTCCGTCATCAAATGCCCGAAGCAAAACGGGTTTCCGCGCGCTATAACGGCGCTCAAGAACAAAATATCATGGAGATTGCGGTGGCGCTGCTGAGCGAGACAACTTCCGGCCAGCTGCTAAAATAATTAAGAGAGGAATTCACTCATGGTCACATTGATTCCAACGACTTCGATTATAAAATGTGAAGACAACAAATCAAAAGCTATGAAGGAATAATAGGGTGCGTAAACTCTTGAACAGGAGAAGCCAGCGTGGCACGCATGAACAGTCCCACAGGCTTAGAGGAGCCCGGGCAAACGCCAGAATTTGATGAATACACATTGGTCCTCGGCGGGACCGTCACGGTATTCACCAAATAAGGAGGAATAGACATATAGTGTGCCAGCTGTGATCGCGCATAAAGGTGGATGGGGCACGCTACAGCAACCCAAATGAGAGCGGGGTCAATTGTGTCGCGGTCTGCCTACCGGCATTTAACACCGAGAGTATCAAACGCCACCCATGAGCAAACAAAATCCATCGCAGTGTCGCGGACAACCGCGCACGCTATTGACCAGCGATAGACGAGGTTCTAGGTTGCTCAGCCTTGGCCAAGCGGCCCGGGAATCGGCTCGCCGGCTGCCCTGAGAGGGCCTGCCGAAGCGGGCAGCGCGTGCTTGTAGGGATTGAATTGTGGATAAGGACAAGGGTGAAAAAAAACAGCGAATGAACGGCTCTGAAATGATTGTTCAGTGTCTCACCGAATTGGGTGTCGAGGTGATTTTCGGCTATCCCGGCGGTGCCGTGCTTCCCATCTATGACGCATTGTTCAAGCAAAATAATATTCGCCACATTTTGGTGCGCCACGAGCAGGGTGCCCTACATGCGGCGGAGGGTTATGCACGCTCAACCGGTCGCGTCGGTGTAGCGTTGGTCACCTCAGGACCTGGCGCGACGAACAGCGTCACGGGCCTCGCCGACGCACTGATGGATAGTATCCCGCTGGTCTGTCTAACTGGGCAAGTGCCGACCCATATGATCGGAAATGATGCCTTTCAAGAAGCTGACACGGTGGGCATCACTCGGCCCTGCACGAAGCATAATTATCTGGTGAAATCGGTCGCGGACCTACCGCGCCTTATCCACGAGGCATTTTATGTCGCCAGCGCCGGGCGGCCCGGCCCTGTGGTGATTGATTTGCCCAAAGATGTTGTCATGGACGATGGAGATTATTGCAAGGGGGCGTACTCAGATATGACAGCGCACCGTTCCTATCGCCCCCGCACGGAGCCTGACGATGCTGCGGTCGAAGCTGCGGTCGATCTCATCGCCAAGGCGGAACGGCCTGTATTTTATACTGGCGGCGGCATCATTAATTCGGGACCGTCTGCCTCTAAAGCTCTAGCCCGCCTCGTGCGCGAGACTGGCTATCCAATCACCAACACGCTTATGGGGCTGGGCGCCTACCCGGCTTCCGACCCACAGTTCCTCGGCATGCTCGGCATGCACGGGACATATGAAGCTAATATGGCGATGGCGGAATGCGACGTCATGATAGCGCTCGGTGCGCGCTTCGACGATCGCGTAACGGGACGTCTCAGCGACTTTTCCAAAGGCTCGAAAAAAATCCAGGTTGATATCGATCCATCTTCTATTAACAAGAATGTACCAGTGGATATAAGCATCATTGGTGATGCCGGCAAAGTGCTGGAGGCGATGGTCACGAAATGGAAAAAACGGACCGACGGCAACTCAGACGTACTCGCGGCGTGGTGGCGTCAAATCGACGAATGGCGCGCCCGCGATAGCTTGCGCTTCCACCAAAAGGGCGAAATCATTAAGCCACAATACGCTTTGCAGCGGCTCTATGAATTGACCAAAGAACGTGACGTCTATTTCACGACTGAAGTCGGACAGCACCAGATGTGGGCGGCGCAGTTTCTCAAATTCGAGGAGCCCAATCGTTGGATGACCTCCGGCGGCCTCGGAACCATGGGCTATGGCTTTCCCGCTGCCATCGGCGTGCAAGTGGCTCATCTTGACGCGCTGGTGATCGACGTTGCTGGTGAAGCCTCGCTGATGATGAATATTCAAGAGCTCTCCACCATGATGCAACATCGTTTGCCGGTGAAAACATTCATCCTGAATAATCAATATATGGGCATGGTCCGCCAGTGGCAGGAGTTGTTCCACGGCGGGCGCTATGCTGAAAGCTACATGGAATCTTTGCCCGATTTTGTGAAATTGGCCGAATCATTCGGTGCCAAGGGCCTTCAAGTCAGTAAGGCTGAAGAGGTGGACGATGCCATCCGCACCATGATCGAGACACCGGGCCCGTTCATCGCTGATATTCTAGTGGAAAAGACTGAAAATGTTTATCCGATGATTCCGGGCGGTGCGGCGCATTATGAAATGAAGCTCGGTCCAGATCATGGCGAACTTGAGGAAAAGGCTGAAGACGGCATGGTGTTGGTGTGATCAATTTTGCGCTTGCGGCGTGTGATCGAATGGATGCGCTTGATGAATGGGACGTTCCTTGGCTGAGCCAATAGAAACGCACACGATCTCAGTACTGGTCGATAATGAGCCGGGTGTGCTGGCGCGTGTTATCGGCCTGTTTTCTGGACGCGGCTACAATATCGAGAGCCTGACCGTCGCAGAGGTGGAATCGGGTGCCGGGCTGTCGCGTATCAACTTGGTCACCTCGGGACCTCGCATGATTATAGAGCAGATCAAAGCGCAGCTAGACCGTCTTGTACCGGTGCACAAAGTCAGTGACCTCACCGAAGAGGGACCTCATGTGGAGCGTGAACTAGCTCTGATCAAGGTCTTGTCCACAGGAGAGGCGCGCGTGGAATCGCTGCGCATAGCGGATATTTTCCGCGCGCATGTGGTGGACAGCGAGAACGATTCATTTGTTTTCGAGATGACCGGCAAACCGGCGAAAGTTAATGCCTTTATCCGGCTCATGGAACCGTTGGGACTGACCGAAGTTTCGCGCACTGGCGTCGTCGCCTTGTTGCGCGGAAAAAACTCAATCTGATCCAGCGGCCAGTTCACTTAATCAGAGGGAAATAAGAAATGCGTGTTTATTATGATCGTGATGCCGATGTGAACCTTATTAAGGGTAAGAAAGTCGTCATCATCGGCTATGGCAGCCAGGGCTTTGCCCATGCCAACAATCTCAAGGACAGCGGCACCAAGGAGGTGGCCGTAGCGCTCCGGCCGGGTTCTTCCAGTGTCGGGAAAGCAGAATCAGCCGGCCTTAAGGTTATGCCCCTCGACGAGGCGGCAAGATGGGGCGACGTGGTGATGATGCTGACGCCAGACGAATTACAGGGCGAGATGTGGCGGGAATCGTTGCGCGAAAATTTGCGCGAGGGCGTGGCTCTGGCTTTCGCGCATGGCCTCAATATTCATTACCGCCTGATCGAGCCACGGCCGGACCTCGACGTATTCATGGTTGCTCCGAAGGGGCCGGGACACACGGTGCGCTCCGAATACGAACTCGGGCGTGGCGTCCCGTGCTTGCTTGCAGTAGCACAAGATGCCTCTGGGAATGCGACAGAAATTGGCCTCTCCTATGCTGCGGCGATCGGCGGCGGACGTTCCGGTGTGATAGAAACAACATTTCGAGAAGAAACTGAAACCGATCTATTTGGCGAACAGGTCGTACTGTGCGGTGGTCTAACCTCGCTGATCAAGAATGCTTTCGAAACTCTTGTAGAAGCTGGCTATGCACCCGAGATGGCCTATTTCGAATGCGTGCACGAAGTGAAGTTGATCGTTGACCTGATCTATGAAGGCGGTATCGCGAACATGCGCTATTCGATTTCGAACACGGCTGAATACGGTGACTACTCGCGTGGTCCCAAGGTGATCGATGCATCGACGCGGGCGCGCATGAAATTTATTTTGGATGATATCCAGTCGGGCCGCTTCGCCACGGAATGGATGCAAGAAAATACCGCCGGCCAGCCCAGTTTCAAAGCTATGCGGCGGCGCGAAGCCGAACATCCAATTGAGGAAATCGGTGCAAAATTGCGCGAAATGATGCCTTGGATAAGCGAAGCGCGACTTGTGGATAAGTCAAAGAATTGATGCCGTGAAAGATTTGTTGACCCAAATAAGCGTTTGTGGCGGTTAGAAAACCATTGCTTCTAACCACTTAAAAGGCGTAATTTTTAAGAATTCTGCTAATTTGGCGTGTTCGCGTGTGGATTTGGCGCGCAATGTCTCACCGGTTTTTGGTGTTTCAGGTTGGCGGTGGATGCCGCATGGAGTAGTCAAAGCAACCCTGACGATGAAGAAAGACGCCAGCACCCAAGTGTCTAAGTCCGGGAGGCCGTTGGGCAACACCGGAAACGCTCGATTGCGCGCGTACCCTGGCGCCGGCAGCTCGATTGGTCTGCGACTTACTTTCCCCAGGCGGTGACGCTGAGAGATCAGCATCCGTTTGGGGAGCGTTTATTTACCGTGTCGCAAACCATACATAGGGGTCAAGGTCATGACCGAAAATAGGAATCAGGTCCGAATATTCGATACAACGATGCGCGACGGCGAACAGTCGCCTGGTGCATCCATGAATCTCGAAGAAAAGTTACGTATCGCCGAAGTGCTTGAGGATATGGGCGTCCATATCATCGAAGCCGGTTTTCCCATCGCTTCCAATGGCGACTTCGAGGCGGTCAACGAAGTGGCAAAAATAGTCACTGAAAGCGTTATTTGTGGTTTGGCGCGTGCTGGGCGTAAGGATGTTGAGCGCGCTGCGGTGGCGCTTGAACCTGCAAAACAAAAGCGTATCCATACCTTTATCGCCACCAGCCCGCTGCATATGCGGGTAAAATTACAGATGGAGCCGAACGAGGTGCACCGCGCGGTTGTTGAGAGCGTAAGCCTAGCGCGAAACTATACGGACGATGTTGAATGGTCGTGCGAAGACGGCACCCGTAGTGACCACGATTTTCTCTGCCGCTGCGTCGAATCCGCGATCAAAGCGGGCGCCACCACTGTCAATATTCCCGATACAGTAGGCTATGCCGTCCCCGACGAGTATGCCGCACTGATCCGCATGTTGATGGACCGCGTGCCAAACATCGATAAAGCTGTGGTTTCGGTGCATTGCCACAATGATCTCGGCCTGGCCGTGGCCAATTCTCTGGCCGCTTTACGGGCCGGTGCGCGGCAAGTGGAGTGCACCATCAACGGTCTGGGCGAGCGTGCAGGCAATGCGGCGATGGAAGAAATCGTCATGGCCATGCGCACGCGTCATGATTTGCTCAACTTAGACTGTGGGATCCACACTGACAAAATTATACGCGCCTCGCGCTTGGTATCGCAGATCACCGGCTTTGTGGTGCAACCCAACAAAGCTATCGTCGGAGCCAATGCTTTTGCCCATGAAGCCGGTATTCACCAGGACGGTGTTCTTAAAGACGCGCAGACTTATGAAATCATGACACCAGAATCAGTGGGGCTGAAGAAATCGACACTAGTAATGGGCAAGCATTCAGGGCGCCACGCTTTCCGTGAAAAACTACGTGAATTAGGCTACGACGAATTCGGCGACAACGCCTTGCATGAGGCATTTACGCGTTTCAAGGATCTCGCCGATCAAAAAAAGGAAATCTTCGACGAGGATATCCTTGCTCTGGTCGATGACGAAATTGGTCGTGCAAATGAACGCATTGGATTTGTTTCGCTGGCTATCAATTGTGGTTCAGACGGGCCCCAGCTGGCGACACTTAAATTGTCGGTCGATGGCGTGGAGAAGTCCTCTACCGCACATGGCACCGGTCCGGTGGACGCTACGTTCAATGCAATTAAGGACATCTTTCCGCATGAAGCGGAGTTACAACTCTATCAGGTACACGCCGTGACCGAAGGTACCGACGCGCAAGCAGATGTTACCGTGCGCTTGAAAGAAGACGGGCGGATGGTCAATGGTCAAGGTGCGCATATCGACACTCTCGTGGCTTCGGCCCGTGCCTATGTGCATGCCTTGAACAAGCTCTTGGTCAAGCGACTAAAAACTGGACCAACCGCGCTCACTGGTTGATCGTGCGCGGTCGCGGCTTGGCAACTCAACCTCCCACCGCGTTTTTTTCATAAGCGCGGTGGGAACTTAATGGCTCAAACAACAGGCGGTAAGCGCTGATGTTTTCGAAACTTACAGGATTTCTTTCCGCCGATATGGCGATCGACCTCGGT
>Ga0114933_10005288_pt1 | contig 11769 bp, 12 predicted proteins | sample 4SBtaG_FD_89691 | JGI IMG/M metagenome (GOLD analysis project Ga0114933, IMG submission 89691) | Deep subsurface microbial communities from Kolumbo volcano to uncover new lineages of life (NeLLi) - 4SBTROV12_W25 metaG | ecosystem: Environmental > Aquatic > Marine > Volcanic | place: Kolumbo... | reverse complement strand
GACGATATCTAGAGAGACAAGAGAGAGATATTGAAATGTTTAGAAAAGAAGAGACAAAAGTATTTAGTGATGAATTGGATTATAATTCTATCAAAGGGTTATCTAATGAACACAAACAGAAACTAACTAAAATCAAACCCTCAACTCTTGGACAAGCCCAAAGAATTGATGGCATCACACCTTCAGCAATTGGTCTTATATTATCCCATATGAAAAATCAAAGCGGGGGCCAAAACTGACAACTAATAATAAATTAGAGACCTCCTTCTTATCCAAAGAAAAAGAAAAAAAATTAAAACTTTTTCAGGAGGAAATCATTAAGAATAATCAAAAGTTCAATTTAGTAAGTAAATCATCAATATTAAATTTATGGGAAAGGCATATTATTGATAGTGCGCAACTAATTAATTTTTTCCCTAAGGGCTTTGACAGGTTTATAGACATCGGATCAGGAGCTGGTTTTCCTGGATTAGTTATTAAGATCTTGGATAATAACTTAAAGGGCCACCTTGTTGAATCAAACACAAAAAAAGCTAAATTTTTATCTAATACATCCAAGTTGCTTGGTATTGATATCAGCATTCACAATGAAAGATTTGAAAATTTAAAGAAATTCAAAAATGATAATAAATTTGTTTTAACCTCAAGAGCTGTTTCTAGTCTGAATAAAATGATAAAAATAAGTTTGTCATTCCTTCAGTCAGGATCAATTGGTCTCTTCCATAAGGGAGAAAAATGGCAACAAGAAATAAGCGAAGCAAGCAAGTTTTGGGCATTTGAATTTGAGGCAATTGGCAGTTTAACAAATAAAGATTCACGAATTATTATGATTAAAAATGTTATAAGAAAGTAATTATGAAGAAAATATATTCTATTATAAATCAAAAAGGCGGCGTAGGAAAAACAACAACAACAATTAACCTAGGTACGGGTATGGCAGCATGCGGCGCAAATGTTCTTTTGGTTGATATGGATCCGCAAGGAAACCTATCTACTGGAATGGGAGTAGAGAAATATGACAGAAAAAAAGGCGTTTATGATATTTTAGTAAATAATATTCCTGTGGATGATGTTCTAATTAAAACCGATATTAAAAATCTGGATCTGATACCTTCAAACGATGATTTATTAGGAATAGATATCCTTTTATCAAATGAAGCCGATAGGGTTATGCGACTTAAGAAAGCGATCGAAGAATTAAAAAATTACGACTATATTTTACTTGATTGCCCGCCCTCATTAAGTCTTTTAACTCTTAATGCATTAGTAGCATCAAATGGAGCCCTAGTCCCACTTCAAGCAGAATTTTATGCTTTAGAGGGCTTGAGTCAGCTTCTTAAAACTATTGAAGATATAAAAGATTCAGTTAATCACAGTCTCGTTCTCGAAGGTGTTATAATTACTATGTTTGATGGTAGAAACAATCTATCAAACCAAGTGGAGCAAGATGTAAGGTCATATTTAGGTACCGAAGTTTTCACAACGAAGATTCCAAGAAATATTCGATTATCAGAAGCCCCATCCCACGGGATGCCTGCTTTAATATATGACCATAAATGTACTGGAAGCGCAGCCTATATAAATTTGGCTAGAGAAGTTTTAAATAAATCAGGGTGGGTAATAAAATGACGAAAAAGAAGGGCTTAGGAAAAGGATTGGCTGCGTTAATAGGTGAAGCAGGAGATTCAAATTTAAGCAAATCTGACATTAAAGAAATTAATGAAGTAAATGAAAGAAAAAGTGATGAGATTCCTATAGAATTTTTATTTCCCAATAAAAACCAACCTAGAAAAATATTTGATCAAGAAAAGATAAACGAATTAAGCCAATCTATTAAACAAAAAGGTCTAATTCTTCCAATATTAGTAAAAAAAATAGATGAAAAAAATTACCAAATAATTGCTGGTGAAAGAAGATGGAGGGCATCTCAAAAGGCCGGATTACATAATATTCCGGTAATTATTAAGAATTTAGATGATAAAGAGATATTGGAAATAGCTCTTATTGAAAATATGCAAAGAGAAGATCTTAACCCAATAGAAGAAGCTGAGGGAATAACAAGATTACAAGAAGAGTATCAATATACTCAAGAAGAATTAGCGAAAATCTTAGGAAAATCAAGACCACAAATTAGTAACACAATTAGATTGCTAAAATTACCTCATAAAGTTCAAGAGTTTGTACAAAATAAATCTTTATCTGCTGGCCATGCAAGAGCTCTTGTGGGGGTTGAAAAAGCTTATTCTATAGCCCAAATTGCCATCAAAAAGGATATGAATGTTAGACAGCTTGAAACCTATATAGCTTATATTAAGAACAAGAAAAGCAAAAGGGGCGGCAATAAATTGAAAGACCCCAATATATTGTCTTTAGAAAATGAAATTACCCAGATGTTGGGGTTATCTACCAAAATTGAACAAAAAGGTAATGAAAAAGGTAAGCTAGAAATATTTTATAATAATTTAGAACAATTTAACGATTTACTTAAAAAACTTAAAAGTTAACTACTTTGAGGCTGCAGCAGTTAAACGCAAAACAATATTACCTGCTATAGTCTTTGAAAGTTCAGGTGATTTTTTTATTTCTGTCTCACCTTCATTTATTATTGTAAGCGCCCTCTCTGTTTTTTGAAGGTTCCAAAGCCTAATCTGTCTTGTAAAATTATCTTTTTCTTTAAAGAAAACAGGCGGCTTTAATTCGTTCATTGCTTCTGTTAAATTTTTACCTGAGTCAATAGCAATAAGTGTACTATGTATTCTTTGGAAAAAGTTGGCTAAATTATTTAATACCTGAATAGGCTGTTGCCCATTAGATTCAAGCTTATTAAAGCAGAATAAAGCATCATCGATCATACCAAGAGCTGCAGAATTACATAAGTTTTGAATTTCTACAGGCCTGTCAGATAAAAGAACTTTATCTACAATATTAGAATCTATTCTTTTTTCTTCTTCTTCAAACATATAAAGCATAATTAATTCAAGATTTGATTCTATAGCTTTATTATTTTGCCCAGAAAAAGAAATAATTTTTTGTTTGGCGTCATTTGATATTACAAAATTATTTTCATTTAAATAATTCTCGATGAAACCATGTGTATCCTTTATTGTGTCTTCATAAAAAGGAATTGATATAAAGTTATTAGATTTTTCAAATAAAGCTCTAAGTTTTGACCTTGGCCCTAATTTCCCGGATTTAACAAGGATAAATGTTTTTTCTGTTGGTCTTTCTAGATAATTTTCTAAACAGCCTGTTTTATCGGTATCTAGCATATCAATCTTTACTATTTTGATGCCACCACTAAGCATTATTGTGTTTATTTCATTAAAAAAGATTTGATCTTGGTTTAAAATAATGTTCGAGTTTAATTGCTGTGCTTCTAGCATTTCATTATTGTTTTGATTTAGTTGATTGTAAATTTCATCAAAATTTTTATTAACACGATATTCATTTGGGCCATATAAGAGCGCACCAAACATTTTTAGTGGTTGAGTAACGAGATCATTAATATCTGAGATCTTTCCTTTCATTTTACCTGGTTTTTTTTGAAAAGCGCCAATTGTCTTTTTATATCCTGTATAATTAATAACAAGATTCTATCTCTAGTATCTTGCTCATTAACAAAGTTTGCATATGGTTCGGCCACCCTATTATATGCTGAGGATATTAGAGATTCTCCAATAAATATTTCTTCTTCTTCATCATTTTCTCTTTTGATGCTAAATTTAACAGAAATAACTATATTTTTTCTAAGTACTTTTTCATCTTCCCGTATATCTATATCTTCAAACTGTTCATCAATACTAAAGTCTATTATAAAATTATCTGATGTAGATATAGGCTTTAAAGCATCATCTAATCCCTTATAAATGATTACAGAACTTTTACTTTTATCACTAGGCTCATTAATAATAAAACCCGATAAAGATTCCATATTATAAAGAGGCTGAAAGCCACAAGATTGAAGAAAAAAGACAAAAAAAAGAAGAACTATTATATTTTTTCTAAACAACAAAATTTAAGATCCTTCCCTTAACATAAATTACTTTTTTAATTTCTTTTCCAGCTAGATCATTCTTTATCTTATTATTATTTTTTGCGACTTCAACAGCTTCTTTTTCCCCAGTTGTTATTGATAGGCTTAACTCACCTCGTTTTTTCCCATTTATCTGAACAACAATCATTGCTTTTTCATTATCTGTAAGGCTTTCATCAAACTCTGGCCAAGATTGCTTACATACCAAACCATCAAAACCTGAATGTGCCCAAGACTCTTCAGCCAAATGAGGAATGAAAGGCGATAAAATTATTATTAACTGTTTCAAGATTTTAGAAGCTGTTTGACCATTTATTTTTTCTTTCGTATCTGATTTGGATAGCTCTCCAATAAGAGAATATATGTTTGCAATAGCTTTATTAAATGACATTGTTTCAAGATTAAGGGTGATATCTTTGATGCTTTTATGCATAATTTTTATAAATTGTATTTGTTCAGGTGCATTTTTAGTATCTTTCTGTTCAACAATTTCTTTATAATCTAAAATTGTTCTCCATATTTTATTTATAAATTTATTTGAGGATTCTATGCCTGCCTCTGTCCAGAAAATATCTCTATCAGGAGGAGAATCAGAAAGAACAAACCATCTTGCTGTATCCGCACCATATAGTTTAATAATGTCGTCTGGATCAACTATATTCTTTTTTGACTTTGACATTTTTTCTGAGGGACCGACCTTTATTTTCTCCCCTGTATCTTTATGATGGGCGTCTTGTTCGTTATCTCCTTTCTTTACAAACTTTGGCTCTATCCAATCACCATCTTCATTAGAGTATGTTTCATGACAAACCATCCCTTGAGTAAACATACCATCAAATGGCTCTTTAATTTCTAGATGTCCTGTAATTTTTAAGGCCCGTGTAAAAAATCTAGAATACAGTAAATGTAAAATTGCATGTTCGATTCCTCCAATATACTGATCAACAGGCAACCAATAATTTGCTTCATCTTTATTAATTGGTTTAGAGTTATCAAGCTCACAAAATCTCGCAAAATACCATGAAGAGTCAATAAATGTATCAAATGTATCAGTTTCTCTTACCGCCTTGAGGCCAGTATCTTTGCAAGTGGTATATTTCCAGGTAGGGTGTTTTTCTAATGGATTGCCTGGTTGTGAAAAGTCAATATCTTCAGGTAAGGTTATTGGAAGTTCGTCTATTGGAACTGGAATTATTTCGCCATCCTCTCTATGCAAAATGGGGATTGGACAACCCCAGTATCTTTGTCTCGAAATTCCCCAATCTCTTAATCTATAATTTATTTCCTCTTTTCCTATTTTTAATTCCTTTAGTTTATTAATGGCAACCTTTTTGGCTTCATCTATATCTAGACCGTCTAGGAATTTTGAATTAATAATTTTACCCTCACCAATATATGCTTCACTTTCAATTACCATATCTTTTTCGCTTACATTCTCTCGACATACCACGGGTAAAACAGGGAGGTTATATTTTCTAGCAAAATCTAGGTCTCTTTGATCATGTGCTGGACAGCCAAAAATTGCGCCTTTACCATAAGATGATAATACAAAATTAGCTATATAAACTGGAAGCTCTATATCTTTATCGAATGGATGTTGTACTTTAATTCCTGTATCAAATCCTTCTTTCACAACTTTTTCTATAGCTTCTTCAGAAGATGCTATTTTTTGGCATTTTTCTATAAATTTTAGAGCATTATCATCATTCTGAGATATTACAGTTGCTATTGCGTGGTCAGGTGCAACAGCACAAAAGCTTGCGCCAAATAATGTATCAGGTCTAGTTGTGTATACCTCAATTTTATCAGCAATCTTTGAAAACCTATCTATAACTTTAAAACTAAAAACTGCACCTGATGATTTTCCTATCCAATTTTTTTGCATAAGTTTTACTTTTTCAGGCCATTTATCTAATTCTTCTAAACCATTAAGCAAATCATCGGAAAAATCCGAAATTTTTAAAAACCACTGATTTAGCTTTCTTCTTTCAACCGCTGCACCAGATCTCCACCCTAAACCATCTATAACCTGTTCATTTGCTAATACTGTATTATCTACAGGATCCCAATTAACTTCACTTTCTTTTCTGTAAACAAGATCATTTTTTAAGAAATCAATGAAGATAGTTTGTTGATGCTTAATGTAATCATGGTCACAAGTTGCAAATTCACGGCCCCAATCAATTGCAAGGCCTAGAGATTTTAACTGTTCTCGCATGCTGTCGATATTTTTATATGTCCACTCTTTAGGATGAATTTTGTTTTCCATGGCGGCGTTTTCTGCTGGCATACCAAAAGCATCCCAACCCATAGGATGTAATACATTATCACCTTTCGTTATTCTGTACCTAGTTATCACATCGCCTATTGTATAGTTCCTGACATGCCCCATATGAATTCTTCCTGAAGGGTAGGGAAACATTTCCAGTATATATTTCTTTGGTAAATTTTTATCAGATTTTTCAGAGGAAAATGATTTTTCCTTAGACCAAAAATCTTGCCAATAAGGTTCTATTTTTTTTGGGCTATAATCCATTAATATACTTATTCAAAGGCTTTACTTCCAAGCCTAAGCTCTCTAGCCTTTGTAAGAATTGAGTTTTCTATTAATTTTGCTGTTTCAGAGTTTATTTCAGCGTCTTCCCATTCATTATCAGATTTAATTTGCCTGAATACAGCAACTTCTAAAGCATCTGCCCTTAATCTTCTATCTTTTATATAGACAAAGACTTTAGTTCTTTCATTTGTTATGCCTTCACCACTATACCAGTTTGTTGAAATTATACCGCCAGTAGAGTCGCTTTTATCAATTGGCATAAACATGAGAGTATCAAGGCTCGCTCGCCATAAAAAAGCGTTTACAGCCATAGAGTATTGGGACTGTTCTATTTCAGAAATTGTTCTATCCACTCTATTGCCACAGGAACTTAATGAAAATATTACTACGAATAATAATAAAAATTTTAAAGGTATATTCACAAAGGTCTCCCAAGAAAGTTTATCTAATTTATTTAATATCAGAATTATTAGGCTAAAATAAACTAAAAAAATAATAACTTCATCAAGATTAAATATTTTCTTTATTTATGAAAAATGATCTAAAATTAAATTATGGAAGAAATAATTAAAAATTATAATACTGTTCTTGAACAAATTAGGATTTCGGCAGATGAGGCTGATAGAAATATGGACGAAATAAAACTAATTATCGTCACAAAAAAATTTGATGTTGAGAGTATAAGGCCCCTACTTGATGTCGGACATCAGTATTATGGAGAGAACAGAGTTCAAGAGGCTAAAGACAAATGGCCAAATTTAAAGAATGAATATAAGAATATTGAATTAAATCTTATTGGGCCACTTCAAACAAATAAGACTAAAATAGCTTTAGATTTATTTTCATCAATTCATACAATTGATAGAAAAAAACTTGTTGATAAGATTTTAGAGTATCCAGAGAAGATTAAAGAAGATATGGAGTTCTTCATTCAAGTTAATTTAGCTGATGAAAAGCAAAAAACTGGAATTTCAATAGATACTTTTTCTGAGTTTTATAATGATGCCACTAAAAGCTTAAAAATAAATGGATTAATGTGTTTGCCCCCAAAAGAGGATGACTCATCAATCTATTTTGCTTTTTTGTATCAAATGGCAAAAAAAAATAATTTGAAAAATCTGAGTATGGGAATGAGCTCAGATTTCAAAGAAGCAATATTATTTGGCGCTACCCATATAAGAATCGGCGAGGCCATTATGGGAGATAGAGTTGAGTAACCAAAAGGATAAAATTGCTATAATTTCAAACAACCAAAACTTACTTGATTTGTTAGATGAGGCATTTTTATTATATGGAAAATTTTCAATATCTATTTTTACAAATAATTCAATTTTGGATTTAATAAAGAAAGTTGATAATACTAGTGTCTTGATTGTTTCCATTGATATTCTTGATAATGTTGATAAAAAACATTTAAATTTTTTCAGAGAAAATGAAAAGAAATCAATTTTTTTAATAAATAAAAAAGATAAAAAAGATATTTTGTCAGAAAAACAAATAAAACCAAAATCTATAATAAATATACCATTAAGCATTAGTAATATCATTCAAATAATTGAGAGCCTGATAAGAGAGGAAACAAATAAAATGAATAATATTATAATGGGTAATTTCTCTCTTGATGTTGTGAGTAGAAAAATATCTTTTGATAAGGTTAATGAGAAATTAACAGAAAAGGAAACAGAAATCCTTTGGAAGCTTTTGAATAAAATTGATCATCAGATACCCCAAAAGGAACTTCTTAAAGAAATATGGGGATATGATGAAAGTATCGAAACAAGAACTCTTGAAACGCATATATATAGGATAAGAAAAAAACTTAACTCTATTGGGGCTAAAGACTATAAAATTAACAATATTGATAATTCCTATATTTTAAGTTTAAAAAAAATTAATTAAATTTAAAATCTGCAACAACCGGAACATGGTCTGAAGGCCTTTTCCATCCGCGTATATTTTTCTCTATGAAGGTTTTTTCTAAATGTTTAGTCATTTTTTGACTGACCCAAATGTGATCAAGTCTTCTTCCCCTATTTGATTTTTTCCAGTCTTTTGCTCTATAACTCCACCAGCTATATATTTTTTTTTCATAGCCTTGAGTTAACCTAATTGCGTCTTCAAATTGAAAAGATTCTAAAAAATTCTTCAATTTTTTAATTTCTATTTCTGTATGACTAACAATATTCTTTAATTGCTGATGAGACCATACATCCATTTCATGAGGAGCAATATTTAGATCCCCGACTAAAACAACTAAATCATTGTTTGCTGACTTTTTATTAGAAAATAATTTTGTAGCTTCTTCTAAAAATTTTAGCTTATGTTTAAATTTCTCATTAATTTTAGGATCTGGTTCATCTCCGCCAGCCGGAACATAAAAGTTATGAATGATAATTTTTTTATTTTTATATAGAAATTCAATATTTATATGACGAGCATCATCCTTATTGCAGAAAATATGTTTATTATTAGAGTTAATCGGATGTTTCGAAGCTATGCAAACACCGTTATATCCTTTTATGCCATAGGCCTCAGTACTAACAAAGCCCATCTTTTCAAAATCTTTAAAGGGAAAGTCTTCTTTTAAGCATTTTGTTTCTTGTAGACATAAGATATCTGGATTAAGTTTTTTAACTACTTTCTTTACAGAATTAATCCTTAATCTTACTGAATTTATATTCCAGGTAACAACTCTCATTTTTTATTTTATTATGAGTCTAAGATATTATCCCACATTTCATCAATCATCATTTCATAATCAAAATCCATAATTATTGAAGTGTCCTCATATCTTTCAAAGATCTGAGCATCAGGGAATATTCTAGGATCACTTTTGTAGCTATCTTTAAGAATTTCAAATGACATTTGATTGGCAGTAGCTAATTGATTATTTATAGCTATATTTCTTCCAACTTCAGCATCCAATATTGCATTGATATAATAATGCGCGGACTCCTTGTTATTTGATTTTGCTGATATACAAATTATATCTTGCCAAATTAAACTGCCTTCTCTTGGGTAAACAAACCCAATATTTTTATCTTTTTCTATTACCTGAAGCGCTTCTTCATTTGTTGCAATTGCTAAATCAACTTCATCAGCTAGAATTAATGCGATACCATCTGAATTTCCAAAATTTTTAATATGTTCTTTTTGTCTCTTAAGTAGGCCCTCAGCTTGGTTAATCCAGCTTGGGTCATTTGAATTAGCTGAAATTCCAATATATTTTAATGCTATTTGTATTAGCGTTCTTCCATCATTAATTAATGCAACTCTTCCGGAATATTTATCTGAATCTAAAAGCCATCTCCAAGTAGCAGGAGGATTATCAAATTTATCCTTTCTGTACAAAATACCAATGCCACCCCATGTTAAAGGTACTGAGTATTTCCTGCCGTCATCATAATTAGATTTTAAAAAATGAGGGTTTATATAGCCTATATTTGTAATTAAAGAGTTATCTAGTTCTGCCATCTTTTCTTCATATATGGCTTCTTCAACTAAATAGTTTCTTGCGATTATTACATCAGTAGTTTCCTCATAATTTGCGAAGTCCAGTTCTTCATCTTTTGAATAAAATGATGTTTTAACTGGAATATTTATGGATTTATCTAATTTTGATAAATCTCTTTTTTCAATATACTCTTCCGGCATAATTACGGAAAAAGAGACTTCTTCTTGGGCATGAGATTTTACTGACCAAACAATAAGTGAAATTAAAATAAGCCCAGAAAGAAGCTTCAAAAGATTTATATTGCTTCCAATTATTTTTACATTATTCATAATTTATCTCTCCACAAAACTCTATACTCTTATATATATATAACATTTTCTAATGAAAACATTATTTTGTAATAAAATACTGTTTTTCCACATTTTCTTTGAATTTTAACTTAGAAAAAAAAATATTAGTTTTCTTCTTTTGGTGATCAGTAAATTTCCACTGACGAAGAATGGGTTTAGGATAATCAAATATAACTTCCAAGGAATTTCTCTCATTTTTGTTATTAAAACTGATAAAAATTTTTCCTATGTTTTGATCTACAATGGTTGTTTCAAAATATTTATCAATATCAGTATCCTTATTTAATAGTTCTATTATCGGGTTGTTATTTATTGAATAATTTTGAAAACTTTCTAACCTTCTTTCTTTGAAAAATAATTTTCCAGATTTATAAATTATTATTGTTTCAGAGGGAGGGCTGTAATGAAAAGCTATTTCATTTTTATTGTTAACCCAAAAATTTCCTTTTGAGATATTTCCAACATGATCAATTTGCGTAAATGCACCTGTAAGGCCGTTAAAGTTTTTAATATAACTTTTTGTGGATTGTTTCCAAGTATTGAGGTTTTCTTTTTGATCTTGGTTGTTAGTGTTACCAAGAACCGGGAATGAAAGAATTATAAATATAATAAGGTTTATTTTTAAAAGCCGAATCATTAGCCTAAACTTATAGAAGCTCCCTTTTCCCTTGAGTGTTCGGGGCTGAAACTATTCCTTTTTCTTCCATCTCCTCAACAATCCTTGCTGCGCGATTATATCCTATCTGTAATTTTCTTTGGATATAACTAATTGAGACCCTTTTATCATTTGTAACAATTGAGACAGCTTGATTATACAATGTATCTTCACTGTTATTTTCAAAAGAAGATAAATCATCTTTCTCATCTTTTTCTTCAATTATTTCATCAATATAGTCTGGGTTTTCTTGTTTGCGAATGTGTGAAACTATTCTCTCTACTTCTGAATCTGAAACAAATGCACCATGTACTCTGGTAACTCTTCCGCCTTCCGACAAGAATAACATATCACCGTTCCCAAGTAATTGTTCTGCTCCCATTTCATTTAGAATGGTTCTGCTGTCAATCATCGATGCTACCCTGAATGAAATTCTAGTAGGAAAATTTGCTTTTATTGTGCCTGTAACAACATCTACACTTGGTCGTTGAGTAGCCATAATGACATGAATTCCAGCCGCTCTTGCCATTTGGGCAAGTCTTTGAACTAAATGCTCAATATCGTTCCTTGCAACCAGCATCAAGTCTGCCATTTCATCAATAACAACTACGATAAAAGGTAGTTTTTCTGCTACAACCTCTTCTTCTTCATAAATTGGGTCTTGGTTTTCATCATATCCTGTGTGAACTCTTCTCTTAAAAGTTTTGTTTTGAAGGCTAT
>Ga0114933_10005286_pt1 | contig 11770 bp, 9 predicted proteins | sample 4SBtaG_FD_89691 | JGI IMG/M metagenome (GOLD analysis project Ga0114933, IMG submission 89691) | Deep subsurface microbial communities from Kolumbo volcano to uncover new lineages of life (NeLLi) - 4SBTROV12_W25 metaG | ecosystem: Environmental > Aquatic > Marine > Volcanic | place: Kolumbo... | reverse complement strand
CTACGGTGACTCGACGCTCGAGCCGGTGCACTCGGGGCGCATCCCGTTCGGTGTGACCAACCCGATCTTCCTCGCGCGCTGAGGGCTGGCCCGTCGCTGGGCCGGCTCCCCGGGAATTTGACCGGCCCGTCCGCCATGAACATGGTGAAGAGGATGCGTCACGCCGTACCCGCGCTCCTCCTGACCTTCTGGTCTGCCTCGGCGTTTGCCCAACCACAAGCAGCGTTGCAGCCAGGGCCCGCTCCCGAGAGCGCCGAGCCGTCGTTCGGCGCCGATCTCGAGCTCGACGACCCCAGCGGTCAGTCGATGCGGTCTTTTCACGAGGCGCTCCGTCGCGCGGACGCTGGCGAGGACCAAGCCCGGGTGATCTTCTACGGCGCTTCCCACGTCGCCGCCGACTTCTTCACCAACGTGGTGCGTCAGCGCCTACAGGCGCGGTTCGGGGACGCGGGCCACGGATACATGATGCCGGTCCGACCGTGGCGGAGCTATCGACACCTCGGTGGGCCGGTCGTGCAGTCGAGCCGCTCCTGGACGGCGCTGCGGGTCAGGGCCAGCACGCGCGAGGTCGACCACCTCGGGATCGCGGGCATGGCGGTCGACGCCGAGTCTGCGAGCGCCTGGGGCCGACTCGACACGGGCAGTGCCAGCGCCGCGCGCTTCGTGGTGCAGTTCCTCTTGCAGCCCGACGGGGGCAGCTTCGACCTGCGCGTAGACGGCGAGCGGGTTGCGCGCGTGTCGACCGGCGCCGACGCCGTGGGCGCGGGCACCTTCCCGATCGACGGGCTCGAGGATGGCCACCACACCCTCGAGGTTCGGGCGCGCGGCGACGGCCCGATCCGTATCTTCGGCGTCTCTGTCGAGCGGGAGCGCGCCGGCGTCATCGTCGACACGATGGGCCTCAACGGAGCCCGCGCCGTCTCCCTGCTTCGCTGGGACGAAGAGGTGCATCAGACCTACCTGCGCCGCATGGACCCGAACCTGATCGTGCTCGCCTATGGGACCAACGAGTCGGGCGACGACGGACATGCGATCGAGCGCTACGAGACGGAACTCTGGCGCGTCCTGGGGCGAATCCGCGGCACGGTGCCGAACGCGTCCTGCTTGCTGATCGGGCCGAGCGACCGTCCGATGCGGGTGAACGGCGAGCCGGTCGACCGGCCTCGTACCCACGAGGTGATCGAGGTCCAGCGGCGCGTCTCGCGGGCGTTCGGTTGCGGTTTCTTCGACCTCGTCGAGTTCGGGGGCGGGCCCCTCTCCATGGTTCGCTGGTCCGAGTCCGAGCCCCGCTACGCGCAGCGCGACCTGGTGCACTTTACCGGTCGCGCCTACGTGCGACTCGGCGAGGTCCTGCACAACGCGATGATGGCTGGCTACGAGGACGCCTCGGAGTGAGGGCGGGCCTCGCCGCTCAGTCCTCGCGCGCCCTCAGGTAGTCGCTGAAGCCCTTGAGCAGCGCTCGGTAGACCATGCCCCCGATGACTCGGTAGCCCGCGGGCGTGGCGTGCCGGAAGTCGCCAAAGGCGAGGCGCGGAGTCGACCGCCACCACCGCCGCATGGCGCCTTCGCCGCCCATGGCTTCGTACGTGTCGAAGAAGGCGCACTGCTCGGCGGTCGCGGCGCGTCGTTGGGCGGCGACGATGACGGGGACCTGCTCCATCGTACGGATGCTGCCGCGGTCGCTTCGCACGGCTTGGTCGAGCGGGGCCATGAGCAGGCAGCCCGCTTCCGGGCGCGCGGTTCGGGCCATGCGGATGACGCGGCGGAAGTCTTCCTCGAACTGCTCTGGGGTGCGGCGCACGTCGTCGGCGTCGTTGCCGCCGAAGTGGATGACGATGAGGTTCGTCTCGCGGTGGGCGTGCTGGCTGCGAAAATGAGCTGGGTCCATGCCCAGCATTCGCCGCGCGCGGGCGCCGACCATGCCAAGCGAGTCGTAGACGACGCCCGGGCCTTCACGCTCGAGCACCATGCCGTAGAGCCGCGCCTCGCCGCCGCCGATGGTGCGCAGGTCCAGTTGATGAGCCCCGTCGGGGACCTCCACGGTGTGCCAGGCGTCTTGCGATGATTCACCGCGTGTGTTCACGACGACGCGCTCACCCCGGTCGACGCGGAGGTCGACCCGCCCGCCCCGGGGATGCTGTTGGTACCAGAGCTCGAAGCGCGACACCGCTCCGCCGACCGGGCCACGATCGTCGGTGCCGAAGCGTGCGCTGGTGCCAACGACGCCCCGGTAGAGCACGCCGCCGTAGCCGTAGAGGTGATCGCGGCGGCCCGCCCGGACGAGCTGCGAGAGGTTCCACGGGCCCTCGGCGCTGTGCCGCAGGTCCTGGTGCCGGTAGGGCATCGTGCCGCGGGCGATGAGCACGAAGCCGTGGCCGGCATCTCCGAACCTGCGCTGCAGCCGCCGGCGAAGGGTCACCGTGATCCCGTCCCCGGCGATCGAGGAGTCGCCGTAGTGGGCCACTCGGGTGATCGCCTGGTCTTCGTGTTGTGCCGTCCGCAGGAGCGCGTCGTAGAAGGGCCGCATGGCCCGGCCGCCCGGGTCCTCGATCTCTCGGACCAGGCCCTCGAGCTCGCTCGGCTCGATGCGCACTGCGGCACCCGCCGTCGCCCCGTCCTCGCTCGGCGGCTCTGGCGTTGGCGCTCGATCGTCCTCGGCGAGGTTCGCGGCGACCGCGTCTCCGAGCGAGTCGGCGATGTCGGAGGTCGAGGCGCTGGCGATGGCTCCGCCCGTCGCGACACTCGGAGCCACGGTCGTCTCGGACTCCTCGCCCATGAACATGCGCGCGATGGGCACCCCCTCTCCGGAGACCCACGGCTGCCAGCGTCGCAGGTCGGCCGACGCGTAGGGGATGAACGCGAGAGCGGAGAGCACGGCCAGCGCGATGCCCAAGTGACGAAGGCCGTGCAAGGTATGGGCGCGGGAGGCGATCCGATCGTCGAGGCTCTCCACCTCGTCGAGGAGGGTCCCCGAACCCTCTTCGCCGAGGAGCTCTGGATCGCGTTCAGTCATCAGAACTGGAAGTAGATGTAAGGCACCGCTTCGGCTGTCACGTAGAACGCCAGGATGACGCCTACGACCGCGAGGGCGATTCCCTGGGCCCACGGTGGCAGTTGGACGAACCGCGCGCGGATCCATTCGAGCTGCGACTTTGGAAGGTAGTGCATGAGCATACCGACGAGAAGTACCGCCCACAGCTGCGGGGAGACCTGAGCGGCTGACCACGTGTCGCTGAAGAGGCGACTGGTGACCAGCGACGCGTTGTCGAGGTCGCTCGCGCGAAAGAGGATCCGCGAGAAGACGACGAACTGCAGGGTGAGCAAGATCTTGAAGACGGTCGCCCAGATGGGGTCGCGGTCGCGGTCGCCGCGGACGGCATCGTTGAGTTGATTCCAGGCCTGAGCGAGGGCGAAGACCGGCGGGCTCGTACCCTCTTTCGAGAGCTTCCTCTCCCGCGCTAGGTAGCGGTTGAAGAGAACCGCGGCCGCCTGGAGGTTCCCGTAGATCACGAACGTCCACGAGGCCCCGTGCCAGAGACCGATCAAGAAGAGGGTGAGCCAGAGGTTGACGTAGGTGCGCAGCTCACCAGAGCGAGAGCCGCCCAACGGAAAGTAGAGGTAGTCCCGCAGCCAGGAGCTCAGCGTCATGTGCCAGCGGCGCCAGAACTCCGCCACGCTGGTCGCCTGGTAGGGGCGATCGAAGTTCTTCGGCAGCTCCAGCCCAAAGAGCATCGCCGAGCCTCGCGCGACGTCGGTGTAGCCGGAGAAATCGGCGTAGATCTGAAGCGTGAACCCGTAGAGGCCGATGAGGGTCTCGAGGCCGGTGAACGCCTCCGGGTCGACAAAGACGCGGTCGACCAGGTTGACGCTGACGAAGTCGGCGAAGATCACCTTCTTGATCAGGCCGAGCGCGATCAGAAAGAGGCCATGGCCGACCCGTGTCCGATCCAGCCACGGCGGACGCTTCAGCTGAGGCAGAAACTCGGCCGCCCGGACGATGGGCCCAGCGACGAGCTGCGGGAAGAACGTCACGTAGAACGCAAACTCGAGCGGGTTCTTCACCGGCTGGAGGCGCCCCCGGTACACGTCGATCGTGTAGCTCAGCGTCTGGAACGTGTAGAAGCTGATGCCGACGGGGAGGAGCACGTCGAGCACCGGGGCTTCGATCGAGACGCCGAAGAGCGAGAGCGCGTCGGCCGTCGCCTCACTAAAAAAGTTGAAGTACTTGAAGACCCCGAGAAGACCGAGGTTTCCGGTCAGGCTGACGGCCAGCAGCGCTTTCTTGGAGCGCTGGCTCGACACCCGGCCGAGCTGCAACCCGATGCCATAGTCCAGCACCGTCGAGGACAAGATGAGGACGATGTAGACCGGGTTCCACGCCATGTAGAAGACGCAGCTCGCCAGGAACACGAAGAGCAGCCGCAGTGATGCGCCCCGTGTTCGAGAGCCTTCATCACGCTCCGGTCCCGCGAACCGGATCGCCCAAAAACCGGCGACCGTCAGCCCCAGAAACGCAAAATAGTCGAGGCTGTTGAAGAGCATGGGCCCGAACTGCGTCGGTTGTAGTCGTCAGGCCCGTGGAGGGCAAAACGCCGACGTGTTCTTGGATGTTGTAAACTCCGGCTAGCCGGGAGGTGTTGGAAATGAAGCGAGCGAGCTTGGTTTATGCGGGGGTGCTCTTGAGCCTCGCGATGGGAGTCAGTGGCTGCAAGATCACGGTGGTCGACGACGGGGTGTGCGGGGACCTGGTCCTCGATCCCTCAGAGGAGTGCGACGACGGGAACCTGCGGAACGGAGACGGCTGCGATTCGAGCTGTTTCGTCGAGGGTACGTGCGGCGATCGTGTGCTCAACCGTGGCGAGGGCTGCGATGACGGGAACAACGTGAGCGGCGATGGCTGCAGCGCTGGCTGCATGCTCGAAACGGCCTGCGGTGACGGCGTACGTGACGCGGGCGAAGGTTGCGACGACGGAAACAACATCAACGGTGATGGATGCAGTGCGAACTGCATGATCGAGGGCGGCGCCTGTGGCGACGGTTTCCTCGACGCTGGCGAAGAGTGTGATGACGGCAACAACTCGAACAACGACGGCTGCTCGTCCGGCTGCACGATCGAGTCGACCGGGTACCTCATCTGTGACGTGGCCGCCGACTGCAACGGCCGCGACCAGTGCTTCGACGTGACGATCCCGATGGATCCGCCCCCGGGCACCGACGGCAGCTTCTGCTCACACGAGTGTGGTAGCGATGCGGACTGCATGGCAGCGAACACCTTCACGGGGGCCTGCTACGCGGTCTCTGGTGGAGTTTCGGTCTGCTACCAGCGCTGCGACATGACGAGCGACTGCTATGTGGGCAACGCCTGCATCAGCGTCACCTTGCCCGGCGGCACGCTCGACGGAATCTGTGTGCCCGACAACGCTCCCTGAGCGAGCCCTCTGAAGAGCGGCGCCTCGTGGCGCCGAGCCGTGACGAAACACGGAACCTCTGCGCCTCGACGGCATCAGCCGTCGAGGCGTAGTGTTGCGACGAAGATGCCCACGGCGAGCGAGGCGACGAAGATCGGGATGAGCGGCATGGCCTTGTCTAGTGCAGACGCCGCGCCAATCAAATTGTTCAATGATTACGCTTGACGACTGGTCGGATGGTGTGCTGCCAGCCACGGTCGTGCAGTCTCAGACACGTTTGGGAGGCTCCTGATGAGCTGGCGGGCGCGGGCGCGTGGAAGGGTGATCAACACGTACCTGAGAGCGGCGCGGCATGCGCCGGGAGGGCGCAGCGCCGAGTTCTACTTCCAGCCAGACGACCCGTACAGCTACCTATTGGCCCAGCTCGTGCCGGGGTTGAGTGAGGTACACGGCGCCGCGTTGAGTACGGAGGTCGTCGTCTCGCCGCCCCCCGCCGCCAACCCAGAGCCCGAACTTCGGCTCCACCATGCCGTCCGCGATTGTGTCGAGCTAGCCCGCTACTACGAGCTCGATTTTCCAGCCGATCCGAAGACACCTTCAAGAGAGATGGTGATCCGAGCGGCTGCTGAGATCGCCCGTGGCGCCGACCCTGCCAAGATCGGCCACGCGCTTTGGACCGCTGACGAGGGCGCGTTGCCGCCGGCCAGCGAGGCCCAAGAGAGGAGCCTCGGTGAGGGCACGGCACGCCTGAAGCGTCGTGGACACTACATGGGCGGCATGATCCGGGTAGGGCGCCGCTGGTGCTGGGGCGTCGATCGCCTGCACTACGCGGAGGCCGCTCTGGGCGGCACGCCGCGCCTCCTGAGGCGCCGACCGAGGAACGAGTGGCCTCTCGGCAAGCCGGCCTCCGAGCTCGACTTCTACTTCTCCTTCCGGAGCCCGTACTCCTACCTCGCGCTCGAGCGGACCCTCGCGCTGCCCGTGCCCGTGCGCATCAAGCCGGTGCTGCCGATGGTGATGCGAGGCCTCGAGGTTCCGCGGGCCAAGCGCCTCTACATCGTGCACGACGCCAAACGTGAGGCGGACCGGTTGGGCATCCCCTTCGGGCGCATCTGCGACCCCGTCGGCGTCGGCGTCGAGCGCTGTCTCGCGGTGTTTCCGTACGCGGAGGCGGAAGGCAAGGGCGGCGCGTTCCTGGTCTCCGCTGCCCGCGGGATCTGGTCCGAGGCGCTCGATGTAGCGAGCGACGCGGACCTTCGGTCGATCGTCGAGCGCGCGGGCCTGCGATGGGATCGAGCGCGCTCTGCGATGCAGGACACAGCTTGGCGCGAGCGTGCTGAGCGCAACCGTCTCGATCTTTTCGGCGAGGGGCTCTGGGGCGTGCCGAGCTACCGCCTCGGGGACTATCGAACCTGGGGCCAGGACAGGATCTGGATCCTGGCGGCGAAGCTCAGTTCCGTCAGCAGCCAAACTCCCGACAGCCGCTGAACACGCCGCTCGCGTCGCAGGTACAGGTGCGCACGCCGAGGCCTCCTCCTTCGCAGCCAAAGACGCCGTCGTCCCCCTGGCAGACGCGACGCCCCGTGAGCGGGTGCGTGCAGACGGTTTCTACGCAGGCGCCCGTGGAGATGGCTCGCCAGACACAGCCCGCGTCGCAGGATTCCGTGACCGTCTGGGTGCCGCCGCAATCGCCACAGCCGATGTCTCGGGTCCGGGTCTCGTCGGGCACGCACACCCCCTCGCCCGCGCACTCGCTCCAAGCACCGAAGGCTCCCCAGCCCTCGCACCCGCCGCAAGCCCGTCCGCGCTCGCGGGTGCCGCATCGACCGCACGCACCGGTCTCCATTTCGATCGCGCCGCTCACGCAGGGCGGCTCCTCCATGCAGGCGCCCGCCATTGCCCAGGCGCCCGCCTCACAGCGCTCCGGCTGCACTCCGCATGAGCCGCAGGCGGCCTCGCGTGTCTCCCCGGTCACGCAGAGCGGCGGCGCGGACGCGTCAAACCCAGCGTCCGGGACGGCCCCGTCATGAGCGGTCGCTCCGTCGAGCGCGGAAGCGTCGATGGCGGGCGCCGGCCCTCCGGTGCCTTGTCGATCGAGCAGGCACCCGGTGAGCACAACCGCAGCCATGAGCCAGTACGCGCGCATGCCCGCCAAGCCTATCAGGCCAGCGGAGCGGCCTGCAGGAGGCACCCGCGAACGCTGCTCCAGGACGGTCAGCGCCAGCATGCCCGGATGACTCAAACGCTGTCGATCGGCGCGTTTCGGAGCGGGTTTCGGAGGCAAGGCCTCAATGCGGGAGCGTCTCGTCGAGCGAGTCCGTCTCCACGACGTAGTCCGGCTTGTCGATCTCGGGGTTGGTCTCGTCGACGCTGTCGAACTCTGGCTCGAAGGGGGGGCGCCATGTGTCGGACCCGCCTACGTCTCGGAGCGCCTCGATCATCTGCATGGCGCCCGGCCAGCGCCCCTCTCGCTCCTTGGAGAGCGCGCGCATCACGAGCTCGTCGAGTGACGGATGGATGTCGGGACGGATCTCCGACGGGCGCAGCGGCTCTCGATGCACGATCGCGGTCACGGTGTCGATGAGGGAGTCTTCGAGAAACGGCGGGACTCCGGCGAGCATCTCGTAGAGCACGACCCCGAGGGCCCAGATGTCGACCCGATGGTCGAGGTTGCGGCGGCCCATGGCCTGCTCTGGGGCGAGGTACGCGGCGGTCCCGAGCACCTCCCCGTCGATCGAGACCCGGGTCGCCTCCTCTACGAACTTGGAGACGCTGAAGTCGATGAGCTTGACCGAGTCGATCCCGGCGAGCTCTCGCCGCAGGAAGATGTTGTCCGGCTTCACGTCGCGGTGGACGATCGCCATCTCGTGGGTAGCGGCAAGCCCTCGAAGCACGTGCTCTGCGACGAAGATCGAGTCCGCGATGGACATCGTGACCTCGCGCTCCAGTCGGTCCGTGAGCGGCTCGCCCTTGAGCAGCTCCATGACCAGGAAGGGGCGGCCGTCCGGCAGCACGCCGCCATCGTAGAGCTGCACGAGGTTGGGGTGACTCAGGGCGCCGCCGACGAAACCCTCGCGCTCGAAGCGGCGTCGGGCGGCCGTGTCACCCTGCAAGGTGTCGTGCAATACTTTGAGGGCGACCTCGTTCTCGAGCACCTGGTTCTTGGCCCGGTAGACGCGGCCCATGCCGCCCTCTCCGATCATCTCGATGACGCGGTACTTGCCTTCGACGAGCTTGCCTTCGAGCGCGGCCATCCGGGCCTCGCGCTCGTGTAGTCGCTTGGCGGCGGTCAGCACTTCGCCGGTCGACGGACAACGCTCAGCCGTCGCCTCGTGCGGCATGCCGCAATGCCGACAGCGAACGAACTTCAGGAACGTCATAGCCTCACCGGCAACCTATCACGCGGCCCGCTCAGGGGTGCACAAGTACGCTGGTGGCCTCGATGCTCAGCTCCGAGTCCGCGGCCTCGGCGCCCTCGGACTCGAGGTGTTCACGCGTGGATTCGTCGAGGGCGGCCACGTGTACGGTGCCCTCGATCGTGGCCCGGGCGCCCGCCAGGTCGCGCGGGAGGAAAAAGGAGTGGTTTGCCATGGGGACTCGAATCCCGGGACCCTCGGCGTCGGCGCGAAGCTCCATCCAGCAGCCCATCCGCTGACACACGGCGCTGATCTCGCCGACGGTCTTGACGGTCTGGCCGTCGTAGTCGGCGGGCGCGCCGAGAATGGTGTTTAGCTCGATCTGCTCCCGCTCGGACGGCTCGCCCCCGAAGAGTCGGGAACCGTCGGCGAGCACACGCGTCGGCTCGGGCGGCGGCTCTGCTGCCGCCTCACTCGCCTGGCTGGTCTCCCCCCCGGCGTTGTCTGCCTCCGGGCCCGTGGCGCCGCTTTCCTCGGTCGAGCCACAGGCGGCGAGCAGGAAGGAGAGCGCGAGAAGCATGTCGTTGCGAATCATGGGGTCGCTATAGGCGCCGCCGGGGGACGCGCACCGTGACTCGTGAGGGACCTCAGGGCGGCGGTTTGGCGTATCATCGGCGTTTGATGAGCGTCCGCCGTTGCACCGCTGTCCTCTTGGCCATCCTCTCTTGGGGGCTGGTCGCCGAAGTCGTGTCCGCCCAGAGCAGCGCGACCCGCGCGATCGTGCTGCGATTCGAGGGGGGGCGGCGAGGCGACCGTGCCCGCGAGGCGGCCGTTCTCGAGCTCGCCCCACACGTGGAACTCGTCACCGAGGATCACGCCATCGCGGCCGCCGAAGAGATGGGCGTCGACGTCAGCTCGCCAGGCGGGATGAGTGAGGTCGTTCAGGAGCTCGGTGTCACGCTGATCGTGACCGGATCCGTCAGCGGGCGACGCCGGGACGCGTCGACCACCATCGTGGTCGTGAACCCCGATGGCGATGAGCTCGCTCGACGCGAGGGGCCCGAGCCCCGGGGGGCCGCAGCCATGGCCGAGATCGGTCGGGTCGCCGTCGAAGCGGTCGACGCCGCCGTCGAGGCGCTCGAGGAGCGAGACCGCGCCGCCCGGGCTGCTGCGACGCCCGACCCCGTTCAGCAGATCGTCTATGACGACGAAGGCGATGAGGACGAGGACGAGGAGCCCGGCACCCCGCGCACGGGCTGGCGTCATCCGCTGGCGGTCGCGCTCGTGGGCACCCGCCTACGGACCATGGGGACCTACGTCGACGAAGAGGCGACGAACACGCAGCACTTCTTCGCATCCGATCTCTATCCCGAGATCGAGCTGGCCGTCGCCTTCCGGCCTTTGACCGACGCGGCGGACGAGCTCGCTCGCGGCCTCTACATCGGCGCCGTCGGCTCCTTCAGCGTGGGACTGACCTACCTCGACGCGAGCAGCCCCGATGCGCGCGCCATGACCTCGTTTCGGTTCCGGGCGGACGTGGGCTACGGCTACACGGTCGCTGACGTTTTCGAGATCTCTGGCGTCGTCGGCTTCGGCATCGAGGGCGTGGACTTCGACGCGCCGACCGCCTTCCCGTCTACGATGTTTGCCTATGTACGGCCGGCGGTCGTCGGGCGAGCTCGGCTCTTCGAGGACCTCTTCGCGCTGGAGTTCTCCGTGGGCGGCCGGATCGGCGTCGACGGTGGTGCGCTTCCGGAGGCGTTTGGCCCGGGGTTCGCCTTCGGCGGGGTGGACGTCGGCCTCGGCTTCTACGGCGTCGTCGCGCCTGGCTTCTCGTGGGCCGCGCGCGTGAACTACGCCTTCCACGCGCTCAGCTTCGACGGCGGAGGCGGCACGTTCGGGGCCGGGGGCTCGGGTCGCGACGAGACCGTCGGCCTTCACGTGCTCGTTGGCTGGGCCTTCTGAGAGGCCCTCAGAGCGTGCCGCGCTCACAGGCCAAGAAACGCAGGTACCGGTCCCAGTAGCTGCCGCCCTCGGCCTGGAGTCGCGCGGCCAGATCGAGCGTCTCGAGGGCGCGCTCGAGACGCTCCATCGGCGCCATCTGCACCAGAAGCTCGTCATGCGCTGAGGCCAGCTCATTACGCGCCGCGTTCAGCTCTCGTTCGTGTCCAGCGGCTCCGGATGTCTCGAGGTGATCGGTGATCTCCGCTCCTTCCGACGCGAGCGTCGCCGCGAAGTCGGGGTGCCAGGGATCGTCGAGGGCTGGCCATCGGTGGAGGAGCTCCGCCGCCAGGACCTCCCGGCTCCAGGCGAGATCATTGTCGACCTCGTCGAGCGCCTCGGCGATGGGCGAGAGCTGCAGGTGCAGCTCATCGAGCCGTGCGACGACCGCGTCGGCGCGCTCGAGGCCGAGGTGCTGAGTGAGCGCCGCCACGACAGCCCGCTCGACGGGCAGTGGCGCAGGCGCAAGGGCAGCCGCCGCATCTCCGGGCATGGGCGCGGCGGCGCGCAGGAACCGCTCCGACGTCGTGACCGGCACGTCGAGCGAGCTCGAAGCGACGCGGGCGCGCGCATGAGCCTCGAGCAGGGAGATGGATCCGTCGTGGTCGAGATCGATCTCCGCCGCCGCGTCGGCGCCAGCCCGGTCGAGCCCGCGCAGGGCTTGGAGGAAGTGGATCCCGTAGCCGACCTGGCTACCGCGGTCGGGGTTCGGGTCGCAGCCGGACGCCGCCCGGTCCCAGGTCGTGGCGAAGAAACCGCAGCGATCCCCTTCCGCTGAGCCGCGCTCAGGATCCGCATCCGTGAACGCGATGTCGGCGAAGCCCCCGGAGTAGCAAGAGGTCATGACAACGCGCACGGGTTGATGGTTCGGCGCCTCGTCGAGGACCCGGGCGAGGGTCGGCACGTCGAGTTCGTCGGGGCCCCACGTCAGGAAGCGGCTCTCTCTCGGTTCCTCGCCGCCGTCTCCGTGCCCCGCGAGGTAGACGGTCAGGGGAGGGCGGCGCT
>Ga0114933_10005285_pt1 | contig 11770 bp, 16 predicted proteins | sample 4SBtaG_FD_89691 | JGI IMG/M metagenome (GOLD analysis project Ga0114933, IMG submission 89691) | Deep subsurface microbial communities from Kolumbo volcano to uncover new lineages of life (NeLLi) - 4SBTROV12_W25 metaG | ecosystem: Environmental > Aquatic > Marine > Volcanic | place: Kolumbo... | reverse complement strand
TTTGCTTTCAAAGTTGAATATGCTTTGAAAAGATCTTCAACAGATAGTTCCGTTTGTGTGTCAGCCGCTGTGTTGATTGTCGTTGAAAAAGAATCAAACAAAGCCGTTAATGCTCTGTCGTGTCTTTTTGCGATAGCCTCACCGAATAACTTACCTAGGTCAGCAACAACATTTGATACTGAGTGGTTTCTTGCCATGTCAGTTAATGTTGTCATTATACCTGCTTCAACTAAAGTGATGTCTGCTTTTGAAGTAGATATCTCAGTGTTTGAAAGGTCAGTTGATTCCGCTGTGTCTGCCGCGATTGTTTGTGTTCCGTAGATAGGCACTTGTAATACCTTACCTGCGTTTGCTGGGACCGTGAAGTTCTTCACAAGTCCTGGCATGATTGAAGTCTCTGATGCCACGAACATCGCCTCTTGGACGATCGGGGATATCAGGTCATTCAAACTCGTAGTGTCTGATTCATTAGCCATTTTGCTAATCTCCTTTTGTTAATGTTTAATATCCTGCTTGGGTCTTACGCCATTCAGCATATTGTTTTCTATGTTCTGGATTGTTCATGTCCAGATTCTTTACATCAACTTTGGAAACACCTGTTGTGCCAGTGTTTGATTTAGAACCACCGCCTGGTTGTCCTGCTTGAACAAAGTGTGGATTGGAGTTTAGGAATTCTGATACCAACCCATTTATGTCAAGTGGATCACCAGCGTCAGTGTATCTTTGTTGACCCGATTTTGGATCAACGACTTCAACTTCTCCTGCATCGGTCATCTTGACATTGTTCCGGACTAATGTTGCCACTTGATTAGGGGATATGGCCCTGTTCTTTGTAGCCGCATCAATCAAAGCATTGTCTACTTTGACCTTTGTGAGTTCTGAAGTCAAATTGCTGATCTTGCCTTGAAACTTCTCGGCGTTCTCTTTCAACAATTTTTCAAACTCTGACTTTTCCTTGGCTTGGGAAATTTTTTGCTCTTCTTCCTTCTCCAAGAATGTCTGGTATTTCTCAACATCTATACCTTCAAACTTTTTTGTGTATTTGGCCTCTGCTTTTCTTCTTACTTCGGCCGCCACAGCATCAAGTTCTGCCTGTGTATAAACTTTCGCGGGTTGATTGTCCGCTGTGTCCTGGATCGTGTTTGAGACTGGCTCTGCAACCCCAGTGGTTGGTTGAGCGTCTGTCGATGTTTGGTCTTGACTCATCGTAGTCCTCCTATTGTTATGCGTGGCAGGATTACCACTATGTTATTATTTATTAGTAAAACTGATCAAACGAGTCTATGTCCCATTTCTCGTAGTATCCAGACTCTCGAAGTTTTTGTTGTGCTTGTTTCAGTTTTGCCATTCCTTGTATCATTATCAATGGAGCTTTGCCATAACTGAATGATACACCTTTATGTAGTCCGTTATTGTCTGGATGGTCATACATTATGGCGAACATGGGATTTTGTTTGTGTGCTGTCTTACAGAGTTGTGATAATTTTTTTTCTGTTATCTTGTCAGTGAAATAAAGGATGACAATGTCCAGATTGAAAATATTAAAAAGGCTACAACAATGCACAATCTGATCCAACACATCCTTCTTTGCCATTGTGATCTGGATTTTTCTATCTTCAAGAGTTTTTTTTGCAAACGGACAGATTGTCGCTCCACTCGCCTTATACTTTTTAGCAACAACCTGTCCAATCCACTTCTCAATGTCTTTACTTCCTACGGCCACTTTTCTTACGAGAACCCATAGGAGATCTTCTTCCAGACTTTGAACCTTTTTTGCCTTTATGGCCTTTTCGGTGTGTCATTTGTTTTCTCCTTTTGTCTATGTTTAGTAGGATACATTTCTGGCCTACCTTCATTTCTTGATGGGGCATACAGATCTAATAATTCAAGACCTCTTGCGTGTGCCACTTGTTTCATCCTGATACACGCCTTCCTTGCTCGGGTGGCGTTTGTAAAACTTGGATGCTTCATCAATTTCTCATAATGAGTGAAATAGTCAAGGCAGATCTTTTTAAGTTGTAGATGCCTTGCTGTCTCCTCTGGTTGTCTAAAAATTCTTCTAATCATTTTTTGGTATGTATCCTGGGTCTAGAAAGATGGCCATCAAGATCAACAATGTAATCAGTATTGCCGTGAATCTGTAATCCATCTATGTCCCCCATTAAAATGTTCTCTCTATCCATTGGTATAATTCATACAACAGGTAAACACAAAATCCTATCCATAATAAAAACACAATTACCTCCATGATCGCATACTCCAAAACGCAGGCGACAGATTCTTTTGTCCTTTTACTTTGTCTAGTATCGCTCCCATCCTAGCTAGAAAACTTCTTTGCCTTGCTGGTATGTTCTTCTTGATCCGCATATTGGGATCACCATACCTCACTATCTGAACATTTTTTGTTCTCTGGTTCCTGACATACACAGCGAACTTCTTGCTCTTGCCAGGAGTCCTGAAAGGTTTGTTAAGTGTGACCTTTCGGCCTTGGTATTCAGCCATTACTTTCCTTTTCTCCTCAAGTCAAGATCGTGCTTCCTTGATCCTCGTAGGAAACTATTGACCCTGCCCATTGCCCATTGGTTCATTCCTATGCCTGGCCTTGACCCTGCTCCAAGGAATGCACCTTGACCACGCCTATACACCTTTGCCAGTGTTGAAAATGTGAATCTAGATTTGCTGGCTTTGTTTTGTAAAGTTTTCCTGGTAGTGCCTGTTATGGGTTTACTTTTTGCCAAGTCTCACCCTCCTGTCAATCAATGATTGTGGTATTCGTTTGCCCTGTTTGTATAATCTGCTGATACGATTGACCACACCGGCAAGTTCTTGCCTGGCTGATCCTTTGACACCTGATAGGTATTTTTTAGGTAGTCCCGTTCTCTTGTCCTTGGGGACTCGTCTCTGTTTGGCCATTTGCCGCTCCTGTGTTTGTGAAGAATTTTGATATCTCTGGATGTAGTTCCATTATCTCTTCATTTGTAAGTTTGTCTTTTTCAATCATGTCTCTCATATGTTGTATCATACCTGCCGGATCAGTCATTTCAGAATGTGGGCCATTGTCTGCCAATTGGTTTTGCATTTCTTCCATTTCTTCTTCATCTCTGGCCAGTATCTCAACTAGTTTCTGATCTATAATTGCTTTGACATTTGGAGTTGCTGTTGCTGAATCTCTTTGTGTTTCAGCGGCCTTTTTAAGTATGTCTATATCCAAGTTCTTGTCTCTGATATGGAACGCCATTGGATATTTGATTGATCCGTCCCACGCCTGTCCTTGCCATAAACTGAACAATCTAAATATTTGTTCTTCAGCAAGTTCCAAATTCTTTGCCTTCTCACAGAGTTTGGCATCCAACATCAAGAATTCCGATTGCATTGCCACGCCTGACATCTGTCTTGTTTCTACTGCCCTAATGGCTCCAAGGTGTGCCATCCTGTCGATCGCTTTCACCGTTGAGTCCATTGTTTTCAATATGGCTTCAAGATTACCACCTGACGGTTGTAATAGATAAGGCTTCAATGCAGGATCAAGTTCGTCCGGCATTGTGATTATGGCACCGGCACCAGCTGATGCTTGGACGCCATTTGTTTTAACAAGTGATGGGTGGTTAGTTAATGATATCAGTTGCTCTGCTTCTGAATTACACTCCATTAGGAATCTTTGTGATTGTGCGATTGAATCAATGTCAGAAACACCTATGCCTCTGATTGGTCCTCGGTTGGCATACACCCAAACAGCAGGCACCTTGCCCAATGTGTTTGGCTTCTCTTCGATCATTGTGAATGGATCTTTTTGATTGCCATCATATGACATCAAGGTTATTGTGTCTGGTGTCCATTTTCTCAAATAGAACTCACCTTGCCTTTGGTATGGTCTTTCGTCTTGTTCTAATAAAACTAATTCTTCTATCTCATAGTGTCCGTTTTCTTTTCTTACGAACTTCCAATTTAAAATATTTTCTGGTGTGTATATCACTCCATATGGACGGATGCCTTGTTCAAGTTCTGCGGCTCTTGTGCCAACCTGTGTTTCAGGTCTGTCCATCAACACCACACAATGTCCATAGATGCTTGATTGAACATTTACATCTCTCATAAAGTTTTCAAATGTTCTGCCTTCCATGTCAGCATCTTCTAGGAACTGCTCTATCTCTGGTGATCCTTCTAACCAACCAAAATCCCTTTTAGGATTTTGTCTGTAAAGGAAACTTGAATATGTGTGTATCACAGATCGACAATGATTGTCTTCTGCGGCGTGTGCCAATCTTGTTAGGTATTCGCCTTCGTTCTCATAGGTGTATCTTTTTAGGTAAAGGCCCCTTTTGTATTCACTGCCACCTAGATAACTTCTCTTCAGGAACTTCCAATGATTGATATAGACATCATAATCTCGATGGACTGGTAGTCCTTTTGTCTGTCCTGTCACCGTGCTTAATGTTGGTCCTAATCCGTAAATGTCTACATCTGCCATTATCTCATCACTCCTGTTTTGACACTATATCTTTCTGGAACTGCGTTTTCATAACTGGTTCTGATTGGGTAAAGAAATGATATTTGGTATCCTAATGCATCATTCATATGATCAAATCCTTGTGTCTTGTCAGGCAACACCGTTCCTTCTTTATATGTGTGTTTACTAATACTATTTAACAGATTCTTACACTTGGGATGGATGAAGATGCCCCTGTGTCCTGATGCCGAACATAGTTTGGCATTCACTGAGTTGACCCTGTCTCTGATGGCCATGTGTCTTGGAGGAACCTTGCAAATAAATCCTGCATTTTGCAATATGGATAAATCTGTTCTACCTCCTGCAGATGTTTTTCTTTGTCTTGATGCAGGATCTGGATACACAAATATTTTCTTACCAGGATATCTACGATGTATCTCTTGGCATAGTTCATCTGTGTTTGAACTCCATATTTGTATTTCATCAAAGATATAGACCACGCCGTTTTCTATGAAACTTACCACAGAGGTCATTGGATCCAAGTTGAAGTCCATTCCTATATGGATCACATTGTTGGTGTCTGGAACAGAAAAATGTTTAACATTATCCTGCATTGAGAAACCGTAATAAATGATACCTGAATATGTCTCCCAGGTGGCTTCATACTCTTGCCTAAATGTTTTAGCATCCAGATCTCTTTTTGCTGTTTCTAATTCTGTGTTGTCAACAAATCCACCTTGGATTGTTGTGTAAAGATATGAACTCCAATCTTCATTGGTTGGATCCTGTCCTGTCTGATAAAGATCGTGAAACCAGTTCATTCCTTTTGGTGTGCCTGTGAACAATGCTTTGCCTTTTGTGTCTGATAGTGTGGGCCTCAATACTTCTGTCCAGGCACTTTCTTCTATGTCAGCACTTTCATCCAACACAAGAAAGTCAATACCAACACCCCTCAATGAGTCTTTGTTGTCAGCACCTCTTAAACATATCCTAGAACCATTCTTAAGTTCAATCGTAAGTTCTGCTTCGTTGATCCTTTTTACCCAACGCAGGTCCTTTAAGATTTTTTTTATTTTTACCCAGGCTATCTGTTTGGCCTGTCTATAACTGGGTGCCACATACCAGCACACCTTGTTCATCTCCCTGGCCACATAACAAAGTTCTCTTATTGCTAGAGTTGTTTTGCCAAATCTTCTGCCAGTGACCAATACCCTGAAACGGGTCTGATCATCCGCGACCTTGCGTTGCGGTTGTGATAACTTCATATTGAATAATTATTCTTGCCAAGGAAGTGGCTGTGTATTTTCTTCGTCTGTTGGTGAATCCTGCTGTCCAAGCCAATTTTTTCCAAGGAACATCAACATCCTTGCGTCTCCGGCCAAAGCCTTTTCAAATTGTGCTCTTCTCAAACTTTTCTTGCCTTCTGCTCTGCCCTTTTCAACTATGCCTTTGTATCTCTTCTCCAGTGTTGTGGCACTTGTTCCCACACAATCAGCTATCTCTTCATATGTGCAATGGATAGAAGCTAATTTAAAAATTAGATCTTTGTCCAGTTTGTATGTTTTCTTCTGTTCAGCCATTATAGATGTTTCTCCCCTACAACGATCCTGAATCTTCTAACATCCGTGTCACCGTTGGCTGTGACTATGGTCACATCAACATTATAAACATTGCCTGATGTGCCACCATTCAATCTTACATTGACAACACCACTTGAGATCACAACATCCGTTGATGCGTCTGTAGGCAATGCCAATGGTGCTGAATCACCTGTTATTGTTTCTATTGAAACACTTGCACTTGAAATATTATCGCCTGAAGAAAGATAATCTGTGAAGTCCAATCCGTATTGTAGATTGGCAGATGGATGCTTCTCTATGAAAGCACCTTGGTTATCTCTTTTGAATCCTGTTAAATTTGCCATTATAGTTCGCTCCTTACTCTTGGAATACTTGATCTATCTGTAAGAACACCTCTGAATATTTTATTTCTTCTTGTTTCTTCAGACACTTTGATGCTCCTTGATTGTTCGGTTATTGTATTTACACGAGTTTGTTGTAGAACTTTTGTTGTTCTATTTTCTATAGGCACCACTAGAGTCCTTGTGTCTTGTGCTACCTTGATTATGTTGAACGGATCAGCAATGGTTATCAACCTACCAACGGATACGGTTGTGTTGAATGCTGTGACAGATATTGTTCCTTTGAAGTCTGCATTTCCGTCTGTTGATGTGCTGAATTGTGCCGTGTTGTTCTGTCCGTATGCCAGATCAAATACTGCGTTGGCACTTGTGCTGGTTGTGAATACTGGTTGGATGTCTTGAACATATCCAAGGTCGAATGTTGCGTGAGCCAATGCTGTGATTGAACTGACACCTGTGAAAGATCCTGTGAATCCTCTGATCCTGATGTAATCACTGGCTATGCCAAATGATGCTGTTGGTGATGTCTCACCACTTGCTATCCTGTTGCCATTTACTGATGATGTGAACGCCGTGGATGGTGTAGCTACTCCCGGTCTAATCCTTGTAGGGGTCGCCTGTGTAGTAAATGTTGAACTTAATGTTGCACCACCAAATGCCCTGTATCCACCAATTGCCTGTGCTATGATGTTGATAACAAATAGCACACCACCTTGTTCCCAAGCATCACCATACCATTCATCCCAAGTCCTGTCAATGAATTCACTTTCCTTGAAACTCTCCCAGGTTATGTCAGTCTGTTGTCCAAAGAACAATTCACCTGCCAATTGTATCTGTGTGGTCACGGCAGGTAGGTTTAAAACTCCTGCATTGAAATTGGCCACAGCATTCTGTGATGTGGCTGATGTTAGTGTTGATGCTGTGCCTGATATGAATGTGGCATTACCTTGTTGTGTGGCAGTGAACGCCGCAGAAGCTGAACTTGTTCCTGATCTTATTCTTGTCGGAGAAACAGAGATGCCAAAAGTGCTTGTAATTGATCCTGAAGCAAAATCAAACTTCTGCGCCGCAACGGACACGCTGAAACTTGCCACCATGGTGGAGGCAATGAAGTCTTTGGTTCCTTCGGCCGATATTGTAAATGATGTAGATAATTCTAATCCTTCAAAGAAATAATCGGTGGCAATGTAATCGCCAGCGATATACTTGCCTACACTTCTTTGTGGATTGTAGTATCCTAAATCCTGATAATCGCCTAAGACATAGGCGGTTGTGTCTATAAGACCTTTGAGTGCCACGACACTACCCTCCTGTTATTATGCTAGGGAGATAGTCAAGTTCCCACCTGAGATCTGGAATGTATCCCCTGAAAGAATTTCTTTGGCGTTGTCTAGTTGTCCATAGAATAACACATTTCCAGTATGCGTTGCTGAACCATCTGGTGTGAATGTGCCATCCATCACTGCGATACAAGTCACACTTGAACCTGAAGTCGCCGCGTTGTTGTAGTTGGCATTAGCTGTGTCGAAAGTGACATCACCTGATGTTGTAGCACTTCCACCTGAAGCCGCATTGAAGGATACTGCTTTTCTAGAGTAGTTTCCGCCTGTGACTTCGTAGTGTCCCCAGTTGCCAGTGCCTGATCTTGATCCAGTGCCTGCTTCTAGAGCCGCTAACACATCTGATGCTGTTCCTGTGAACAATGCTATTGTTAATGTTGATGGTGAAGTGAAATCTCTTGCTGTTTTTCCAAGCACATGATCTAGAACTTCATTCTCAAGATAATTTGATGCTGATGACATATTGTTTCTCCTGTTGTAATATTACATTGATATTTATAGAAAATATCCTTCTGTCACTGATACCCTCATTCTACCTTCACCACCATTACTGGACTGTGCCACAGAGTATCTCACATAATGACCTTTTGCGGTATGTCTTGAACCTCCCCCGGTAAGGGCCAGGAAGTCATCGTGTGTGTTGTCCACCGCGAATCCTGACGCCACGATTATCTTGTCGTCCACGAATGGTGCATTCTCAAACAAGAATATTGCTGGTGGTGTTGGATTGCCGCTACCATCGTTAGGTCCTTCCAATGCAGGCTCTCCACTGCCGATATCGTCATTATCAAACTCCCGTTCAATTGCTGTGTTTAAATTCTGTGGTGGTGGATTGTTAAGGCTGGATAAATTTCCATACCTCAATGCCAGATTGGCTGTGTCTGTGGCAACATTGGTTGACACATTTGGCATTCGCTGGGTGCCAGTTCCACTATGGTCTTTTATTATTGCTATCGTGTAGACCCTGCCCGGTGTAAGTTCAACTACCATTGGTGCATTGACACCACCTGTGCCTGTGTTGGTTCGCAGATCGTTAAAACTGTTGAATGTTCCATTGCCCAACACCGTGTTGCCGTTGGTGTCATTCTCTATGGTGACCTGTTCACACTTGTCTATGGTGCCGCTGAATGTGATGATTGTAGATGGGTTGTTCCTGCCTCCCGCGGTCAAGAACCTCCTTGTGCCAAATGACATTACGAAATCCTTTGTGTGATTGCACCTATGTGATCAGTGCCATCAAAGAACACCTGCACTATGTCTATGTTGCCGGTAGTCGTGGTCAGTGTGGGTGCACCTCCAGGAAATTTCACACGAGTTGATCCATCTGAAGTGAATGTTGCTGTCTTTGAGTTGTCGTTGATCTTGATTATCAGCATAACACTGGTCCCTGCTGTCATGTTCGTGAATGTGTATGTGGTGTTGCCTGTCAAACTCATTGTGTGGACTGGTGCCACAGTTGCATCAACATCAACTGATCCTGAGTTGGCTGATATTGCGTTGATTGTTTCCTTTGGTGTCTGCACAATCTTTGTGAATTTTGAATTGGATGTGTTCTTCTCGAACTTGGCGTTTGAACTGTTGTAGACGAAGATGTCACCGTCCGCCGGTGAGCCACCATCGAAGAAATCTATGACATCATTGACATTGTCAACATTCTGTTTGATGTCGGGTCTGGCAAGTCTTGGTTTGTCTGAACCGCTGTCTAGGTTGCTGGTTGATGCTTTTGATCCTGATGGCCAAGTCGTCATTGCTGTCCTCCTATAACATACTGAATTTATCTGGGTTTGGCACCCAAGAACCATCTACCTGTTTCTCAACATCGAATGGTTTTGATAAAGGGTCGGTGTAATTGGCTTTTAACCAAGTGACCATGTCTGCCAGTGTGTCAAAAGTGTGTTGTGTTGATTCAATCGTTACTCTATACATTATATCGTGTCTCCTGATCCAGGACCTTCTGATGTTGGTATGATCACGATGGCACCACTGTTGTGTGTGACCGTGTTCACCGTTGGTGTTGATGAGCCTGCCACTTCAAGTGTGGTCTCTCCGTGTTTTATGTAGACATCCGGCGTGGGTGCTCCACCTGCCGTGCCGTCCGAACCGCCATCAACATATCCGTCTGTGTTGGATGAGTTGTAAAAATATCCCCTGACTGTTGAACTTGTGAAATCAAGATATGAATCATACAACCATACAGGTCCAAGTTCAAAGCCTGCGCCTGTTTCAAAACTTGTTCCGTAGTTTGTGTTGTGTCCGCCATTGTTGTTTCTCAAGGCGATGTATTTCATATTGTCCGAATTCAAAGTTGAGGTCAATGCACCACCTGACGCTTCATTGGTGCTTGAACCACCTATGTAGAAACTGCCGATACCATTGCCGGCATCACTGTCCATACTGACCATTATACAACGCCAACTGCCGTCCGCTATGGCTGACATGAATGCTGGGTTGTTGGCATATGTGGATCCATATGGATGGACCAACCTGTTGCCTGATGAATTCAAACAATTCATATAAGTGACATTTGTGCCATTGCCGAAAGTCAATCCCCATAGATCGGATTGATCACTGTCTGTCATGTAGATCAATCTTGAAGCAGGGTCGTCTATGTTGCCGCCCTCCTGTGCCAGTCTAAACCAAAACACCATGCTGAAATGTTGGCTATCGCTGAATGGTGCGGAACTATAACTGACCGTGTATGTGGCTGCCTTGTCCAATGAGAAATTCCCTGAACTGCTTGATGATGTTCCGTTGTGCGTGAATGCTCTGCCGCCTGTTGCACTCACAGCCGCGGCGGCTTGTCCGAAAACTGCTTTGCTAAAACCTAATGGCATCTATGCTCCTTGTTATGCGTATGCTTTGGCACAATTACCTAAGAAGTTGGTTCCATCGTTGAAAATAGTCACGACATCTATGGCACCAGCCGCTGTTGATAGTGCCGAATATGTGCCAGCGAACTTAACAGCGGCCGAACCATCTGTTCCGAAACTCGCTGTCCGTGATCCTGTTCCATCCTGTGTTATGATTATTGTCACTGATTGTCCTGTTCCTAAATTCGCGATGTTGAATCCTGTGTTGGTGCCTAGTGTAACGGTATGCACCGGAGCCAATCCACAATCAACCGTAATTGTTGATGAACTGGTTAATGAATTAATTTTTTCTCTGTATCTCTCCAGTGAACCAACCCTTGACTTGGCTGTGTCGTCTTCTGAATAGAAAGCGTATTCGTTCGTGATGCTTGAATTGCCCGAATTGGTCTGTGCGTAGAAGTGCGTGAAGTTTGTGACCGCGTGTGTGCCTGATCCCGAAGTGGAGTATCCTGATGAGTGATAGCCGTATGTGTCAGTCAATGTTATCGTGGTTCCCGATGCCGCGTCCGCTTCAACGCTACTGCTGTGTGCGGCTGATTCCGTGATTGTGAGATCACCAGAACCTTCCGTCCTCGGTGAAAGCAGGTTTTGTGCACCGTTGGCATTGCCCAGAGTGGAATTGCCGGAAGCGGTGTTGTTGACAATGGTCATTATCGCGTTCTGTGGACCCCTGGTCAGGGCACTGCTGGTGGCAGTTGAATCCTTGCCATTGAGGTCTAATTCCATATGAAACACGTTCCTGTATCTGTCGTTTGAACTTGAACTGTCTGACTGCCCAGAATCTATCTTGAATACCCCGTAGATGTTGTTTGAATAATTCCTTGTGCCAAAAGTGGTGGCCGCATCCTCGTAATACATCACGTTCCTAGGATTGTTGCTCAATCCTGGATAGTTGTTGGATTGTGTTATTACAACATCACCCGTGCCATTGGCCGAGATGTTGAGGTTGTCATTGGACCTGTTGGAAGTTATTAAATTATCTGTTATCGAAACTGCCTCGGTCGCTATGCCACCATTCTGTAGTGTGACACCACCCAGTTTGTTCGTGTATGCGTCGTCGTTGATCCACACACCGTAGTTGTTCGTTGCAACGGATCCCGTGTCGATGTAAAGACCATAGTAATTCGTTCCTGCCGTAGTTCCACCCTCACCTAGGTCGACTGGACCTTTGCCCCAGTAGTTGTATCCGTTT
>Ga0114933_10005284_pt1 | contig 11771 bp, 11 predicted proteins | sample 4SBtaG_FD_89691 | JGI IMG/M metagenome (GOLD analysis project Ga0114933, IMG submission 89691) | Deep subsurface microbial communities from Kolumbo volcano to uncover new lineages of life (NeLLi) - 4SBTROV12_W25 metaG | ecosystem: Environmental > Aquatic > Marine > Volcanic | place: Kolumbo... | reverse complement strand
TACTGTGGTGGATTTGACGTTTTCATCCTCAGCTACTGTGGTGGATTTGACGTTTTCATCCTCAGCTACTGTGGTGGATTCGACGCTTTCATCCTCAGCTACTGTGGTGGATTTGACGTTTTCATCCTCAGCTACTGTGGTGGATTTGACGCTTTCATCCTCAGCTACTGGGGTGGATTCGACGTTTTCATATTGGATTGCGGGAGTTGGCTCTGTCTTCTCATCTTTGTCTTTTGTCGACCTATCAGCAGGCTTGGTTTGTTGTCTTGATCGCACTGAATTTAAGTGAGGTTTGTTCTGCGTGGAATCTTTTTTTGTTACTGGCCTTGAAGGAGAAGGAAAGTTGTCATTTGAACTAGTCCATCCTCCCAGTGTTCTCGGGCCACTCTCAATCACTCTTTCCGTTGGCCTCATCCTTCTCGGGCGATGTCGTACTTCAGGTAATAATGTTGAATCACCACCTTCCTCACTCGGGCGGAACGCTAAGTCTTCTGGGAGCGGTGATTCAAATGAACGGTCGCGTCGCTTTCGTGAGTAGTGATCATATTCGACGACACGTCTCTGTCCGGTACCGGACGCAGCTCGTGGAGTTTGTCGGGGAGCTCTTTTGTCCTTAGAAGGACTCGCAGGTTTTGACGCCTTATTTTTTTTCTCAGCAATAGTTCCTGAGTTTCTGTTTGTCATTGTATTTCTTTTATCTTTCTGATCTGTTGTATGCACAGATTTGTTCTGGCGAAAATTCCTTCGCCTTCGGGGGTTATTGCCCGTTTGATTTTGGCCTGACTTAGACGGCCTGTCTCGTTTCTGTTTTCCCACAGAAATAGTTTGTGTATCCCTTGAATCGGACGCAGTTTCGTTTGCAGATGCCGTCCCTAAGCGGGATTTGATCCATCTAATACCACGGTTCACCGGTTATTGCTCCCGGTTTGTATGACATTCATTTATTATCCTGATTGTTTTCGATTCGTCAGAACTATCTTGTGCTGACGGGGAGTCACTAAGTAAATCATAGACACTAAGTTGCTAGAGGTCGAGTCTTTTCTAAATCACAGACCCGGGATTTGGACCCGGTAAATTGACGATAGTCCCCGTAACAGTGCGTTGACTACACAACCAAACAATTGCTTCAGCAACATCAACTTGGTTAGGACGTTCCATATTTGGGTCAGGAAAGATGCCGTCACGGAGAGCCGGGAGTACGTCTTCATTTGATATCCGGTGAACTGGACCAGGAGCCACCGTGTTGATTGCTATGCCATATTTTGCGTATGTTTTAGCAAATTGCCTCATGAGCCAGTCCCTATTTGTTTTACCGAGCGCGTAGTCATAGGGTCCTTCGTCTGGTGATATATTCCATTCATTAGCTCCATATCCACTTATGGCTACGATGTTTCCAAGACGGTTTATTTGCATTGTGGGCAGTAATTTTCTGCATATAAATAGCATGGACGAAGTTTCGGCCACTATATTTTGTTCCCACTTATCAGAATCGACTTGATCAAGCGGGGTAGGGTTCCAGCTTCCCCCAGGGCCTATCACTACGATGTCCGGAACACCTATGGAGTTGGCTGCAGAATCCAACATCATATCTACTTCTTTTTCATCCGTGATATCAGCTTGAATTGCTACGGCTGTATTTCCTAATTCTCTTAACTGTGCCGCAACGTTTTCGGCTTCTGCAATCGAACGTCGTGTATTTACAATAACACTGGCACCAGCGAGGCCCAGGGCATATGCTGTGGCACGTCCGATACCACGCCCTGCCGCCCCTGTTACCAGTGCTACACGCCCCCTAAGTTTGTCTTCAGCATTCATTTTCATATTTCCAAAATCTTTTCGCTTGAATACCATTATCCTGAAAGTACGTATGAATTCAAGTAGCGATTGTCATAATTGTCTAGCACAAACTCTTGAACAATTGGACGACAGCCATCTGCAGTTAGTTTCCGCGTTAGGGGATCTCTCCAAGGATGATCTCGAAATAGTAATCCCTCATCAAATGTCTGAGGATGGGCCTGGAACAGAGCGCAGTGCACTGCTGGGTGAGGTATGGAACGTTGGAGCAATTATTGATGCATTCAGACTGCAGTTAAGAGATCCAAGTAAGGCGATCATTTCGGATAACTTGTTGGTCCCAAATAGACCGCGATATATGAACACGCTTGGCCTGTCGATCACCTGGATCCAACAAACGAAAGTAGCTTTAGATGTTCAGTTGAAGGCTCTTAGTGAGGATCAGTTGAGTCGTACATATGTGGTTGCAGGAGGTATCGGTCTAAGCCTCAAGCAGTCACTAATTGCTTTAGCCGATATACACGTGCAATGCAAAGCTCGTGTTACAGAATTCGATACAATAGTCAAAGATATTTGTTGAAGTAGTTGCCACGTTGCCGGAGGTAGAATTGCAAGAAAGTGATGCCAGTTGGAGTGGTGAGATATCCAAGTATAGAGAGGATATCTATTTTGATGCCGAGCTTCGTGGTCACAATCTGAAATTTCAGAGCACATTGGGGCTTTTCTCTCCGAAATCGATTGATGAAGGGACTCGACTTCTTCTGGAAAATATTGAGCTTGATAGTGATGCTGATTGTTTAGATCTTGGTTGCGGGTATGGACCAATCGGCATGACACTAGCGTCGTTGGCGCCTGCAGGCGAAACCATGTTGGTTGATAAAGATTACGTAGCCATCGAATATTCCAATCAGAATATACGAAGTAATCAAATATCCAATGCCACCACACTATTGTCTAATGGCCTCAGTAAACTCTCGAGCGATCGAACCTTCGATATTATTGCGATGAATCTTCCGGCAAAAATCGGAAATGAATTGACTATGGTTCTTTTTGCAGATTGTTTTCTGCATTTACGACCGGGTGGGAGACTATATGTAGTGGGTTTGGCCGGTATGCGAGGCTTCGTCAAGAGATCACTTAATGGGATATTTGGCTCTTCTGACAAACTTAAGCAGGGAAAACAGCATGCGGTACACGTAGCAGTTCGTGAATGACGGAGTAAATCAACCTACACTACACCTATGTCAAAGAATAATAAAACAGCCCCACTAGTCCCTGACGGCCCGATATATCCTGAGCTGAAAGGCAGACGAGCACTAGTTCTGGGTGGTTCCAGAGGTATAGGGAGAGCTATTTCTGAGCGACTCGCAACTGAAGGTATGCATTTAGCTATCAACTATTCGCGTTCTGCCGATATTGCAGAGGAAGCCGCTGCTGCGTGCCGCGAACGGGGTGTTGATGTTCAGTTGATTCGGGGAGATATTGGCGTTGAGTCGGAACTGAAGACAGTGATGGAATCGTGTATCAGTGAGGGTCCTCTGGATGTATTAGTCAATAACGCTGCCCGCGGACTTGAAAGACCCCGTTCAGCTTCTGAACAGCGTACACAACATTTGCACAAGACAATGGATGTAAATTTATTTGGTCCATGGTTTGCGAGTCAAATGGCGATTCCACATATGCAGGCGCGTGGTTCTGGTGCCATTATCAATTTACTTTCACCCGGTGCCTGGAAATATATGGCAGGATATAGTGCTGTCGCCACGAGTAAAGCTGCACTCGAGTCGCTCACTCGTTATCTAGGTGTTGAGCTTGCTGAACATGGAATCCGCGTCGCCGGAGTCTCATCAGGTTGGGTTGAAGGTTCTGATGGAGAGCGCGCTATTAGAGACGAGATAAGTGAAAGAGTGCGGCCACACGTGCCTTCCGGTCGAAACATCGCTCCAGAAGACGTAGCTGCTGTAGTGGCGTGGTTAGCGAGTGATCAGACGCCGATGTTTGCTGGGCAAGTCCTTCAATTAGACGGTGGTTTTGACGCCTCATCTTGGAGGGCGATTCTAGAGGATTAACTTAGTCTGGCCGTCGAGAAGTTATTGCACCTGAAGGAAGTCTAAGGAGAAATTTGTAGTGACCAGCGATATAACTGAATGGTTTGTTATTGGTTTGGACGATACGTCTGACAATACCGACGAAGAAAGTCAAACGACCCAAGATTTATTAATGACGATGAGTACACAGTTATCAGAGGACGGGTGGGGATTATTTGAGGGATTGACCGTACACCCTCTGTTTGGGTCCAACAAGATTCAGTCAGGTTCTTCAAACAGCTGCTATGCAGTGAAATTGTGGACGACCAGATCTGCGTTGGATCTTGAGGACGAGCTGGTTTCACAGATCAGATCTACTGCTTCTTCGAATTCAGATCCAGGATTGGCTATGCTTAGTCGGCACTCAGATATGCCTCATATATTGGCATTCGGGCGAAGAACACAGACGGAACTGATGAGATCTGATTGGGCACAAACCTTTTCTACTGAGGCAAATGTGACGGTGCGCAGTCTTGGGGTAAAAAGAAATGGCTGTATTGGAGCTCTTGCGGCCTGTGGGTTGCGGGCCGGAGGTGATGAACTTGCGAGATTCCGGACAATTCCTGGCTTGGATGACATGCGTGGTCATCACCGTGCCGGTGACATCCGTGATAAGACGCAATTACAGCATCTTCTCAATGCTGATGGCGAAGAGATAGATATGGATGACACCATTGATCTTGGAGACGGATTGCCAGTACTCAAGCCCCATCTGGAGTCTCATGAACCAGTTATTCGATTGCACCAGGATCCGTCCAATAGACGTCTCTGGATACCAGACCCTATATTTTTCAGATGAGTGAACTAACTACCTCGTGCGGAGTCGTCCAGTATTTCACTTATAACACCCGTCTTGATCAAGTCGTCGATTTCTGCCTCACTGTAACCAAGCTCTTTCATAATTTCTTGCGTATGTTCTCCGAATCCAGGAGATTTAGTATCTGCCTTATATGAGTCTTTCCCGAATGAAACCGGAGCTTCTGGCATTGTCATGGGGCCGACAAGTGGATGATCAGCAGAATATACGAAACCATTATCGTTGGCCTGTTCACCTTGCATAGCCTCTTCTAAATATTCCACGATGGCATAAGGTATTCCACTGGCCTTGAGCCGTGGTACCAATTCTGAACTAGCAAGTTTAGCGATTTCTACTTTAATTTTGGCTCTTAATTTTGCAAAATACTCAGTGGGGTCATCGGGCGTGACCCAGGTCGGATCGGAAATAAGTGGATCGTCTAACCCTAGCATCGGTAATAGCTTTGTCATTCCGGCGCGACCGGAGCCGATCGCAAGCCAACGGTCGTCGGCTGTTAAATATAGACCGGCTATTGCTGTCCCTCCACCTAGTTTCCGTCGGCGGTTGGCACCTTCCCGTGCCGATGGTTTCTCGCTGTCTACCCAGTCAACAAATTCATGTTTCCAGCTATCAACGGCTTCAAAAATGTTGGCGGTGCCATGCTGTAATGCCAATCCTGCTTGATAGAGTGTGGTTGATACATCTTGCCCTTTGCCGGTCACTTCTCTGCTATACAGTGCGGACGAGATGCCAAAAGCCAAAAGAGTACCCGCCATGTAGTCCGTTAGAAAGGCATCTACATATCTTGGTTCTTCCCCATCAAAAGCGCCAGCTGATAGTAGAAGTCCTGAGGCAGCTTGCGCCTGAAAATCGGCCCCTGCCAGACCACCGTAGGGACCGTTTTTCCCGAAAGCGCTGATCTCGCCAACAATTATTCGGGGATTCGTTTTAGAAAGGGTTTCGTAGTCAAGTTTGTACCTTTGTAGGGAACCGGGACGCATGTTGGATATCAATATGTCGCAGTCACTAGTTATTTTCTGAATAATTTCTAATCCCTTTGGATCACCAAGGTTGACTGGAAACCCTCGTTTGCCCCTTGCTTTGATGATGTATTGCCTTCCTTCTCCAGGAAAGATTGGCTGATTGAACCGAGTGGCATCACCGTCAGTCGGTTCAATCTTGATAACGTCGGCCCCACCATGGGCAAATAGTTCAGCAGCATAGGGTCCGGCGACGAACCTACCAAACTCAATTATCTTAAGTCCATTGAATAATGGGTGTTTTTGTTCTGACACGGGAAACCTTTCTAAAATCCACCACCATTTACGTAGAGTCGCTGACCGGTTACATAAGACCCATCCTGAGAACAGAAGAACGTAACAGCGTCCGCAATATCTTCGGGCTGACAAACTCTGCTAAATGGTGAGCTCTCATCAAGTTCGCGTATATCTTCCACACCCCGTGTAGCCCTTACCAGTCGTTTACCCATATCGGTCTCCACTAGGCCAGGAGCTACAATATTCACTCTAATGCCATGTGGACGTTCCTCCTTTGCCAATGTAAACGCTATCGCTTCCTGAGCAGATTTGGCCATGTTATACGGTGCCCCTCGGCCCGACAGGCTTGCAGTGGCCCCGGATGAGATCATTATCACATCGCCCCTATCGGTTCCCCTCATCTGAGGAACCAATAGATGGCATAAATTATGAGTTCCGAACACATGCACTCCGATGACTTTACGAATTTCGTTCGGATCAGTGTCAGTCACCGATGAGCCTCTACTCGCTATTCCTGCGTTATTCACAAGTATGGATATTTCGCCTAAATCACCTACAGCAGCTGAAGTCATAGATTCACACTCACTGAAGTTATCGACATTACCCTGATAAGCTTTACCGATTTGTCCAAGTTTCTCGATCTCTTTCACAGTGTCCTCAGCGGCCGCCGTGTCGCGAGAATAATTGATAGCAACATCTGCACCCGCTGCCGCTAGCCCTATAGCGATGGCTCGACCGATTCCTCTGCTGCCGCCTGAAACAAATGCAGCTCTTCCGTCTAATGTATTAGTCATAGAGATCAACCTCCCGCAACCGTAATTCGTTGATTGGTAATATACGAAGCTCTTGCCGAACAAAGGAACGCAACAGCGCCAGCGATGTCGTCAGGGCTCCCGAGTCGACCGAACGGAGATTCATCTGCGAGTTCAGCGATACTGTCTGTCACGCGTCCTTGAAATTTGACCATCATGTCAGCCATATCTGTTTCTATGAGTCCCGGCGCGACTATATTCACGTGAATATTATTGCCTCGTTCTTCCTTAGCAAGGCTGAATGCCAGGGCTTCCATCGCAGCTTTGGCTGCGGCATAAGTTCCGCCGGTGGGGCCGAAACTTTGAGCGGCAATCGACGAAATCATAACGATGTCACCTCGGTCTGCTTCACGCATTTGAGGCACGAGTACACGACAGAGATCATGGGAAGCAAATGCGTGCGCTGCCATCAGTCGTTCAAAATCTTCCGGGGTTGCCTCAGCAACATGGGGTCTTCCCACCGCTGTTGCGCCGATACCCGCGTTATTTACCAGAATATCAATCGAACCAAGAGCTTCAATAGACTCATTGGCTAGGCGTTCGGCCTCCTTTTGAACAGATACATCCGCCTGAATTATTACTGCATGTCTACCCAATCCACGCACCTCCGCCGCAATTTCGTTCGCCGCAGACTCGTTACTGTTGTAATTTATGACCACGTCAGCACCGTCACTCGCGAGGCGGCGTACGATGGCTCGGCCTATCCCCCGACTGCCCCCTGTGACAAGAGCTTTTCTCCCGTTAAACTCACTCATATTTCACCTCTGGCTATAAACTTTTATGAGAGAGTTCAGTGTAGAGCCAGCAGGCACTAGAGCGGGAGGAGCGAAGGTTGACATGCGGTTATTACTTTTAGCTTCTGGAGTACTTGTCCTGTTTCTTTTCTATCTATCTCTATATAAACCAAGTCGACTGAAGGGTGTTGTGCGGTACGTGCGAATCGTGGGGTTTGCCTGGGTTGCCGCAATAATTATCGGGTCGATTATTCGACTGTTCTGGCCAGAGCTCTACGGAGTGATGCCCGAATGAGTACGGTACCCGGTTCAGTGCTCGTATGCCCCCAGGAATTCAAAGGTTCATTGTCAGCCTATCAGGCATGCCACGCTATTTCTCAAGCAGTCAGAAAATTACTCCCTATGGCCTCGGTCATAGAACAGCCGATGGCTGACGGAGGACCTGGCACTGTAAGTATTATTAGTCAATCACTGCAGGGGAAAGTAATCCAGAAGCAGGTGACTGGCCCTTTCGGCTTGCCTCGTTTAGCGACGTATTCAATCATAGAAAAAGACGATTCCACCTCCATTGCCGTGATCGAGCAGGCTTCAGTCACGGCACTCGCTGATGAAACGCCGAATAGCTTGGATCCAACGGTCGCCACATCATATGGAGTCGGAGAATTGATATTGGATGCTCTCGAGCGGGGGATAGAGGAAATTATTTTGGGCGTCGGGGGTACCTGCACGAATGACGGCGGTGCGGGTGCCGCGCAGGCGTTAGGTTTGACTCTCTTAGATCCGGCTGGGGTTGAACTCCCTACTCATCCATTACATTTAGTGAGGCTCGATCAAATCATTCCTCTTAGTGATGCCCGCGTACAATCGGCTCGGCTTCGGATAGCTGTTGATGTACTAAATCAGCTTCTCGGCCCGACGGGAGCCACCACTATTTTTGGTCCCCAAAAAGGTCTCAAGGACTGGCAGGCGCCTGCGCTTGAAGATTCCCTCACGGTATTTGCTGATCGTATTCATAAAACGTTTGATATTGACGTGGTGAATATCAATGGGACCGGCGCTGGGGGTGGACTCCCCTGTGGTTTGATCGCCGCAATTCCTAATACAACTATTCAATCGGGAGCTGAACTCATTGCTGATACAGTAGCCCTTTCACAGCAAATAACTGAAGCAGATTTGGTAATTACTGGCGAGGGTTCTTTGGATGCACAAACGAGTTTTGGTAAGGCAGTCTCTCACGTTCTGTCTATTGCAAGCGACGCGAATACTCCATGCTTGGGTGTAGCAGGAATCGTCGAAGAGAGGCCATCGAGCATGGCTGATGCCGAAGGACTTGTCACAGCTCACTCTAATTCTCGCGAGCGTGAAGCGGCAATGGCAGACGCCAGCTCACGCACCACCAAAGCAACTGAGACCCTTCTTAAAAGATACTTAGCGCTCTGATCTAGTTATAGTTCAAATTCCCGTCGATCAGTGCCTTTGAAATAATCACTCGTTGAATTTCGCTAGTGCCTTCGACAATCATAAGTTGTCTGGCGTCTCGGTAATGCCGTTCAAGTGGATGGTCTTCCATATATCCTTGCCCACCGAGTATCTGAATCGCCTCACTGGCCACTCTGTTTGCCATTTCAGTGGCATAGGCCTTGGCAACACTTAACATGTGGCCGTCGCTCGGCCCAAATTTCCCCGCGTCAACCAATTCACATCCTTGATACACCAGTAGTCGCGCAGCCTCAATGTCAATTGCCATATCTGCTAGCTTCATTTGAATCGCTTGTAGATCGGTGAGTGGATTACCAAACGCTCGTCTTTGACGCGCATAGTCGAGGGCATACATCAGAGCTCCCTCACCGAGCCCAACTCCTCGTGCTCCAACCACTGGTCTTAGAGAATTGAGAGTCGCAAGAGGGCCTTTCATGCCCATTCCTTCTGTTTCTCCCACGAGACGCTCACGAGGAACTCTTACGTCATCGAAGGTGAGTACTCCTGTAGGAAGTCCTCGGACACCCATCTTCCTGTCTATTGAAGTGACCTCGAAACCCGGCATAGAGGTATCTACGACAAAAGCATTGAGCGAGCGAGGATCGGGATAATCAGTTTTTGCAAAGACTACGACTTGGTCCGCCACTGGTCCGCCGGAGATATAAATTTTCTGCCCGCTGATGACGTAGTCATCACCATCACGAACTGCTCTGGCCTGCAGGTTTGCAACATCGGACCCTGCGTCAGGTTCAGTTAGACAGAAGGCTCCCTTTATTTGTCCCGTTGCAATTGGACCTATATATTCTTTTTGTTGTCGTTCGGTACCAAAAAATTTTATGGTGTGGGTCGACAGAGATGACAATAACAGCATCAGGCCTGCACTACAGTCATATTTCGCGACTTCTTCGACAGCTATTGCGAGAGCCAAAGTTCCCGCGTCTGATCCGCCGACCATTTCAGGTAGAGTGATACCGAGTAATTCTGAATCACGAAAGGCTTGGAAGTAGTCTTCAGGATACTCAGCCGTGCGATCAACTTCAGCAGCTCGAGGAGCGATCACGTCTTTAGCAATTTGTGCTGCGGTATGTTTAATGAGGGTATGTGCCTCACTGAGTTGAAAATCCATTAATTCATCCTGACCTTAAATTCATTCTTATCAACACTTTACTATTTCTCAGCCGCGGCTCTAGAGTAGGCCATTCGCAGAGTGACGTATCCAAATAGTCCTGCTAATAGTGACGCGACAATGATTCCTATTTTTCCTTGATCGAGGATTAGCTGTGCATCAGGGAACGATAGATCAGCTATTAATAGCGAGACTGTGAATCCAATTCCGCCAAGAAAGCCAACTCCGACAACCCCAGCGTAATTCACCCCGGTTGGGAGAGCTGCACCAAATCTTACTGCTATCCAGGTGAATATCAATATTCCAATGGGTTTTCCAATGAGAAGGCCAAGGCCTACGCCCAACGTGATAGGGGAAACAAGGGCATCACCTAGAATTTCGCCGCTTAGAGCCACCCCGGAATTTGCAAAAGCAAATATGGGGACGATCGCAAAAGCAACTACGGGTTGAAGAGCATGTTCGAGCCTATCGAGTGGTGACAATGCTTTCCGGACATGGTCACCTAAGTGCACGAGTGCACCGACTTCACCACTGTGGGCACTATCCTCTTTTTCGTCAGTAGTAACTGAATGAGCAGACTCCTTATATTCATCAATTGCTTCTTCTGCACTTTGTTCAAAGCCGTCTCTGGAGTACCAAGACTGCCAAGGCGTGAGCAATGCAAATGCCACTCCGATGACAGTCGGATGTATCCCTGCGTCGTGGGTTGCAATCCACCCAATAATTCCTAGCGCGATATACAAAGGGATATACCAAATTCCGAAACGCTGTGCGACGTATGCAATCAGCAGAGTGGCTCCGGCGACGATGAGCGGTATGAAGTGGAGTTCTTCAGTGTAGAAGATCGCGATGATTAAAATACCTCCAATGTCGTCAACCACAGCCAATGCAAGCAGCATGATACGCAAGCCAAATGGAACGCGGGATCCCAGAAGGGTGAGGACGCCAAGTGCGAAGGCTATATCCGTGGCGACAGGTATTCCCCAACCGCTACTACCTTCACCACTTGTATTGAATAAAAAATAAACCAATGATGGAATGACCATGCCACCGACCGCAGCGACGATTGGTACCATCACGGCCTTGGGATTCGCAAGTTCACCAGCTACGATTTCTCGCTTAATTTCTAACCCTACGAGGAAGAAAAAAATGACCATTAGGATGTCATTTACCCAGAAGTGCACCGTTTCATCAAGTTCCCAGAATCCGATATCTATCTGAATATGGCTATGTAACAGGTCAAAGTAATGCTCCGACCACGCCGAGTTTGCCCAAAGTATGGCAAATACGGCAGCCAGAAAAAGGACAATAGCACTGGATGTTTCCGTTCGAATGAAGTTTGTTAATGGCCCAGCGAATGATTTGAGATTTTCCTGACGCTGTGCGATCAAAGGATTTCGAGCATGATGCCAGCTCAAGGCATCTAATGGTATGTCTTTATCAGGAGACTCTCGGTCGCTACTCATTGATTTCACTCCGGCATGTTTTTTTTTCGCCATAGTTAGATTAGTGTCATAGTTGCGAGTGTTCCACGGGTACTGCAGAAAATTAGAGAGTTCGGGGGTAAAATAGTGTTTTAAGGATGCCCTCGTAGCTCAGGGGACAGAGCAGCGGACTTCTACTCCGCGGGTCGGGAGTTCGAATCTCTCCGAGGGTACCAGCATCT
>Ga0114933_10005281_pt1 | contig 11780 bp, 14 predicted proteins | sample 4SBtaG_FD_89691 | JGI IMG/M metagenome (GOLD analysis project Ga0114933, IMG submission 89691) | Deep subsurface microbial communities from Kolumbo volcano to uncover new lineages of life (NeLLi) - 4SBTROV12_W25 metaG | ecosystem: Environmental > Aquatic > Marine > Volcanic | place: Kolumbo... | reverse complement strand
TGCCGCCCCGTGAGAAGGAAGTAGGCGACCAGCCCGAGGGCGTAGAAGTCCGTTGCGGGGCTCAGGTCACCCCCGGTCTTCAGCATCTCTGGGGCGACGTATCGGGGCGTTCCGATCACCGGGCCGTCGACCGTGAAGCGGAGCTGAGAGGATTCTGCCAGCGGACTCACCAGCCCGAAGTCCACCAGCTTCGCGACGTCCGGTACACCCCCCGCCCCGCAGAGGATGATGTTCGGCGGCTTGATGTCGCGATGCACGAGCCCCGCCTCGTGGGCGTGGTGCAGCGCGCTCGTGATCTGGTCGAGAATGCGGATCGTCCGGGCGGGCGCCTGTGCCCCGTCGAGGTCGACGAGCTGCTTCAAGTCCCAACCGTCGAGGTACTCCATCGCGTAGAAGAGCGAGCCGTCTGGGGTCTCGCCGTAGTCGTAGATCTCCACCGTGTTCGGGTGGGTCAGGCTCGCGCATGCCTCGATCTCTCGCTCGAACCGGGCTCGCCCGAGCTCGGTCGTGAGCCAGCTGGTCAGGACTTTCACCGCTGCGTTGGCGCGCTCGGGGTCGTCGTGCCTCGCTTCGAAGACAACGCCCATTCCGCCCTCGCCCAACCTACGCAGGATGGTGTAGGAGCCCAGTCGGTCCCCAGGCGCGAGCGGCGTCAGAAAATCCACGGAGGACCCGAGTATTGCCGGCGTTTGGGGTCGCGGCCAGTGGTCGGGAATTTTCGCATGCGTTCGGCGCGTGGCAGGCTCGGTCCATGCGCGCTCTTCTCGCCGCCCTGTTCGTGCTCTCTCTCTTCGTGGTGCCCACTCAGACGTCGGCACAGGAGAGGGAGGACCGCGAGCCAGGCGGCGCCCTTTCGATGCAGAACTACCTCGCGCTGAGCAACGACCAGGAGGCTCAGCTCTCCTTTGGTGGCTTTCGGAGCTACCTCGAGCGAGTTCAGCACGAGGAGCCGGAACTCTATTCGCTACTCGACGAGCGACTCGACGTGCTCGAGGACCGCGAGACCACGGCGGACTACGTATTTGGTTTCGGTGCCGTGATCTCGACGCTGAGCCTGATCGCGGCCATTCCGACCCACGAAGTGGTCGGGCTCGACCCTGCCCTCGGGTTTGTCGTCGGAGGTTCAGCCGGGCTGCTGATCACGCTCATCGTGCAGGCCATTCTGCGCCCGGGACACTCCGATCTGATGGCGCTGATCGACGCGCACGACCGATCGCTAGGACGCCGTTGAGGCGTTGACGCGCTCCATCCACGCCAGCACCGGGGCGTGCTGAGCGAGTACCGCCGCGCCTTCGCCGGTGTCCATCGCGGACGCGAGCTGGGCGTACACAGCGATGTCGGCGATGCTCAAGGCGTCGCCCACGAGCCAGTCGCCGCTGAGCCAATCGGCGACCGCGAGCGCGTGCCGAGCGAAGTCTGCGAGGACCTGCTCGGGCTCCTTTCGCCCCAGACCCTGCGCTCTCAGCATGTTCCGCATCAGCGTCGGTAAGGCTCGCTCGGTCGCGCGTCGCAAGAGGGGCGGCTCCGAGCGGGAAGTCCGGTGAGACCACTCTCCGGCGTTGTGGGTGAGGCTGTAGCGGAACCAAACGCCGAAGAAATAGAGGCTCTCGTCAGCCCAGTCTTCCAAGACATGGCAGAGCGCCCGGTCCCTTGGGTCGCTGGGAAAGAGGGGCGGATCGGGGAAGACGTCCTCGAGGTAGCGCGCGATGTCGCTCGAGTCCGCCACGATGCTCCCGTCGTGCTCGATGACGGGGACCTTGCCGACGGAGCTCAGCGAGCCCACACGCACGATCGTTTCATGCAGCGGGACTTCTCGCGTCTCGAACGCGCGCTTCTTGTGATGAAGAGCGCGACGAATCTTGTCGCAGAAGGGCGAGGTCTCGTGCTGGTGGAGGACAATCATCGCCCCCACACCTTAACTCAGTCGGCGAAGCGCACACGACCGAAGCGGTCAGGCACGTGAAAGTCACCGACCAACGGGGGAGACCAGCCTACGCCGCGCCAGCCGTCCGGCCGCTGATCCAGCACGTAGAGGGCGATCCGCCACTCGGCGCCCGCGGTCGGCCTCTCGTGGTTCGTGAAGGCGGTCCACGGAATGGCGATCTCGGCGGTGTATCCGGTGTCCGTAGCGTCGTCGTTGACCGTCCCGTCGACCGCACAAGCGCCGCGCAGCTCACTCTGCCAGGTCACGATCCCAAAGGGCTGCGGCACCCGGCGGCTCACATAGCGGGTATCGAAGACCTGGTCGGTGGGCGAGAGCTGCATCTCGAAGTAGTTGAGGCCGTCGCCGTCGGGGTCGACCATGATTTCGACGGTGTCCTGCTCCCAGAGGTGGGCGTCGTGCCCCTCGAGGTCGCAGTGCAGCCAGTCGTCGGCCACGTCGAAGGCGACGTAGAGGTGGGTGTCGTCCCAGGCCATCTGTGCGGTCGACTCCGGGTCGGCTGGGTCGCCCGTCATCGTGTGCACGAACCGCTCGGTGTTCGAAGCCTGCGACCAGACCTCGTCGTCGAGCACTCCGTCGATGGCCGGCGGTACCTCCGCCCGAGCCGCCTCGTAGGTGGGGATTTCGGTGCGGGGCGCCTCGCAGGTGCACCCCTGGCTCACCAGGGTGCCCACGGAGACAGCCAAGACGCTCACGCTGAGCTTCGCAGAGCGCAGCACCTGACTACTGAAGTCCGCCTTCGGGATCCTCGTAGGCCGGGGCCTCATCCTCCGGCTCCGGCTCCAGCTCGGGGTCTCTGGCCGTGTCGGAGCGGCGCTCCGGTTCCGGCTGGCTGGAGCTGGTGGCGGAGTCGCCCAGCCCCATCCACCCGCTCAAGATGATGTTGAGCCCCACCTGGATACCGGCGTTCTCGGTGTCCGGGTGGTGGACGAACCCAAACGAGAGGTCTCCGTCGATCGAGAAGGAGTCGGTCGCGAAGAACGACGCCCCGACGACGCCCGCGGCCTTGAAGATGTCGGTCGGGTTGCCGTCCGGGTCGCCGAAGATGCTGAAGCCGGCCTCGGCACCAAAGTAGACGTTGAGCGCTGACGTGAGCGCCATCTGATAGGCGAATCGGGGCAGCATCGTGAAGAAGAGGATGTCGCTGTTGCCAAAGACAGCGCTCCCGGTGTCCACGGTGACCGCGCCCGCGGCGAGCTGAAGGCCGAGGTAGATCTCATCGGTGAGGAGGTAGCCGAAGTGAAAACCCGTCTGGTACGGGAAGATCGGCAGCCCGTAGAGGATCGTGCTCGCGCCCGGCTCTGGCAGGTGCTCGACCGAGAGCAGCGTCGAGCCCGCGCCCAGCCGGATCGAGCCCGCGCCGTGGTCGGCGTTGGCGACCGCCGGGGCGCTCAGGAGGGCCATGGAGACGAGGCACGCATAGAGAGACCGAGACATGGGCCCAGTCTGCCCGACCGGGCACGGGGCTCGAAGAAAGCGACAGCGGGCTCAGAGCGGGAGCCAAGTCCGGGCGCTCGCGTCACGAAGGGCACGGGAGGCGGGGCGGCTGCCGAGCAGTCGCAGATCGGGCGCCGAGGGGCGCGCCGGGGCGTCATCATCGGGCAAAGAGTCGACCTCGCTCTCCAGACGCTCCACCTGGGCGCGCGCGTGCGCGGCGAAGCGGGACGACGTGCCGCCCTCGGCCAAGAAGCGCCGCCAACTCGCCAGCGCGTTTGTCAGCGCGGCTCGCGTGTCGACGCCCGGACGAGCTGCGAAGGCCTCGTAGCCCACGGCGTGGTACCCGAACATCTCGTAGGCCGGCTCGAAGAAAACGGCTGGGTCGTGCAGGACCGCGAACGCGCCCCATCGTCGCTGCACGCGGTCTCGTTCCGGCCGCGCGGCGAGCGGGTCTAAGTCGATGGCGTCGCTGGCCGCATGGAGGCTGCGCTCCCGGTCCTCACCGCGATGCAGAGCGAGCGCCAAGCCCCAGCCGGCCAGCGCGCTCGACATCGGGGTCTCCGAGCCCACGATCGCCGCTTGGTAGTGCTGGACGGCAGCCTCGAGCTCACCGAGCTGCATCCGGGCTTCTGCCAGGTTGCCGTGCACCATGGCGCCGTCGACCTCGAAGTACATCAGCGCGAGCCGACGTTCGAGCGGAGAGGGCAGGTAGGTCCTGCCCATGAGGATCGTGGCCTCCGGCAGCGACCGGTCGAGGGAGATCTCGTACTCGGCGGCGGCCCGGCGCAGCTCGAGACGTCGAAAATGTAGTTGGGCCAGGGCGAGGGCGACCCGGGCTGGCATGTAGTCCGGGTCCAGCGCTCTCAGGCGATGCCACGCGGCGATCGCGTCCTCCGCGCGGTACTCGGTGCCGCCGTCGCGACCGGGCCGCTCCCAGCTCGAGAGCGCGGTCGCCGTATAAAACGCGAGGTCGGGGTCGTCCGGCATGCTCTGTCGGGCCCGCTCGAAGCGCACGAGTGCGCTGTCGATCTGGCTGTACGGGGCCTGAGCGAGCGGTGAAGCGCGGCCGCCGAGTTGCTCCTCGGCGAGCAGGAGAAGCAAGAGCCCCTGCCGGACGAGGCGCTCTGCGTCACGCCTCGTCGGATCGAAGGCGTCGTCCCATGGCCCGCGCGCGGCGCTCTCGGGCTGCGCAAAGCCGGTCGCCGGTGAGGCCAGGATCAGGCAGAGCACGACGAGGGCGGAGCGCACGCCGGCAAGGGTAGCTGGCTCTCGTGTCGGGCACACGGGATCGCAGCCGTCAGCGCTGATAGGCTCTAGCCAATGCGCCACGCCGTCCTGGCAACTTTGCTTCTGGCGGGATGCAATTGCTCCCCCGCGCCCATTCCTTTCATCGACGCGGCCACCCTTCCGGGTGTCGACGCCGCGGTCGACATGGACGCCGGTGTGGACGCCGGCGCGCCCGACACCGGTCCCCGCGACGCGGGCACCCTCGACCCAGACGCCGCGTGTGCCGCCGCCACCGTCACCGCCGAGATCGAGCGGCTCCCGGTCGACATCATCTGGATGGTGGACAACTCGACGAGCATGCAGCCGGCCATCGACGAGGTGACGGCCGGGCTCAACGACTTCGCCAGCCTGATCGAGGCGCGCGAGCTCGACTACCGGGTCATCATGCTCAGCCTTCGCGGTATGGGCGCTGGCACGCACAGCGGCGGCGCCCGCTACCAGGTTTGCATTCCGGAGCCGCTCGCCGGCGCCGACTGCGCGGACCGCGCGCCGGTCTTCTACCAGGTCGAGATCGACGTTCGCAGCACCCAGCCGCTCGAGCAGTTCTTGGGCAGTCTCGGGCAGACGGCCGGCTATGTGGAGACGGACGATCGGGGCAGCGCGCCGTGGCTCGACCTGCTGCGGCCCGAGGCGTCCAAGACCATCGTCGTCGTGACCGATGACAACGCGCGCATGGTCGTGCGTTCGGCCGATGGCGGCTTCGTCGCTGGCCCGAGCTCAGGGCGAGGGGCAGATGACCCGGTCGCGACCGCGGACTGGTTCGAGACCTCGATGGACGCAGCGACCGGGAGCAACCCGTTCAGCTCTCGCACCTTGCCCGAGGGCATTTTGGACCCGCGCTGGGGTGGCCTCTTCGATGGCTACACGTTCAGCGCCCTCTACGGCTGGGGCTCGGAGACCGACCCGGGTGTCGAGTGCAGCTACCCGAGCGGCGGCTCCCCGCCAGCGAGCGGCCGGACCTACACTGAGCTGGTGTCGCGCACTGGCGGGGTCCGGGCGCAGATCTGCGCAGGGGCTTCGGCCTGGGGGCCCTTCTTCGATGCGGTGGCGACCGCCGTCGAGCGCTCCAGCCGCATCGACTGCTCGATTCCCATCCCGATGCCGCCGGACGGCATGTTCTTCGAACGTGACCAGATCAATGTGTTCCTCACCGAGGGCGATGTCTCTTCGCGTCTGGGCAAGGTCTCGGGGGCCGACGCGTGCGACGAGCGCGGCGGCTGGTACTACGACAACGAGATGATGCCGAGCAGCGTCGAGCTCTGCCCGACGACCTGTGACGATGTGCAGCCCGAGGTCGGCGTCAGCCGTGGGGTCGCCATCCAGTTCGGTTGTCAGACGATCCCCATCTGAGCCCAGCGCTCAGTGGAAGAGGGCCTCGACCAGCGGGGCGCTCACCTCGTCGAAGGCCAAGATCGTCTCCCCGCCGTGTTCGGCGAGCAGCCGCTCGGCGGCCTCTCGGCCCTCGACGGGAACCAGGTCCGCGCCCATGGGGCTCTCGAGATCGGTGCCGGTGACGTACAAGAGCCCTTCCGCGTCGCGGCGCTCTTGCGTGTAGTACTCGATGACCCAGGGGGAGCGCAGCTCGCCATGGCGGTGGGCGTGCCGGAAGAGGCACTTCGGCGCGTCGAACGTGAGCTCGTCGGCCCCGGCTCGCCAGCCGTCCTCGGGGGAGACGAGCATGCCGCATGTGTCGCATCGCTCGGACGCCGCCTCTTCGGTGTCGGGATCAGAAGACCCGCAAGCAAAGGCGAAGACGAGGGCTGAGATGACGATGAGAAGTCGGGTCATGGGAAGAGCGACGCGCCTCCGGTAACGACCGCGTAGCGCACCACGGGGAGTGCCGCGAGCAGGATGGTGAGGGTCCAGCAGGTGCCAGCCCAGGCGCCCAGCTGGCGCTCGAGCTGCGAGATTTGATCGGGCTCTCCGCTCGCCGAGCGCTGCAGCTCGACCATGCCGATGGCCGTGCCCGTGACCGCGGCGGCGAAGAGGAAGCCGAAGAGCGGCCAGCCCAAGCCCCACACATCCGCATGCAGGAGACAGAACGGGCAGAGGTGGTGGGGCGACTCGTATGCGTGCGGCGCGACGTAGCCGAGGATCGCGGGGAGGGCGAGCACGCCGGCGGCGGCGCTGCAGAGCGCTGTGACCATGGCGACCGCCCGGGAAGGGCGCCGCCACGAGGCGAAGGAGAGCAGCGCCGCGACGCTGGCGACCGCGAGCGCGATCCACGCGGCCCATGCCCGTGGCCCGCCGGTTCCCGACTCACTCGCGCCGAGCGCGTCGTCGAGGCCGACGGAACAGCAAGAAGCGACCACCTGCATGTCCAGATCGAGCACCCAGCGCGTCGTCACGCCCAGGTCGAGGGCGATGAGCGGCACGACGAGGAAGAGCGCCACGAACTTCCGCTTGGTGAGGGTCGGCTTCGCGAGCTGGAGGTCGAGACGGTGCAGTACGACCCAGAAGGCGCACGCAGCTGCCGCCGCGCCGCTCGTGGCCAGAGCCGTGAAACCCCACGGGCTCGCGTCGAACACGCCCCAGGCGCACATCGCTCCACGGATCGAGTGGGTCAGCCGGTCTGCGCTGAGCACCGTGAGCGCCACGTTCGCGAGCGAGATCCCCAACGCGACTTGAACCAGCGCCGCGACCAGCTCGGCGCGTCGCTCGAGCGCGAGTTGCCCTTCGGAGGTCGCTCCCACGCGCCAGTACCGCAGCACCCGCCACGCGACGAGCACGCCGATGATGGTGAGGGCGAGCGCGGCCGTTCCGGAGAGGAGGCGCGCGAGGATCCAAGGGCGCAACAGGTTCGTGAGCACGGCGCTGCGATCTATCTAGCTCCGTTTGGCTCGGCGGCCAGACCCGGAGGTGAGTTCCTGGGGTGGGTTCGGTCTCAGCCCTGCACCATCAGGCCTGAGGCTCCGGGTCCGAGACGACGGCGCCGTCACACATGCTGACCACCCGATCGACGCGCTCGTCGTCCGAGAGTCGCGGATCGTGGGTTGCGCAGACGACCGTCGTGCCCTCGTCACGAAGCTCGAAGAGCAGGGAAACGACCTCGAGCGCGTTGGCTGTGTCGAGATGCGCGGTCGGCTCGTCGAGCAAGAGGATCTTGGGCTGGAGCACGAGAGCGCGCGCGATCGCGGCCCGCTGCCGCTGCCCGCCGCTGAGGCGCTCGGCGCGTGCCTCGATCTCCCCTTTGAGTCCAAATCGAACCAGGAGCTCACGCGCGCGCGCCGCGTCCTCCGCGCTCGCTCCGCCGCTTGGAACGCAGGGCAGCAGCACGTTCTCGAGGACACTCATCCCGCTGATGAGCTGCAGATCTTGAAAAACGAAACCGAGTCGCTCCCGTCGCACTTGCGTCCGGTGATGATCCCGGAGGTGGGTGACGTCTTGCCCGTGGATCTCGACCGTACCCGAGGTGGGGGCGACCATCGCGCCCATCAGCCCGAGGAGGGTCGTCTTGCCCGAGCCGCTGGGGCCGCAGAGCACCCAGAGCGCTCCCTCTGGGATCTCTAGATCAACCTCCGCCACCGCGTCGAGGCGACGGTTGCCGTCGACGTAGCGCTTGCGCACCTGCGTCACGGCGATCGCCGGGGCGCTCATCGTCCACCCCGCATCGCCCGGTCCGGGTCGATCATCGCCGCGCGCCACGCGGGCACGACGCTCACCGCGACGAACGGTACGATCACCGCGCCGAGTAGCGAGAACGCCTGCAGCGGATCGATGGCCGGGGCCAGCTGCATCGCGGGCCGCAGGTTGCTCCATCCCAGCAAGGCGTCAGAGAGCCCGGGGGCGCCGAGGAAGAAGACGTATACGTATGCCAGCCCCAGGCCGGACACCGCGCCCAGGGTGGCGATCACCACGGACTCCCAGATACGCGCGAGCAGTACGTCGGAGGTCGCCCAGCCGACGGCCTTGAGCACGCCAATCTCGCGCTGCTCCGCGTCGCCGAGGCCGCTCAGACGTTCCCAAGCGAGCAGGAGAAACGCGGCCAAGGCGGGCACCAAGAGCAACGCCATCAAGCCGCCGCGGGTGTCGAAGGTCAACTCGTAGGTGCGCCGGAGCAGCCGGCGATCCAGCACGCGAGCGCCCTCCATGCGTTCGGCGATGTGCTCCGCGACGACGGCCGCCTCGTCCTGGGTGGTCAGGTCGATGGCGAGATCGGTGGCCCACCCCTCGGCCATGCCGAGCAAGACGCGCGCGTGCGCCGGCCGCGCGACGATGAGATCTGCGCTGCGGATCGAAGAGTCGTCTCCAAACACCCCCACCACTTCGCTGAACACGACCTCGGTTCCGAGGGGGATGCCCATCTCGTCACCGACCCGCAGCCCGAGGAGGTCGGCGAGGCCGTTGCCGATGGCGACCTCGTTGCCCGCGCGTGGCAGACGGCCGTCCTCGACGGCCACGTCCAGAGACTCGCCGTCTCGCTCGGTGCCGAGGATCGTGACGTTCGACTCGATCGCGGTGAAGAAGTAGTAGCCCCACACCCGCGCCTCGACGTCCCGCACGGTCGGGATGTCGTCGATCATGAGGGCGGTCGCCTCCGGGATCAGGGACGGGCGCCCGGCGACCAGGCGCTGAACGGTGAGGTCGGGCATCCGGTCCGCCAGGAGCTCGTACTCGCGCCGAAGGGCGTCGGTCAGCAGGAGCGTCGAGCCGAAGAGCCCCACGACGAGCGTGAGCCCGAGCACCAGCGCGACGCTCTTGCTGGCGCGGCGCTGCAGTCCGCCGAGCGCGAAGTGGATCAAGGCGAGCTGACGCCTCATCGCTGGACCCCGTCGGCCGGAGCGGGCGCGCCGCTTCGGAGGATCTCGGTCGGCGGCCCGATCAACGCTCCGGCTGGGTCGACGTCCAGGCTCGACGGAAGGTCGGCGGTCGCAGCCCCGGGTTCGCTCAGCGACGGATGTCGGAGCCAGCGCGCCGAGGAGCTGAGCGCCAGATCGGTCATCCCGGTCGCGTCGACCAGGGCCCCGTGCGCCCGTTGGCCAGCTCGGACCGATCTGCGTTTCGCTGCGTGCACGAGCACGGACGTGAGCACCGCGGCGCACAACACCACCCCGATCCCCAGCGCGAGCAGACGGCGCGAGCCCATCAGACGGCCCCGACGTTGAAGAGGTTCAGGAAGAGGTTGGTCAGCAAGGCGTCCGCCACCAGGATGGCGATCGCGACGCTCACGACCGAGCGCGTGGTGGATCGGCCGACCCCTTCGGTCCCGCCGCGTGTCCTCATGCCGAAGTGGCATCCGATGAGGCAGGCGAGGTAGCCGAAGAAAGGGGTCTTGCAGATGCCGCTCGCGAAGTCCGAGAGGTCGATGCTGTCGATGGCGGTCGCGTAGAAAAACGGCATCGAGACACCGAAGGTCACCTTGGAGACGACCATCGCGCTCGCGATGCCGAGCACGAGCGCGAAGCACGCGATGAGCGGCATGAGCACCGTGCCGGCCAAGACCCTGGGCACGACGAGCTTGCGCACGGGATCTGCGCCGAGCGCCCGAATCGCGTCGATCTGTTCGGTCACCGCCATCGAGCCGATCTCCGCGGCGATGCCCGCCCCGATCCGGCATCCGACCACCAGCGCGGTCAGCGACGGAGCGAGCTCTCGCGCTTCGCTCAGTCCGATGACGCGGCCGATGCTGTTCTGAGCGCCGAAGCGCGTGAGCGAATCTGCGAACTGGAGGGTCATGACGATCGCGACAAAGACGGCGGTCGCGGCGGCGATCCCCAGCGACCGCACGCCGAGCTGGTCGAGCTGCCGAATGAACGCGCGCCAGTCGAGGCGCGTGGTGAAGAGCGAACGCGTGGAGCGCCACGCGAGCTGCGCGACGGCGCCGCTGTGCTTGACCCAGCCGATGACCCCGGCTCCCTGGCGGGCGAGAGCGCCTCTGACGAAGCTCACGGGGTCACCGTGGTGAAGCCTCCGACAAACCGCTCAAAAGACGGCTCGGCCTCCCGATAGGAATCCGGCGGGGCGATCAGCGCAAAGTCGTACGTGCACTCGTCCTTCTTGAGCACGTAGAGCAGGAGGGCCCGGGGAACGCCATCGAGGCTCGCGAGCACGTGCGTGCGGAGGGCCTCGCGTCCGTCCAGCCGGACGGTGTCGCTGCTCACGCGCTCGCGATCGGTGAAGCCGATCAGCAGGTGATTCGTCAGCGAGGTCAGCGGCACGTCACGGAAGGGGTCGCAGGTCGCGTTGACCTGGATGATCGCGTGGGTCGATGGGTCGTGCCAGGCGAGGTCGTTCTGAGACAGCTCGATGCGCTGCCACGCGGAACCGGGGGGGCCAACCCGATAGGTTGCCTCGCCATCCTCGTAGACATGCCCACGCAGCGAGCCGCCGCCACCGCATCCGAAGCAGAGGAGCGCGAGAGCCAGACACCACTCGAAACCGCGAAGAGGCACGCGCGGCAGACATACCTCGCGTAACCGATCTAGTCGATTGCGCGGGCCGGCAGGGAAGCGACGAGCTGCCGAAGATGCGGGATTCGGTCCTCCAGCAGGGGCAGCTGCTTGCGCAGAACGGAGGCCACGACCTCGTCGAGATCGAGCGTGAAGAAATAGGTCAGGTTGTGGAGGATCCAGCGGTCGACCTGATGGATCGCAGTGGCCGTCTCATCCCGCCCGACCTCGGGGATCGACCGCGCCTCGAGCTCGTCGAGCACGCGTCGCGTTCCCGATTGGTAGGCGTCCGCTTCCCGGCTGCCAAACTCCACGTGCACGAGCGCGAACACACCGGCCGCGATGAGCCGCCGATAGACCGGCATCTGCTCCGCCACGAGGTGGTAGCCGAGCTCGCGTGACTCTTCGAGATCGAGCGCCTCGTCGAAGCCCCAGGAACCTGTACCGTCGTCGGAACTGGCTCTGAACACCACCAGCTCGTGTGGATCGTGCACGCCACGGACGGCGTCCAGCACGGCGCGGTCGACCGGGTTCTCCGGGGCCGGGGCATCCGTTCGAGCTTCGGCTCGGTATCGGTCGAGGCGGTCACGACCCACGACGAGCGCCTCGGTCGGCGCCAAGACCCAAGCCTTCCTCGGGCCGCCGACGGTGTCGAACACGCGGGGGGTGAGCCGCATCGTCATGGTTGGTCGAACACGCGAGAGGGCCCGCACATGTCAGATGCC
>Ga0114933_10005279_pt1 | contig 11782 bp, 13 predicted proteins | sample 4SBtaG_FD_89691 | JGI IMG/M metagenome (GOLD analysis project Ga0114933, IMG submission 89691) | Deep subsurface microbial communities from Kolumbo volcano to uncover new lineages of life (NeLLi) - 4SBTROV12_W25 metaG | ecosystem: Environmental > Aquatic > Marine > Volcanic | place: Kolumbo... | reverse complement strand
GAGAATATTTAAAGCCTGCTGCCGCACCACGGTCACCGCCGACAACGTTCCATAGGTTCGGACCCTGCTTGTTCGGGCCACCCTTTACATAGGAGTGGCACGCTGCGCACTTCTTGAATAATTTCTTACCGGCTACTGCATCAGCCAAAGCGAGCATATCGGTGATATCTTCTGGTCCTGCGGGTGCCGCGGTTAGGCTGGCCGACTGAACTGGCGCGTTGCTGCCGATCTTGTAGGCAAATTTATTTGGCATCTGGGGATTATAGGCCAGATTAGCGATAAAGCCGGCCGTCATCGCAACCAAACCCGCGAAGATGATCGAACCCACAATCTTGTTCACTAATAACGGGTCACCACTCATACCCATCCCCCCGATTTGAAAACGCCGGCGTCAGCGCCACATGTCCCGCGGCCTTTGCACGAAAAACCCGCACATCGGCTTATGCAAGCGGTATAATCACAGTCATCATGAAATGCAAATATCACCCGGTGTCACGCTCAAATCGATCAGGCTAACAACCAATTACGATAAGTGTCTTGAATGTCGCTTCCACGCAATCCCATCATCCTCATTCCTGCGCGCCTCGAATCCACGCGGCTACCCAATAAGGTCATGGCCGATATCCACGGCAAACCGATGATCGTTCACGTCATGGAGCGGGCGCGTGAGGCCGATATTGGCCCCGTCGTAATCGCTGCGAGCGACCAAGAAATAATTGCCACTGTGCAGAATGCCGGCGGCCAAGCTGTCCTGACTAACCCCGCGCACCCTTCCGGCTCCGACCGTATTTTCGAGGCACTGACCCTGTTCGATCCTGACAGCACGCACGATGCCATCGTCAATGTGCAAGGCGACCTGCCAACGATCGACCCGAATGCCATCCGGATTGCCTTTGATGTGCTCGCTGAGCCTTTGGTTGACATTGCTACCATCGCGGCGGAAATCAAAGTCCCCGAAGAACGCAACAATCCGAATGTCGTAAAGGCTGTTTTCGCTATCAAACCACCTGATTCGGTCGGCCGCGCCCTTTATTTTACTCGGGCGACCGCGCCAACCGGCGACGGGCCACTCTACCACCATATCGGCCTCTACGCCTATCGACGAGCCGCGCTGCAGCAATTCGTCGCGCTTCCCCCAGGATTACTAGAACAGCGGGAGAAATTGGAGCAATTGCGCGCCCTGGAGGCAGGTATGCGCATTGATGTGGCGCGCGTTGACACAGTTCCACTCGGTGTCGATACTCCCGACGATTTGACCCGGGCGCGGCAGATGCTAGCGCCCTAACAATCTGGATATCAAGGAAAAATGGCCTCCAACAGCGAAAATTTAATCGCCTATCAGGGTCAGCCTGGTGCAAATTCCGATATGGCGTGCCGTGCTGTGTATCGGGACATGGAACCGTTACCCTGCCCGTCCTTTGAGGATGTATTCACCGCCGTGCGCGAATGCGATGCCCGGCTGGCAATGATTCCCATTGAAAACTCTGCCGCGGGTCGGGTCGCAGATATCCACCATCTGCTTCCGAAATCCGAACTGCATATCATCGCCGAGCATTTCCAGCCGGTGCACCACCATTTGCTGGGTGTTAGGGGTGGAAAGCTTGATGAACTCAAAATAGTTAGCAGCCACCATCAGGCGTTGTCGCAGTGCCGAGAGACTATTCGATCGCTGAATTTAGAGCCGCAAGTGCACGCCGATACTGCGGGAGCGGCAAAGGATCTTGCCGCGGTGCCGGATCCAACGCATGCCGCAATTGCCTCTGACCTAGCGGCCGACATCTACGGTCTCGATATCCTGCGCCGCAACATGGAAGATCATACGCACAATACGACACGGTTCATTATCATGGCCCGGGAGCCCAAGGATCCGGACCCGAGCAACGGCCCAATCATGACCTCGTTTGTCTTCCAGGTTCGCAACGTCCCGGCATCTTTATACAAAGCGATGGGTGGTTTCGCTACGAACGGTGTCAATATGACCAAGCTCGAATCCTATATGGTCAACGGCGAGTTCTCGGCGACACAATTCTACGCCGATATCGAAGGTCACCCAAGCCAGACTAACGTGCGTCTGGCGCTGGAAGAGCTCGGCTTTTTCAGCCGAGCGGTCAAGGTTCTTGGCGTTTATCCGGCGAGCCGCGCCGGCATCGAAAATTAGTACGAAAGAATTAGAACGTAAGGACCGCCTGCTGCAGCAGGGGCTGATGTATTTTGTCGCTGGTATCGTCTGTTTCGTCGTCGGCGCCACTCTGGTGACCACACGTTACGATCTGCCGGACTTCACCCGATTGGTTGGACAGTTCGTATTCGCTGGTTGGCCGATCCTGACCTTGGCGGCTGCATTTCTACGTTGGCGTGGCGGAGGCGCGAAGGACTGGCTGCTTTGGACCACGCTGGCAGTGGTCTTCATTCCCGCTATAATGGTCGTCCTGCTGGTCAGATAACGATCAGCGACCCAGCCAATCTTCGATAAGGCGGCGCGAGATTGAATCCTTGCGTGGTAGTCGAAAGGCATCGTTCTCCGGCGAGGCTAGTAGATAGTCGCGGGAGAACCAAGCCGCCCCCTCCAGTTCATTCAGGTCAACCTTGAGATCCGTCTGCGTGGCCCGCGCATTGAAGCCCAACATGATGGAGGACGGAAACGGCCAAGGCTGTGAGGAATGATAGTCGATATCGGTGATGTCGACCCCAACTTCCTCGGAGATTTCCCGCGCAACCGCATCCTCCAGGCTTTCGCCCTGCTCGACAAATCCGGCCAGCACCGAGTGCTGACCCGGCGGCCAGTTGCGCTGGCGGCCTAGGATCAAGCGTTCGCCGCCATCATGGATCAACATGATCACGGCCGGGTCAAGGCGAGGAAAATGTTCGGCGCCGCAGTCCCCATTGGCGCATTTACGCATATGCCCGGCTTCCCGGCTAACGGAAGGACTGCCGCAGACGCCACAGAACTGGTGCCTTGTATGCCATTGGATGGTTGCGCGCGCGTAGACCAGCAGAGCACCTTCCCTATGCGGTAACAGTTGGCCAATTCCGCGCATATCACGAAACTGTCCGTACTCAGTCAGCGGGGGTTCTTCAAGAGTAGAGAAATCAGCGGCGAAATGGGCAACTCCCTCGACTAGACCGAGGAAAACCACTGAACCTGCACCTATCAGCATCCCACGGTTGGCTTCCACGGTAACACCGGTCGGTGGATCACCAGGCTGAACCAAGTTCTGTGTACGCCATATCGGGACGATCCGAGCGTCCCGGTCTTCGATTTGTTGCCGGGCCCATTCCTCGTCAGCGCGGAGATAGGCGGCCCGATCTATGCCGCCCGAGGCATAAAAATTAGGTACTTTCATGGTCGCGAGACTGCCACGCAAGGAGAAATCGTGCAATCAGACGCCGAATCCCCTCTTGCCGTCACCCGGCTGAGTCCTGATATACTCCAGTTGGAAGGCTGGCGTGCGGACGAGACCCTCGCCAACCCGGTCAGGTCCGGAAGGAAGCAGCCGTAACGAGTTCGTCGCGGGTCGCGAGTCCAGTCTTCCACTTTATCGTACGGCCTTGAGTCTGAATGTGACCGCGAGCGTTTCCAAACGAATATGAGCGACAATTCCAATGCTACCGGATACCGCGTCCTTGCGCGCAAGTACCGGCCGCGTGGTTTCGACGAACTGATCGGACAAGAAGCCCTGGTCCGAACCCTGTCGAATGCCATCGCTGCCGGCCGGGTAGCACACGCCTTCGTGTTAACCGGCGTGCGCGGCATTGGCAAGACGACAACGGCGCGGATTATCGCCCGCGCCCTCAACTGCATCGGCGCAGACGGCAGCAGCGGGCCAACAGTCGACCCCTGCGGGGTTTGCGAACATTGTACGTCGATCGCCGAGGACCGTCATGTAGACGTGATTGAAATGGATGCGGCCAGCCGCACAGGTATCGACGATATACGCGAACTAATTGAAGGGGTGCGTTATAAGCCCGTTTCGGCGAGGTACAAGGTCTATATCATCGATGAAGTCCACATGCTTTCGCGGCAGGCCTTTAATGGTCTGCTGAAGACGCTGGAGGAACCGCCAGACCATGTGATCTTCGTCTTCGCAACGACGGAAATTCGGAAGGTACCCGTCACGGTTCTCTCGCGTTGTCAGCGCTTTGATCTGCGCCGTATCGACCAAGATCAACTGACTGACCATTTTCTGTCGATCGCAGCCAAAGAAGCCGTCGAAATCGAGGTTGAAGCAGTCGAAATCATCGCGCGAGCCGCGGACGGATCAGTCCGGGACGGGCTGTCATTACTCGACCAGACGATCGCGTTATCCGGCGGTTCGGTATCCGCGCAACAGGTGCGCGACATGCTTGGCCTTGCTAATCGGGGAGCGGTGTTCGATTTATTTCACGCCACCCTTTCCGGCAAAATCGCCGCGGCACTCGAACAGTACCGTGCGATGTATCGAGATGGTGTCGACCCGATCGTTGTACTAAAGGATTTGTTGGAACTGACCCACTGGCTGACTCGGGTCAAGGTCGCTCCGGACCTGATCAAGGAGCCGGGTGTCCCAGAAGAGGAACGCGTACGCGGCGCCAAAATAGCCCAGGACCTCACAATGCCGGTGTTGACGCGCTGCTGGCAGATGCTTCTCAAGGGTCTTGGCGAGGCCCAGATAGCACCCGTTCCTCTGGCTGCCGGCGAGATGGTATTGGTCCGACTTGCCTACGCTGCGGATCTGCCAACACCGGCTGATCTAGTCCGACAATTGCAGGCAAACAAAACGGAGACAAGGCCGTCAGCGTCGGCACCACCGCCCTCAGAGTCCCCCCACATGGCAACGCCCCCGACACAAAATACCGACGCGAATGCTGCCGTCGGACAAAATCGACCGTCGGCTGAGCCGCATATGCAAGCGGCACCAATCGTTGAGGCTGTTGCCCAACCTTTAGGAAAGATTGGTTCCTTCAGGGACGTCGTCGCCATGTTCGAGGAAAAGCGCGAGGGCATTCTGATGACCCACCTCTATAAAGACGTCCATCTAGTTCACTTCGCGCCCGGTCGCATAGAGTTCCGACCCGGCGAGCATGCACCGCGCGATCTAGCCAACCGTGTAGGGCGTCTGTTGTCGAACTGGACACAAGATCGTTGGATAGTGAGCGTATCCGATGCCGTCGGCGAACCATCGCTTGCAGAAATAGCCCAAGCGGGCGAAAAGCAGCGCTTTGCTGAGGCGGAACAGCACCCGCTCGTCAACGCGGTTAAGGAAGCATTTCCCGGCGCTAAAGTAACCAAAGTGATCGATCGGGTGTCCGATAGCACGGACAATTGATAGGGAGTACCGCGTGATGAAAAATCTCGGCCAGCTGATGAAGCAAGCACAAGAGATGCAGACCAAAATGGCTGAGATGCAGCAGCGTCTCATGGATGTGGAGATCAGCGGTAGTGCCGCTGCTGGAATGGTCACGGCAGTCCTGAACGGTAAGGGAGAGATGCGCAAGGTGAAGATTGATCCTTCGCTGATCATACCGGACGAAGCCGAAGTCCTGGAAGATTTGATCGTCGCCGCGCAAAACGATGCCCGGGCCAAGGTCGACGCGTTTATGCAAGAAGAAACCTCGAAGATGATGGGCGGCGTGGAACTGCCACCCGGATTCAAGATGCCGTTCTGAACGCTCGGCGATGCAAGAAATCGAACGTCTTATCCAATTGCTGGCGCGATTGCCGGGACTGGGACCGCGCTCGGCGCGCCGTGCTGCCCTGCAGATGATCAAGAAACCTGACACGATGATGGAACCGCTGGCCCGAGCCCTCACTGATACGGCTGCAGCGATTCAAATCTGCACGACATGCGGCAGCATCGATACCAAAGACCCTTGCGCGATCTGCATAGATCCAAAACGCAACGGTACACAGCTCTGCATAGTGGAAGAGGTCGCCGACCTTTGGGCAATCGAGCGAACAGGCAGCTTTCTCGGGCGCTATCACGTCCTGGGCGGTCGCCTCTCGGCACTCGACGGGATTGGCCCAGAAGAGCTCAACATCGCATCGCTGATCGGCCGGCTCACTACTCAAGAGGTTACAGAAATCATTCTCGCTACCAATTTGACGGTCGACGGACAGACGACTGCGCATTACTTGACCGAGCGCCTAGAACCGACCGGCGTCGCGGTGACCCGACTGGCCCATGGGGTCCCCGTCGGCGGAGAACTCGACTATCTCGACGATGGGACGTTGACTGCAGCCTTGAAGGCGCGACGAACCTTATAGCTCCTTTGAGCCTGCAGAAAATTTATCACCGCTTCGAGATTTCGCCGCTGTCAGACTAATCCGGCACCGAGAATTGTAGAATTAGATATTTATCTTGGGTGAGATTCCATTTTGCGTATGTTTTCTTTGATACCGCGGCAGTGAACTCAACGTCTTTGCAATCGTTTGCAGCCGATCTGGAGACAATGTCGGAGGACCAGTTAACGCTGCCTTACCGTCTATCAGTAAAACGTTGCGTAAGTGTACGGACAGCATTGCGCCTAATTTTCGGACCGGCGCAACTGACTTGCTGTAATAGGCGTACCCTCTGCTGCAACGATCTACCGAAGAACGTCATGGGAAGCGCACCTCGCATCACCTTAAGCAACACCAAGGATAAGTCTATCACCGTGGATGTGGTCGGTAACAACCCAGGTTACTGGTGCACGCCCAATAAATTGCAACCCCACTGCAAATGGCCAACCACCTAACGTGATGTGAAAAGTCACCGTTCCGGCAGATGGAGAGGCGGAGCTCATTTGCCGCATTCGGGTCCGATTTCAATAAGTGGTTTCCCATGCCAAAGAGAACCAGTCCGGGACTTACTACCCAGACCAGTGCTATCATTTGTTCGGCAACGATGGAGGCGATGGCAGATGAGCGAGAAACCCACCCTCGAATCCGCTCGCAAGACCCACAACGAACCGGTATTTGGCCGTCCGGAACATATGCCACCGAAGATTGGCCGGTTCGCCAACACCACCCAGATGATTTTCCATTCGACGGAAGAGAACCTGACGGCCCCTAACGCCGGCGTGTTAACTTATAACCCAGGATCTGGCTTTCCACTGCATCTGCACGATTTCGCGCAGGTCTGGTACGTTCTGGAAGGCGAGTGCCGGTTCGGCGACCGGACGCTCGCGGAAGGCGACATGGTCTATATGCAGGATCCTCATTTCGAATACGAAATGCATACAGAAAAAGGCTGCCGGATCTTATTTGTACAATATCCAGGTCCGAACACCGGTGGACGCCCTATCTATGACGGGCGCTTCAATCAGACCGATAAACCCGACATCGAAAAACAGGACCTGACCCGCTAAAGCGTCACATTTTGAGAAGCCAGTTACCGATTCAGATTATTATTCTGCGGCCTCGCCGGCTACAACATTCTCTGTTGCGATTACAACCCCACCGTCGCGATGGAGTATACCATGTGGCCGGACCGCCGACTTCTCGACCTTCTTAAAATCGACATTCCCATAATCCAGGCACCAATGGCGGGCGCCAACGGGTCCGCGATGGTAATTGAGACTAGTACCGCTGGCGGTCTGGGGTCGCTGCCCTGCGCAATGCTCGGCGCAGCCAAAATTCGCGCCGAACTGGGTGTCATCCGGCAGCAAACTGCTAATCCAATTAACATCAACTTTTTTACCCATACGCCGCCCGACCCCGACCCGTCACGTGACAACGCTTGGCGAAAACGACTGTCCAACTATTATATAGAGCTAGGCCTCGACCCCGAAACTACGGCTCCAGTAGTCAGCCGCGCACCCTTCGATGCTACTATGTGCGAAATTGTCGAGGATACGCAGCCTGAGGTCATCAGTTTCCACTTCGGGCTTCCGGAGAAAAGTCTACTCGAACGAGTCAAAGCGGCTGGCTGTAAAGTCCTGAGCTCAGCAACGACAGCTCGGGAAGCGCGTTGGCTCGGCGACCACGGTTGCGATGCCATCATCGCACAGGGTTACGAAGCCGGCGGACATCGAGGCATGTTCCTAACTGAGAATGTTGCGACACAGGCGGGTACCATGGCGCTAGTCCCACAGGTCGTTGACGCCGTTTCGGTGCCGGTGATCGCGGCAGGCGGTATCGCCGATGGGCGTGGAATCGCAGCTGCTTTTGCGCTCGGTGCATCGGGGGTTCAAATTGGAACCAGCTACCTTTTCACACCGGAATCTCTAGTCACGGATATTCATCGTTCCGCCTTGAAAGAGGCGAAGGACGACCACACAGCACTGACAAACCTTTTTTCAGGCCGTCCGGCCCGCGGGATTATGAACCGCGTGATGCGCGAGGTCGGCCCGATGTCGGACACACCAACCGCCTTCCCGACAGCAGGTGCGGCGTTGGCGCCGCTCAAGGCCGCCGCGGAGGCAAACGGAAATACCGACTTCACCTCTTTGTGGTCGGGCCAGGCCGCACGGCTAGGGCGCGAAGTCGGAGCCGCTGATCTGACGCGGCAGCTTGCGGACGACGCTTTAGTGCGGCTACGGGCCATTATCCCGACCCGCTAGCCAGCGGTTTAGAGCCGCAGCATCGTCAATATCTATAAGTGTCTCCAGCAGCGCGCAGTTGAAGCGGGCTCCCAGATTAACAATCGTGTCGGCGAGCGCGTGACGCGTTGACCAGCGAACGGTATGAAACAGGTCGGGGTACACAGGCCTGCGGCGCACTCCTACCAGCCAAAAGCCGCCATCGTCCGCAGGCCCAAAGACAGCGTCATGACTACCAAGAGCTGCAAAAGCCTTAGCAATATGCTCTGGCGTAATATCAGGGATGTCGGATCCGATGATGACCACCGGGCCCGGCCCGAAAGCCTTTATCGTCTGGTCCATCCGTCGTCCTAGATCACCGACCGGCTGTCTCATCCGAGCTACACCAGAGGGCCACCGCGTCGGGCCACCGGTTGTCGCCAGCAAAGTGTCCCATCGACTGTCTACCGCAAGGCGGCGCACAGTTGCATCTACCGCTAGCCGCTGAAACCGAGCCGCACCAACCATGCCAATATCCGTCGCAAGCCGCCGCTTCGCTCGCCCAAACCGTGGCGCCTTTGCGAATATTACCAGGTGATTCTTCATCCGTAGAGCTTCACGATAAAGCGGGGCGGTACACCAAGAAAATAAAGCGACAGACAAAAAAGGTTGCGGACAGACCGCCACAGGTAGCCGTCTCGGTGGTAGCGTTCGGCCGATGTAATCGCATCGCGTGGCAGCCGCACCAGGCGTCGGCGTCCGATTCGCCGCACAATGTCTACATCTTCCATCAGCGGCACTGGCTTAAAGCCCCCGATCTCTCGATAAAAGTCGCGTGATATCAGTAGCGCCTGATCGCCATAAGGAAGACCAAATAACTCAACCCGCAGCGCGACGAGCCGCTCCAAAAATTTGGCACGCTTGCGTCCGTCATTCAACTTGAAACAGAAGAAGCCGGCACGCCGGATGTTCCCCGGTTCAAGCATGAAACTCCATACCGACTCGTGCCAGCGCAGATCAAGACGGGTATCCGCATGCAGAAATAGCAACCATCGACCCTTTGCGACCGACGCCGCCTCGGCGAGTTGCTGCCCGCGTCCCCGCGCTGCTGCAACCACTCGCACGCCGGCCGCTTCGGCAATGTCGCAGGTTTCGTCGGTCGAGCCGCCATCCGCAAAAATTACCTCATGCACCAGATTCAACGCGTTGAGCGCTGCGAGTGGCGGCAAACTCCGGCGCAAGCCCTCGCCAGCATTCAGTGTTGGCATAATGATGCTCAAATCAGCCATTTCCCAACCTTATCGCCCAAGGATGCTATACGGGCAACGCCAAATTTCCTTGAATGTTCTTTTTTTGTTCTATATTTTATTGTTATGGATACTCTAACGCCCATACAGGCACGCAAAGGACGCGGCGCCGCGAGCAACGGAACAGGCCGGTTTGAAGCGCAGGTACGTACCCATGTCGATGACGGTTGGGAAGGCGATGGCGAGCCGCCGCCGCCACTCCGGACAACAGTCGGTATAGACAGTGCACGCAAGGTGATTGCCTATAACGAGTCGCCCGACGTGACCTTCGACCGGTCGATAAACCCCTACCGTGGATGCGAGCACGGATGTATCTATTGTTTCGCGCGGCCGACACACGCCTATTACGGCCTGTCGCCAGGCCTCGATTTCGAAACCCGCCTGTTCCAAAAACCGGATGCACCGGAGCGGCTGGTGGAAGAACTTCGCAAACCCAACTACAAGCCCGCTTTTATTGCACTCGGTGCCAACACCGACCCCTATCAACCCATAGAACGGAACCTACTGATCACCCGCCGCATTTTGCAAGTACTGGCAGACTTCCGCCACCCCTACGCCATCATCACGAAATCGCCGCTGGTCATCCGAGATATCGATCTCATTGAACCGATGGCGACTGCAGGGCTGGCGACTGTCTCGATCTCACTGACGACGCTTGACCGGGTGCTTGCGCGTCAGTTGGAACCTCGGGCACCGACACCCGCCAAACGACTGACCGCCCTCCGGGCGCTGAGCGAAGCCAATATCCCAACCTGCGTCCTCGCTGCACCAATGATCCCGGCACTAAACGATTGCGAGCTTGAGTCAATCCTCTGCACGGCCAAGGAGGCTGGTGCCTGTTACGCCGATTACACGCTATTACGGCTTCCACTAGAAATCCGAGACCTATTTGTCGAATGGCTGCAAGCGCACTATCCAGATAGAGCGCAGCACGTGATGACATTGGTGCGCGACACGCGTAACGATGCCGACTACGACTCGCGCTGGGGACGGCGCCAAACCGGTACTGGCATCTATGCGGACATGCTGCAAAAACGCTTCCTTTTAGCCTGTCGTAAGCTGGGTCTATGCCGGCGCCCACATGCCCTAGACACGTCTAAGTTCAAACCTCCGCCGGCAAAAGGAGACCAGTTAAGCCTGCTTTAGTTGAACCGCGAATCTGGTAGATTAACGTGCATGGAGAGCAGTCTGGATCTAACGGGCATTGCCTTGGTCGTAAGCGCTGCAACGCTATGCGGCACATTGCTCAGACGGCTTAGACAGCCCGCTATTGTTGGCTATATCTTCGCTGGCATCCTGCTCGGACCATCCGGACTGGCGCTAATCAGCGACCGCGGCCAGGTTGCAACACTTGCTGAACTTGGCGTGCTGATGTTGCTCTATTTCGTCGGCATGGAGCTGTCATTGCGCAGCTTCCGGCGCAGCTGGCGAATAGCTGTATTCGCAGCACTCTTGCAGATCGTCGCCAGCGTTGTCTTATTATTAGCCTTTACTCGGTTCTTCGATTGGCCAGCCGCGCACGCCATACTGTTCGGGTTCGTCCTAGCGCTGAGTAGCACAGTCGTCGCGATCCGCATGTTGGAAGAGATAGGCGAGTTGCGCACCCGGGTCGGCCGTATAACCGTCGGCGTCCTTGTCGCGCAGGACTTGGCCGTTGCGCCCATGTTAATTGTCATTGACGGCATGTCTGGCGAGGCTGTTCAGTTTTCGCTTTTTTTCAAGGTTACTCTCTCTATCGGATTGCTGGTTGCCGCCACCTTGTATCTGAGCCGGCGACGACATGTGAACCTGCCGCTGGTAGCCGTCACTGTCGGAAGCGTCGACCTGACACCCGTCGCCGCGTTGACCTGGTGCTTCGGCTTCGCCGCAATTGCCGGCGTCGTCGGCTTATCGCCCGCCTTCGGCGCGTTCTTCGCCGGCTTGCTGATCGGCAGCAGTGCACAACGCCAAGCCGTCGGTGAGACTGCCCGCCCGATTCAGAGCGTGTTGCTTATGGT
>Ga0114933_10005278_pt1 | contig 11783 bp, 10 predicted proteins | sample 4SBtaG_FD_89691 | JGI IMG/M metagenome (GOLD analysis project Ga0114933, IMG submission 89691) | Deep subsurface microbial communities from Kolumbo volcano to uncover new lineages of life (NeLLi) - 4SBTROV12_W25 metaG | ecosystem: Environmental > Aquatic > Marine > Volcanic | place: Kolumbo... | reverse complement strand
TATCGCTGGCATTTTCAGCAAGTGCATCATGATATTTGGGACTTTGATTCTGCAACTCCCGTTATTCTCTATGATACAGAGATCGATGGTGAACCTCGCAGAGCTGTTGCCTCATTTAATAAAACCGGATGGGTTTACCTTTTAGATCGTGTAACCGGTGAGCCGCTTATCGGCATAGACGAGGTTCCCGTGCCACAGGAGCCAAGGCAGGCTACATCTGCGACGCAGCCTATTCCTCGGGGGGAGCCTTTCAAGCCCAACACCATCCCAGTTCCTCCTGAAGGTTATTCACTCCCCTATGATGAGCATGTGTTTGTTCCGTTCTGGGAAGAACGTGCTGTTGGAACCCGTGGAGGCGCTAATTGGCCACCAACGTCATACGATCCCGAGCGCCAACTTCTTTTTGTCTGTGCTAGCGAGAGAATTTATTTCTATGAAGTAAATGCTGATGAAACCGATGATCCTCCGGGCGGGCAGCGTTATATGGGGGGTAGGTTTGGTGGTGCATCGTCGATTAGACCATCAGGTGTTTTTACAGCAATGGATGCAACAACGAATACGGTTGTATGGTGGCAGCGCTGGCAAGATCGTTGCTACTCCGGTTCGATCGCCACGGCTTCTGGTCTTATTTTTGTTGGTCGCAGTGATGGTCGATTAATGGCCCTAGAATCTGATACTGGTAATGCGCTATGGGAATTTCAGACAGGTGCTGGAGCTAATGCTACGGCTGCAACCTTTGATTATGAAGGTGATCAGTATGTTGCAATTTTATCAGCTGGTAATGTTTTTGCTGGTTCTCCACGTGGTGATAGTGTCTGGCTATTTTCGCTTAATGGCACACTTGACCCTGTGCCACCGGCAGTAACTGATACCTCTAATATGATTGGCCCACCAATCGGTAATCCAAACATTGAGGCAGGAGCATTGCTTTACGCTCAGGCCTGTGTGGCCTGCCATGGTGAAGATGGGCAGGCAGGACATGTAGGCCCTCCAATTCCACCAGGACTAGGTCTTGGGGAAGTGGTACGGTTGATTGCTAATGGTCGGAATGAGATGCCAGGATTTACTGGGATATTTACCTCTGCTGAGGCAAGAAATATTGCAGGGTATGTTACTCGGGAATTAGCGCCAGCTTTAGAGGATTGATTCAGTCACCGCATCGGTAATTTTGCAGTTGCCTCTGGAAGTTCATCTATGCTGTTTTCGATTGTCCATTGGTTGTCCCAGTCTATGATTTCATAGCGATTAGTCATTGGGAAACTGGGGGCTCTTTTATTCTCAAGCCTTGGGTCAAAATCAATTCGGGTGCTGTAACGAGGTTCTGTCGCGGACATAGACCCAGCAGCTAAACTGCCATAGATAACTAGCACTCCACTATTACCAGATCCGAAGCGTCCAACGCTGAAACGGCGTTTAGCATAAATTGACGCATGGATAATTAGATCACCATCCCCAGTAGTTTCTGCATCGGCAATTTTAATAAAACGGTTAGATACCAGTCCAAGATAATCATCGGTTTTAGGATTAACTTCCGGGCTACTTTCATAGATAAGATCATCTTCAATAATGATATTGACTGGTGAATAGACCAGCACACTTCCATTTACAGTGCCCTTTACATGTAGCGATGTTTTTGGGCTTGCTATTAGATAGGCTGATTGATCACCAATATTAATTTTAGTTTCTGGTTCGTTAGAACCTAATGGCCGTGTTCCAAAGGTGCCATTTGCATAAAAGGTTATGGTGGTATCTTTTTCAAAAAAGTGAATTTGGTTCTCATCGGCAGTAGTTGGAAATAATGAAAAATCACGCGGTAATGCTATACGACGTACGTTGGTTTCTAGTCCACCCAAAAACATATCAGATCGCTTCATACGACCTCTAGCACTGTCTGAGTTTATTCCCCGAAAGCTGGTTGTTACCTTGCCATGAAAAATAGGACCACCACTTCGATCATAGGCAATACGCACTTCTGAGTTTGAGTGAAAGCGACCAGTAATTTCGTCCTGGTGCATACTGACATTAGAGTCCCATTTATCAATAAATTGAGCAAAACTTGAGAAAACGAGTTTCTTTAAGCGTAACTCTGTGGAGAATGTCCTGCCATCTTCTTTTTTGCTTATTTCTATTAGCAACTCATCTGTATTCTTATCATCTACAGCAGGAATTTCTGTGAACATAGAGCGATATTGTTGTCCTCGATGTTTCCATTGAACAGTGGGTTCAGCAGTATCTATTCGGTGAAATGTCTCGCTCCATTCTTTAACTTTGCGTTCAAGCATAGGTTGTTCGCGATCTGTAAAGGCAATTTGTTCGAGCACGTTCTGTTCCAGCTGGATTTCTTTTGGCTCCACTTTGGTCAAAATCGATGGCGGTATTGGTTTGAGAGTTTGTATGGGCGTAATGATCTGCTCTGGGTTTTCTGTAACCACAAAGGTGGCAGATGCAGTGGCGCTTTCAGTATTAGGTTCAATGTCATCGTGAAGAGATTCTTCAATCCTTGCCTCCTGCAAATCACTCAAGGCGTGATTTTTCTGAATATCTAGCTCATTATTTTGGTCATGTGGTACGACTGGTTGAACCGTTTCTTCGGCTATAAGAGTCTCAGGAGACTCAGTTTTTACTTGTGCAATTTCTTCATGGAAGGCCGGGTTAGGAGTTATTTTCTCCTCTAGTTCTGGTGAGCTGATTGATTGAGGGTTGGGTGTTGACTTGCTACTGATTTCTAGTCTTAAGTCGAGTGAACTTAGATTTCCTTCTATCAAGGGCTGAGGCTCTATGTGCAAGAGCAGCAAGGCAAGGTGGATAGTTACCGAGAGAGTTAGTGCGATTTTGAGTGTTTTAGCCATCGCATCATAATTTCATATAGACCAAAGCTAATATTAGCCGGAAACAAGTTCATTCAGCCACTATGCCGAAGAGTGTTTTTAAATTAGCAATTAAAATCTACTCATCTGGTGATTCCATAATCTCTGCCACATCTACTGTTCGTCCTTCCTCTACGGACCTGATGCCAGCTCGAATTACAGCAAGTGATTCTGTAGCCATTTGGCCGCCTACCTCTGGGGTTGTCCCGTCCTTAATGCAAGCCGCAAACTCTTCTAGCTCATCAACGATGGCGTCGTTTTTTTCATAAGGGATAGACCGTGGTTCTTTATCACCACGAGAGAGATATCTTAGGCCGCCAAAGAGGTCGTAATAGGCGGTAGCCTCCTTTCCATAAATATTCATTAGATAGTATTCAGATGCAGAGGCATAGCTTGCAGTTAGATTTGAAATTGCTCCATTCTCATGTTCCATGATTAGGTTAGCGATATCTGGGTTATCACCTGGCAGCACGAGCTGGGCAGACATGGCCGACACTCTTTTTATAGGTCCCATTAACATGCCAAGAACATCAGTGTAATGGACTCCGATCTGGAGTATGACGCCTCCTGGCATACCTGTTGATTGATAGCGCCATGAGCTAAGATCAACTTTGCCCAGGCGATCGCGACTTATATTGGCATCTGCTTGGATAAGCTTTCCAAAATGACCAGCATCCAATTGTTCTTTTATCCAACGAAACTGATTTTCACGTCGCCGTTGATAACCAATAGAGAGAATGACATTTGCGTCAGCACAAGCTTCTGTGATTTTTTTGCCTTCTACAACCGTATTGGCAATAGGTTTATCAAGAAAAGTATGTTTCCCAGCAGCAGCAGCTTGCCGCACTGTTTCCAGATGAACGCCATTTGGTGTTGTATTAATAACTCCTTGAATAGAGTCATCAGCAAGTATTTCTTCATAACTTGAAGCGGCTTTACAATTATATTTTGAGGCAAAAGCATTTCGTTTGTCTTCAGATCTTGTGTAGCAGGATGCTATCTCCAGAGCTGTAGTTCGCCCTATAGCATCTGCAAGTACGTCTGACCACCATCCCATGCCTAAGGCTGCAACGCGTACTGGTTCTAAACTCATTTATTAAACCTCATGTATAAATTATGTAGTTATATTTTTTGATCGTACCTTTCGGGTATTTTTAATTGACCAAATGATAGAAATGACAGCAATGCCTAGAAAAAAAGCACTGAAGGGAGATGTGAAGAATACTGATATGTCACCCTGAGAGCCTGTCAAAGCAATTCTTAAATTTTCTTCTAGCTGACGTCCTAGTACCAGCGCTAGCAATAGTGGGACTACGGGGATATCTAGCCATTTCATAGCAAGACCAAGTAATCCGAAAAAAAACATTACATAGACGTCAAATAATGAATTACGCAAAGCGTAAGAACCAACAACGCATAGGATAGCGATTGTAGGCATAAGAATAGACCGTGGTGTAGCTACAAGTTTCACTAGTAAACGTAGTGCAGCAAGCGCAATGATTAAATTAAATATGTTTGCCCAAAAGAATGAGAAGATAACCCCATATGCAAAATCAGCGCGTTCAATGAAAAGTAGAGGTCCTGGTGCAAGTCCATGAATAAGTAGAGCGCCAATTAGTATTGCAGTGACTGGATCGCCAGGTATCCCAAGTGTCATCATAGGAACTAATGCTCCCCCGGTGACGGCGTTATTAGCTGCCTCAGGGGCCGCAATTCCTTCAATAGCTCCTTTACCAAACTTTTGAGAGTCATCAGTTGTTTTACGGGTATAGTCGTAGCTCATAAAAGCCGCAATTGGTCCTCCAGCACCCGGTAACATACCTAATAACGATCCTACGATCCCACCAATACTTACTGGCAAGCGCATACGCTTAATATCAATCGATGCCGGAAGTAGCTTTTTGAATGACATTGATGCTGGTTGGGTTGTGTTATTTATTATTTGTCCCCCATCAAGGCTTTGAATCAGTTGCGGTATCGCAAAAAGACCAATAAGTGCAGTTAGAAAATTAATTCCAGAGAGTAGGTTTGCATCGCCAAAGGTAAAGCGAGCAGTTCCCATAATTGGGTCCTGACCTATGGTGACGATTGCTAAACCAATAACTGCGGACAGCAACCCTTTTATCCAGGATTTGGCAGCAAAAGAACAAATCACGGTGAGTCCAAGAAACACTAGACTAAAAAGGTCAGGTGCCCTAAAGCTTAGAGCTAAATCAGCTAGTCTTGGTGCAATTAAAAATAGACATAGGAAGCTGAAAAGGCCACCCACAAAACTTGCTAGAACGGCAACACCCAAAGCTCGCCCAGGTTCCCCCCGCACTGAAAGTGGATACCCATCCAGGGCTGTGGCTGCAGCAGATGGCGTTCCTGGAATATTCAAAAGAATTGCTGAAAAACTACCGCCAAGCATCCCTCCTACATAGAGACCAAGGAGCAGAGAGATTGAGATAGAAGGGTCAAGCACAAAAGTCAGGGGTAGAAGAATGATTATCCCCGATGAAATTGTCATGCCAGGAATCATTCCAAAAACGATCCCTATAAAACAGCCAATTGCTGTTGCCGCTAAGCTTGTGGGTTGGATAGCCTGAAGAAAACCTTGAAGAACATCACCATTCATGACTATTTTCTTACCAAGGCCCGTTTGGGAGAAAAATCCCTAATCCAGTTGAGAATATATAAAAAATCATGGAGGGAAGAATGATAGATGTAAGTGTAATTTTGACCTTATGGCGTTCTCCATAGAGCCACATAAGACCAGCAAAAAAGAAAGTGCTTGATAAGATAAAACCAATGAACGGAAGTACGGCCAGATATGCTAAGAAAGCGATTAGCACTATAAAAGGTTTTTTAGGAACACTTCTTTTTTCTGTTTCTTTTGATTGGTTGCGTACTCCTAGCATTCCAAACAAAAGAAGAGCTGATGATAATACAACCCATCCAGTTGTGATAAGCCAGGGAAACAATGTTGGCCCAGGTGTTCCGGGTAAGCTTAGATTGGGGAGCCCAACCGTTAATAAGCCATAAAAAATTCCTAATGCAGTTAGTATGACGCCTGCAATAAGATTTCGTTGGGCCATCATGATAAGAATACTAATTTAGTTGTTATTTGGCATAACAAATTCGGTATTTTCTAGAATCATCTTGATCTTGTTGTCCTCAGCCGCAAGCAGCATCTCAAAATCAGCTGGCTCCATAGGTTCAACGGTGAATCCTGCCTCTTCAGAAAATCTCATGAATCCCTCAGATCTTGCAGCCCCTATCATGGCCTCAGCGAGGCGATCTATGGCTTCTTTCGGTGTGCCTTTTGGAACGGATAAACCTCGAAAAAGATCAAATAAAGAGCTGATACCAAGTTCGGTGGCAGTAGGCACCTCGGGGATAACTGAATTTCTTTCAGCGCTAAGAGTAGCTAAAACCCTTAGTCGATTTGCTTTAGCAAGATTTATAACACCTGTGAGTGGCGCAATCATACCGTCAGCTTCTCCACTTAAAACCGATGCGTTTCGTCGCCGAGTTCCAATAGGTAAGTGCAGGGTCTCACAGCCTATTGCGCTCGTTATCGACAATGCACCTAGATGTGTGCCACTACCTGTACCAGAATTAGCAAGCTTCAAAACTTGATTACCACTAGTACAATCTGTCGCGAAGCTTTCAAGGTTATTCCAAGGAGAGTTCGCACTTACCGCCAAAACTAGCGGCTGAAATTCCACGCGTCCTACATGGTCTAGTGCGTCATACGTAAAAGGTACATATCCCAGATTTGTGATGGTTAGAATTGATGTGGAGTTCCAAATTACAACATAACCATCTGGTGCTGAGTTCATTAGATATGTGTAAGCAACTGCACCTCCTGCTCCAGGCTTATTAACGGGTACAACTGGCACACCTAGTATGTTACTCATTTGGTCTGCGAGCAGCCGTCCTTCAATATCAGCCCCACCACCCGCATCAAAGGGAATAACAAACTCAATGGCTCGATCTGGATATTGTGAAAATCCTGCTGATACAAAAAGAAATAAAGACAAAAAAATTAGATGCTTAGAGCTTCGCAATGTCTTAACTACCAATAGTTGCATCAATAGCTGCAACTGCAGCATCGGCAATTTTTTGGTCTTGCTCCCAATCTCCTCCACTAACACCAATACCACCAACGCATTCTTGATCTACAAATACAGGGTATCCTCCTTCCATTGCTGTCCAACGCTCAGGACCCGCAGCCAGAGAAAGCCCGATAGCATGAAGTACATCAAGGTCTTGGCCTTGAGCTCCTTGGGTAGTAGTTATGCGACGGTTAGATGAAGCACAGACGGCTTTAGTCAGTGAAGAATGTACAGTGTGAAAGCGTCCGCCATCCATGCGCTCAAGCAATAGGAGGTGACCGCCAGCATCAACAATAGCTATGGTGGCAGCTATTCCCAATGCGTTAGCTTCCCCGATAGCTGCGCTCATCATAGATTTTGCGCCGTTAGAGGTTAATCGTTTTGAGTTTGCAAAGGCTGTCATTGAGTTCTCATTTTTTTAAAAATTATAGTTTTTTTAGAATGGTAGAGGGAAACGAACATTGCGGCTAGATGATAGTGGTTTAGTTCTACAATTTAAGTAATATTTAAGTATGTAACAATACCAGTAATAATTACGATAGAGGTTGTTACTTAAAAGATTTGTAGGGGGGAACTATGAAAATAATAAAAATATTACGTTGGCCGATAGTTACATTTCTACTGGCCCTTGCCTGGACTAGTTATGCACAAGATGGCGCCTTACGTAATCGTGGGGAGCCTTTAGAAAGTGTAACTACAGCAGCTCAGCCAGATGTTAATGCCCTAAAGGCATTGGCGGACGCAGGTTATGCCACAATCATTGATCTTCGTCGTCCCGAGGAAGAACGAGGTTTTGAAGAGCAGACAGAGGTTGAACGACTTGGCATGTCCTATGTTTCTATTCCTGTAGATGGGGCGGCTGGTGTTACATATGAGAATGCGGAGCTTCTGAATCAGGTGCTTGATCGGACACAAGGTCCAGTTCTAGTCCATTGTGGAAGCGGTAACCGTGCTGGCGCATTGTTGTCACTCCAGCAGAAACTCAATGGGGCTGATAATGAAGCTGCCCTAGCAGTAGGCCTTGCTGGTAGTCTGACCAGTCTGGAGTCTGTCGTAATTGAAAGATTAGAGGAGGGGCCCCCTATCAATTAAAATTAATCGGTTAGTGAATCATTTCAAGCATAGAGGGACAGTCTATTTTTCAATGGGGAATCCGACAATACTGCCCCATTCTGTCCATGAACCATCGTAAATCTTGATATTTTTGTAACCAAGAATGTGTGTTAGTGCAAACCATGCCAGTGAGGCACGGTGGCTTAAACGACAATAACAGACAATTTCTATGTTAACGTTTTTTGTAATACCGGCTGCGCCAAATATGGCGCTTAGTTCTTTTTCTGATTTATAGCTGTCATCAGAATTTAGTAAGTCCTTGTAGTGAAGGTGAAGTGCCCCAGGTATACGTCCACCCCGTTCGGCGCCATGATCGAAAGACCCATATTCAATAACGCGCTCGCCGCTGTATTCTTCTGGTGATCGTAGATCTAGCAATAGGCGTTGAGGGTTATCTAAGTTGGCGAGTATATTTTCGCGATCAACCCGCATTGAACTTTCTGGATTGGTAGACGGATAAATCACTGGAGGGAAATCAGAGATTTTTGTAGTCATCTTTCGGCCTTCTTGCAGCCATTTCTTTCGGGAACCATCCAACAAACGAATATCGGCATGTCCTGCCATAGTAAAGGCCCAAAAGGCATAGTTACCATACTGGACCGGGTCCCCATAAAGAACCAATATAGTATTGGGTCCAATACCAACTTCGCCTAAGTTTTTTGCAAGCTTCTCTGGGGTGACAAATAGCCGGTTAGTTTCATGCCAGCAGTAACTTTTCCAAAACCACCATATAGCTCCTGGAATATGAGCCTTTTTATAGGCTTCATTATTACCTGACCCCACTTCAATAAGGCGAATGTTTGGATCATCCAGGTGATCCTCAACCCATTTTGTTGTTACCAGAATATTTTTTTTCACTTTTTTTGGATTATAAATATTTAGTGTTATATGAACTGGAATTCTAGTTTCTAAAGTCAGGCGTTATAAGAATTCGGGTTTATTAGACTCTTTATTATCATTAATCCTTGACCTAGGCTCCAGTGTCCCGTGAGAATCAAATGAAATAGCTTTTTTATTTTATCTTTGCTTTATAGAGATAGTATAAAATTTTTTTTACGAGGAATTTAAGCCTATGAGGTTAGTCTGCCTAATTCTATTGGCTTGTTTTTTCCAACTGGCCCATGGTCAGGACTATGTGCCACTGGATTTTCCCGGTTCTACATCTACAAGGGTTCTTGGGGTTAACTTATCGGGCACTGTGTCGGGAACATTTACTGCTAGTAATGGTAGAAATTATGGGTTTACTCTGAATCCACAGGGCTTTTTTCGAACCGTTGATATTGATGATTCGATCGATACCCGTGCAATGGGAATAAATCGGCATGGTAGTTTGACTGGAGATTACCTGGATTCAGATGAAAAGCATCATGCTTTTATGATGCAATCAAATGGTATGAAGACGATTGATTTTCCTGATGCTACTAGTACCTATGGATTCGGTATAAACGCTCGAGGGGATATTGCAGGACAGTATGAGGACGTAAATGGTGGAATGCATGGTTTTCGTTTAAATAGAACTGAATACCTATCTATAGACTATCCTAACGCCGTAATGACTATAGCCAGAGATTTGAATAACACTGGGGATGTTGTTGGAGAATATCAGGATGATACAGGCACACTCCATGGATTTTTTTTGCGCAATGGGGTGTATGCCAGAATCGACTACCCAAATGCTAGTGCCACCAGGGCTTTTGGAATCAATAACCGCCGAGATATTGTTGGCAGTTACAGTGATGATGCTGGGACACATGGGTTTTGGATGAGGGCTGGATCATATACCACTATGGATTTTCCAGGAGCTGTTTCCACAGTTGTTACGGACCTCAATGAGGATGGCGTGATTGTAGGTTATTTTGTAGATGTGAGTGGGGATACTCACGGGTTTATCTACAAGAAGCAGACGATTGCAACTGGTCGATAATCCTAATTAGAGCTTATTAAAGCTCTAACATCAGTCCCACTAGGAGACTGAAAAACTTTCAAACCAAAGTCATCGCATTGGGCCAGAATATGGTCGAAGATGTCTGCTTGAATGTCTTCATAACTATTCCATTCTGTAGTGTTAGTAAAGCAATATATTTCTATTGGGATTCCTGTTTCTTCAGGTTGTAATTGCCGCACTAAAAGAGTCATATCGGAATGAATGCATGGGTGGTTTTTAAGGTAGTTAAATATATATGCTCGAAATGTGCCAAGATTCGTAAGACGCCTAAGATTAACATTAGCAGTATTTGGAGCATCTAGCGCAGAGTTATATGTATGTAATTCGGCTTTTTTTTCCGTAAGGTACTGGCGTAATAAGGCAAACTCTTCAAACTTTTTAACTTCTTTATCTTCTAGAAATCGGATCGAGCTTACATCAATTTTCACCGAGCGTTTGATGCGTCTTCCGCCTGATTGCGACATTCCACGCCAGTTTTTATACGATTCATCGATTAACCGATGAGTCGGTATTGTTGTAATAGTTTTATCCCAGTTTTGTACAGTAACAGTATGTAGAGCGACATCAATGACATCGCCATCTGCGTTGTATTGAGGCATTTCAATCCAGTCACCAACTCGGACCATTGATAGACTTGTCAGTTGGATACTGGCTACTAGGGATAATATTGTGTCTTTGAATATTAGCAGCACAATTGCCGTCATAGCGCCGAGCCCAGTCAGTAGAACTACAGGCGATCTGTCGATAAGCGCAGACACAACAAGAACAGCGCCAAGGACATAAACAATAATATTTATAACCTGGATATACCCTTTGATTGGTCGTTCTTTGGCTATCGGGTAGGTGGAGTAGATGGCGTTTACTGCGGTGAGTGAAGCACCTATAGAAAGGGTAAACATTAGGGCAAGATACGCAAGAGCTACGTTTCTTATTAAAGCAGGTAGTAATTCCCCTAAATCTGGAATCCAAGCGACACCAAAGTAGATGACAAGTGCGGGGACTGTCTGAGCAAGCCTACCTAAAACTTTATGTTCAAGCAGAATGTCATCCCATTGAAGAGTTGTACGCTCTGCCACCATCATTACAAATTTAATTAATTGTTTTTTTACAATTAAATCCGCAAGCACTGCCAAAATTAGTAGCGCAAATATTCCTCCAAGGGCATGTGCTAGTGCCGGAAGATTGAACCACCATTGAGCGAGGGTTTGAAGTAAGGTTTCCACTTAAAATTTTCTGATTACTAACTGTTGACTAAGTTTAGCTGGCCTTGGTCCGAACTACGAGGGCTGTTGGGATAATTTCGGGGTACAATTGAGTAGTACATTTTTTGATGTTTTTGTTCTGGGGAAAACATTATGAGAATATTTTTTTTTGTACTGTCATTTTTTGCTTGCCCTTCATTCCTAACAGCACATCATTCTGTTACTGCATTTTTTGATCGCGCAACTATCATTGAGGTTGAAGGAACGATCACTGAAATTTTTTGGAGAAACCCTCATGTTTTTCTGACTCTAGAGGTCATTGGAGAAGAGGGAGTTACAGAAAATTGGGAACTTGAGGCTGGTACAACTAACACCCTTATGCGAAGAGGAATTACATCTAATTCTTTAGGTCTTGGTGATCAGATTAAAGCTGCCGGAGCAGAGTCCCGTAGGGGCGAGCCAGCTATCTTTATATCTAACTTGCTTCTGCCAAATGGGACTGAAGTGATTGTTTCAGATCGTGATGCCACCTTACGCTGGACAACAGAAGGTACTT
>Ga0114933_10005277_pt1 | contig 11785 bp, 14 predicted proteins | sample 4SBtaG_FD_89691 | JGI IMG/M metagenome (GOLD analysis project Ga0114933, IMG submission 89691) | Deep subsurface microbial communities from Kolumbo volcano to uncover new lineages of life (NeLLi) - 4SBTROV12_W25 metaG | ecosystem: Environmental > Aquatic > Marine > Volcanic | place: Kolumbo... | reverse complement strand
GAACATTTGCGAGCCGCAATCTGGACAGAACAGCTTCTGCATAGCTGCTCCGCTATCTGCATTACGATGGAAAGTCCTCGGTGATCCGTTGATTTTGACCGCATCTTCCGCCACGAACAACAATGTTCCGAAAGCTGCGCCGGTTGCTTGGCGGCAGTCGTCACAATGGCAATTCGCCATCATTTTTATGTCCGTATCGGCGCTGAAGGTGATGTTGCCGCAAAGGCAGTGTCCGCTAATCTTTGTCATGACGGATTTCCGTAATTTGTCGTTAAGAAAAGATACCGTAATAGACGCGATGTTGAAGGGAAAACTGTTTAAACATTGATTAAGCGTTGGAATATTTTATTCAGTTTCGCTGTTATTCGCGCCTAATTGCGTATTTCCCTCCAAGGAAAGGTTCTCATGAATAATGTTATCAGCGAAAAGGTGGACGATTATGTTCGCATAAGATTATCGAATGGGACCGCCAACACTCTGACAACCGAGTTACTGCGAGAGGTCGTACTGGCGCTAGATGAGGCGGAGATTTCAGCCCGTGGCATCATGTTGTGTGGTGGCGATAAATTTTTTTCTAATGGTGTTGATCTCGATTGGGCGCTGAAGCAGTCCTCGTGCGAGATGCGGGCTCTATTTTTACAGTTAGGCGGGTGTATTCTGAGATTGATGGAATCGCCATTACCAATTGTTGGTGTTGCAAAGGGCCACGCCATTGGCGGAGCACTCGCAATGTTGCTTGCTTGCGATTATCGATATGCCGGTACTGGACGTGTATTGCTCGGGAAACCAGAAATTTTGCTCGGTGTGCCAAATCCGTATTTCGGCGACCAATTGCTGCGTTTTATTGCTACTGATTTCGTGGCGTCGGACATGATTTACACCGGCAAGTTGGTTCCTTCCGAGGATGCAGTTGCATTGCATTTATTGCACGACATTGGAGAGAAATCCGTAATAGAGGACGTTGCCTTTAAGAAATTGTTAGCACTTTGCGATCTCGCACCTGAAGCATTCGCTGAATCGAAAAGGATGCGGGTGGGAAATTTCTGCGCTGACGTCAGAAATCAGATGTCGGCTCGTGTCGCCCGGCAGGTCGAGATATGGAATAGTGACGGCGCACAAAAGCGACTGCGGGCAGCGGCTAAACGCCTGTCGCGTTAGATTGTTCTCGATCGATGGTGGGCGCGGCTGGGATTGAACCAGCGACCCCCGCCGTGTGAAGACGGTGCTCTCCCGCTGAGCTACGCGCCCGCGCTGGTATGCGGAGGGCGTGATTTACGGGGCAGTTGGGGTATTGTCAAGCGGGAGGCCGGCCAAGCTGCAGGAGTGCGCTGGGTATCTGATGGAAATGGTCGATGAGGATGTCGGCACCCATCGCCTCAGCTGGAACCCGTCGATAGCCATAGGAAACCGCGATGACCGGAACTGCGGCGTTTAACGCGACCTGCACGTCGTTCGGGCTGTCCCCTATCATTACCGCATGTTCAGGGTCGACGTTTATCTGCCGAAGCAAACCGAGGAGATGACCTGGACTAGGTTTGCGCACCGGGAAGGTATCGCCACCGGCGACTGCCTCGAAGTATTTCGCGAGGCCAAACGCCTTCAGTACGGCGGTCGTCGCCTGGGCCGGTTTGTTGGTGCACAGTGCCATTTTATAGCCGGCATCAGCTAATTTCTGCAGCGTCTCCAGGACATCAGGATACAGTTCGGTCAGATCGGCCGTGGCGTTGCTATAGTGACGATGGAAGCGGTCGAGTTGTTCTTCAGGATTATCGGGTCCGCCACCGGTCGCCGCGAAACCACGTTCGACCAGCTTGCCAACACCGTCGCCGATCATTTGTGTGACTTGATCAAGTGTTACAGGTTCGCGGTTAGCTTCGGTTAATACCTTGTTCAGCGCGGCAGCAAGATCGGGTGCGCTGTGGATTAGGGTTCCATCCAGATCGAAGACTAGGGTGGTTGGTGTATTGGTCACAAATCCAGTACCTCTGTCAGCTGCGCCTCGGTCGCCTTTACAATGTGTTGACCGGTTTCGAGCCCAAACTTCTGTGTTGCCAATTCGGGATAAGGACTTTTCGCGACATTTTGGTGGAAGGCGTTGTTTTGGAAATTTGCCGTCGGCACGAGTTCCTTCGGTAGAAATTGCCTGGCGTTGGCGTGCAGTTCAATATCCAATTTGGTGATTGGGAGTACAGCGGTATTGGACTCGATTTTACTAGCTTTGTTCCAGACAAGGCCTTCGACATTACCTCGTATTTCCTCTGTTCTATCGGTCTGGGCTTCGACGGCGAAACCGCGATCCCACGCACAGCGTGCTATCAGCGGGCGCCATATCGGCGATTTGCACTCCGTCAATTTGCCACTGAGCTGCCAGTAGATTTTTGTTTTACCGCTAGGATTGATGAGCAATTGTTCGATAGTAATGGGGCTCTGTTCCGAATTTTTGAAATTAAGAAATTAATGCAACCTATTGATAAATTGTAAAATTGGCGCGGATAGAATTTTCAGCTCACCGTGTCGCGGCCCGTATCGGTGAGCTTGCAGACCAGCCAATCAGGTTTTATTGGATTATTGAACCAGGGTTCAGCCCAACCCTGGTCTAGGCAACTCCGGATCGTGCGCTCGTTGACCCGCTGGCCTGTGGCATCAAAGAGAGGCAGTTTGCCACCGGGCTCGTTGAGGCCAGCTCGTAGCCAGTTCCGTTGTGCTTTTGTCGGTCTTCGTTCTGTTTTGGGGCGCGCTGGGCGCGCTCGCGATAGTTTTACGACATTCGATTTCCGCGTCATGATCCCCCCAATCCTCAACGGTAATAGTATCCTAGGTCAGATTAAGGTTTGATGGAACCGCCCTCGGTTCCATCAAACCTTTGAATATTTAATTTATTCTGAAAATTGAGTAACGGATTCAAGCAATTATTTGATGCCTATTATGATTAAAATATTACGATCAGATTTCTGGGAAATTGGATTGTGTTTCCAAGATGAAGGCGGGTGATGAATACAGTTTTGGTATACATAACAGCGGAAAACAGCGCGGAAGCTCTTAGGATCGGGCGCGTACTTGTTGAAGAAAAACTCGCTGCCTGCGCAAATGTTTTAGATGGCATGACGTCCGTCTATCGTTGGCAAGGCGAGATCTGTGAAGACACGGAATCGGTTTTGATCGCCAAGAGCACGGAAGCGTTGGCAGGGGCTTTGACGGAACGGGTTCAGGTCTTGCACAACTACGACTGTCCCTGTGTCGTGACGTTGCCAATCTCTGGCGGCAACACAGCGTTCTTGGACTGGATTGTGGAACAAACAGCTTAGAAGGCACTCCCATGCTAAAAATCGATCGTTTAGACCATTTTGTTATCCCGTGCACTGATATTGAAAAGATATGCGACTTTTACGTTCGGGTCCTGCATATGCGCAGGATCGATTTTGGTAATGGTCGTGTTGCGTTGGGTTTCGGCAACCAAAAGATCAATTTGCAACCTGCTGGTTGGGAAGAGGTGATGCGGGCGCGTAACCATATTGAGGGTACGGCAGATTTCTGCTTGATCACTGAGACACCGATGGATCAGGTGTTGGTGCATCTGGAAGCCTGCGGGATCGAATTAGAGGCAGAACCGAGCATTCGGAGCGGCGCGGTTGGACCGATCAATTCAGTTTATTTCCGTGATCCCGACGGTAATCTGGTGGAAGTATCGAATTACGAATAAGAATTGGGGAATCTCATGGCGAACACAACTGACGCAACCGGTCGTCACTATCCGGACAGCGGTCAAGATACGAACCCGCCCTATCTGCACCCAGATTACAAATCGACGATCAAAAAATCACCGGCACGTCCCCTTATTGCGCTTGAACACACCATTACGGAGTTGTCCGGTCCCACTTTCGAGGCGGGTGCGGCGTATGAGAACGATCTTACGGCGGAAGGTGACAGTATGCCGCTTGGCGAGCGCATCGATATCCATGGTCGCGTACTTGACGAAGAGAGCAACCCGTATATCGGTGCTCTGGTGGAGATGTGGCAGGCGAATGCGTCGGGAAAATACCGTCACATCAATGACGGTCGCGATGCACCGCTTGACAAAAATTTTAATGGTGCCGGCCGTTGCGTTACTGACGATGAGGGTTGGTACAGCTTCAAGTCGATCCGACCAGGGCCATACCCTGTGCCAGGTGGCTGGTGGCGGCCGGCACATCTGCATTTTTCGGTAACTGGGCCTAGCATCGTTACGCGACTGATTACGCAGATGTATTTTCCTGGAGATCCGCTGTTGGAGGACGACCCGATCTATAATAGCGTCACTGACAAAGAAGCGCGTGAGGCACTGATCGGCAAGTTCGACTTGTCTCTAGGCGAGCCTAGTGTGTCGCTTGGCTATCGTTTCGACATGGTTTTGCGCGGCTACGCTGCCGAATAAGGACTATTGATGGCCAAAATATTTGTTGAGCGCTCGGGGGCAATCACGACTATCGTCATGAACCGGCCCGAAGTCCGCAATGCGCTTGATAATGAAGCGATCGAACTTCTGGGTGACGCGTTCCGGGCATTCGAAGCCGATGACGAGGCCCTTGTTGCGGTGTTGGCAGGGTCTGACGGTGCCTTCTGTGCTGGCGCCGATCTCAAGGAAATGTCGAAAGGTGCCAGCTACAAAGCCTGGGCCGGTAGCAAAAATGGCACCTTAAAGGCGCCATTATCTAAGCCGCTGATTGCTGCGGTGGAAGGGCATGCCTGTGCCGGTGGTCTGGGTATCTCGCTTTACTGCGATCTCCGTGTGGCGGATGAGACTGCCATCTTTGGGGTCTTTTCTCGACGCTGGGGCGTCCCGATGAGCGATGGCACAACGGTGCGGTTGCCGCGCTTAATTGGAATGAGCAAAGCGCTAGACATGCTCCTTACTGGTCGCGCGATTGATGCTGAGGAAGCTCACCAAATAGGGCTCGCCAACTATGTCGTTGCGAAAGGACAGGCTCGGGATGAAGCAGAAAAGCTGGCACGGCGGATCGCGGAATTCCCACAGATCGCAATGTGTTCTGACCGGCAGTCCGCATACGCACAGCTCGATATGTCGTTGGAGGATGCAGTCTTAGCGGAAGCACAATTGGCGCAAGCCGCAAAAGAACAAGAAGCCCAATCCGGCGCGGCGCGTTTCGCCGAAGGTGCTGGCCGGCATGGATCATTTGAAGAGGAAGGGAAGCCATGAGCCTTGCACGGACAGCGTCGCAAACGATTGGACCGTTCTACAATTTTTCTCTGCTTGGTGAGGCTGACAACGATCTCACGCGGCGCTCCAAGGACGGTCCTCTGGCTGCAGGTAATATTGTTGAGATCAAAGGGCGTATCATCGATGGCGACGGCAAACCTTGCGCCTGCGCGTTAGTGGAGGTGTGGCAGGCGGATGCGGAGGGCCGTTACGGTGCAGACAGCGATCCGAATTTTTCTGGGTTCGGCCGGACCCTGACTGACGATGATGGTTATTACGTTTTTACGACCGTCTTTCCAGGCCCGGTTCCGGGTAAGGGTAATGCTTGGCAAGCACCACATATCAGTATGTCACTGCATTCCGGTGGTCTGTTGAAGCAGCTTAATACGCGAGTTTATTTCCCGAATGATAAGGCGAACGAGGATGACCCTGTGCTGTCAGGGATTGCGGACGAAGGGATGCGTTCGACCCTGGTGGCAAGCGTGACTGGTGAGTGTCAGTACACATTCGATGTCATTCTCCAGGGGGAGGGGGAGACGGTTTTCTTCCAACTCTGAAATAGGCCGACCTGATCTGAAGGTGGCCATTGGCTCTGCGGCGACCCGCACTTGAAACACCACGAGCGTATTGAGTCTGACACTTGGCTCCAGTTTTTTCTCGATACAGAGTGTCGCTGAACGGAAACCAATTCATTGGCGGGCTAAGACCTAAGAGACGAACGCTTTGCCCGGGCAGTTCCTTGAAGACAATTTATAACAGGGCATTTCGCCGGCTGCTGCGGTCGCGTCCAAACAGCACCCAAACATCTTCTATCGCTCCGATATTGCGATCGATGCGAAAACGTTCTGGATAACGGTCAACTAGGTCCAGTGTTGTTAAGCCAGAATCGAAGCGCGCATCCATTAAACCTTCGGCTACTGTACTCGTTGAAGTTTCTTCGATTTGTTTTGTCCAGGTACTTAAATCAGTGTAGTGCCGGGTCGCTTTTTGCAGCGCGATAGACTGTGGAAGGTTGACGTCTTTACGTGTCACGATACCCAAAGGTTTAGAGGCCGCGATGAAAGTGTCGATGATAAAGGCGCGATTGACATACCGGGCGACACAGTCGGCGTGTTGAGGGTGCACACTAACTTGCAGCACACGATCAATTGAACCAGCGATCAAATCATCAAAAGCGATGAAGAAATCGTCGTAATAAGTGGCACTCGAATTGTCGAGACCGTGTTTTCTAAGGTATTGGCTAAGGATGAAAGCGTGATTGCTAGTATCCCCGCCAAGCGTCCCAAAAATTGTCATATGCGGCAGCTAGAGCGCCTGTTCTACCTGCGGAAATACCTCCTCCGCCATGATATTCATCATATCGAGTACCAGATTGTTAGGCATACTGACCCAGTGAATACCGAGGATGAAGTGGTTTGCACCAAGCGTTTTGTTGAACTTGACAATTTGCTCTGTTACCTCGTCCGGTGAGCCGAAAAGAAAGCGATCGCGGGCGAGGTCATCGAAATCAAGATTTAAATTGTCGTCGCCCTTTGGCATCGCCTTGTCTTGGCCCCATTCATGATAGACCTTGTACTTGGCTTCCAGATAGGGACGTGCGAGGTCTTCTGCTTCCTTACGGCTTGGTGCGACAAACAGTTCGCGCATCAGCGGCATCTCGTCAGGAAATGGTTTGTTCTCGCCGTCAAGTGCCTTCTTGTAGATGTCCATCTGTCGCAGGATCGTTTCCATACGCTGATGTGGGTTGATAAACCAGGTGTCTGCCATACGAGCGGCACGGCGCACCGCGGCATCGGCATTGGCGCCGATCCAGATTGGTGGTGTCGGTTTTTGCAGCGGCTTGCATGATAAAGTGACGTTGTTGAGATCGAAGTGCGAGCCTTTCATCGTGACATTATCTTCGGTCCAAAGTTTCACGATGGCTTCTAAATTTTCCTCGAAACGCGACACGCGTTCCTTCTGCGTAGTCCCGAACCCTTCGAATTCGACTTCGCGGTAACCGAGACCAGCGCCAAAGGTAAGCTTGCCCTTCGACATAACATCTATGGTTGCGAGTTGTTCGGCGATATCCATAGGCTTGTGCAGTGACAGCAGCACAACACCTGTGATCAAGCGCAGACTTGGGCATTCTGTCATCACGCGGGACAGGAAGGGAATTTGCTGGAATTCCTGCAACGGAGCACCCGCATAGTGAGAACCTTTTAATAAACTAGAAAACCCAAGTTTCTCAGCCAGTCGAGCTTGCGCCATACATTCGTCGAAACGCACGGCCATGTCGTCGCCAGCTTTGTATTGGCTGCGGATTAGCAATCCATAATCCATGATTATCTCCCTGTCTCAGTGTTCTCTATAGTCCTTGCTCCACGAGGGGGCGTACTTCTTCAGCAAACCGTGTCATCGATTCCAGGCATAGTGCTTGCGGCATGCCAACCCAGTGGAAATTGAGGATCAGATGGTTGATGCCGACGCGTTTGTTATGCGCAATGATTTGCTCGGCAATTTCTTCCGGTGAGCCCAACATAAAACGGTCTTCAAGAAGTTCGTCATAGTCGAGGGACAGATCATTGTCGTCGTCCGGCATATCCTCGTCCTGGCCCCATTGATGGTAGACCTTGTACTTTGCCGCGAGGAACGGCTTCGCAGCTTCTATCGCCTCCGTACGTGAGTTGCCGACAAATATTTCGCGGCAGCCTGGTAGGTCATCGGGGAACGGTTTGCCGGCCTGGTCAAGCGCCCGCTTATATAGTTCAGCTTGGCGTTCAATGGTTTCTAGTTTTTGGTGAGGATTGACGAACCAGGCATCGGCCATCTTCGCTGCGCGGACAATGGCGGCATCAGCATTAGCACCGATCCAGACCGGAGGCGTTGGCTTTTGTGCTGGTTTGAGCGACAGCGCGGCGTCGTCCAATTCGAAATGTGAACCAGACATTGAAACCTTTTCTTCGGTCCATAAGCGATTGATTGCGATGAGATTTTCCTCGAAACGTTTGACCCGTTCCTTGCTCGTGGTCCCAAACGCCTTGAATTCCACCTCGCGGTAGCCAAGCCCTGCGCCGAAGGTTAGCCGTCCTCCGGACATCACGTCTATGGTCGCAAGTTGCTCTGCCATATCGAGTGGTTTGTGCAGAGACAGCAGAACAACGCCAGTTATCAGCCGTAGGCTGGGCGCTTCCGCCATGACGCGACCGAGAAACGGGACTTGCTGGAACTCCTGCAGTGGGTGGCCAGCCAGGTGAGAGCTCTTCATAAGGGAATTGAAACCAAGCTTCTCGGCCAAACGAGCCTGCTCCATTTGCTCGTTAAAGGCCACGTGCATGTCAGTACCTGCCGCATACTGCGTCCGCATGCCGATGCCATATTTCATCTTGCCCATTCGTTTCGCCTATTTTTTTAAATTCGCGCCCATCATACGGCCTGGTTCACCTTCGGAAACACTTCCTCTGACAGGAGTTGCATGGCATCCATCGTGATGCGGTAATCCATTCCGGGCCACTGCATACTGGCGATAATGTGGTTAACGCCGGTCTCTCGATGCAACCGAATGCACTCGTCTGCCACTTCATCGGGAGAGCCGATGAGAAACCGGTCGTGTGCCAAATCATCAAATTCGAGGGATAGGTCGTTATCGCCTTCCGGCATCACCTTGTCCTGGCCCCATTGATGATAGACCTTGTATTTTGTAGCGAGGTAGGGCGCACATAGCCGCAGCGCTTCTTCGCGGGTTTTGGCGACGAATACTTCACGGCGGATCGGAAATTCCTCAGGGAAGGGCCGATCATACTCGTCAAGGGCACGCTTATAGATTTCTGTTTGTTTTAATATAGTGCCAATTCTGTTGTGCGGGTTGACGTACCAGCAGTCGCCAACCTTGGCAGCGCGACGGATTGCGGGATCAGCGTTGGCACCAATCCAGATCGGTGGATGTGGCTTTTGCACTGGCTTAATGGAGGTCGAGGCATCCTTTAGCTGGAAGTGTGAACCCACCATGTTCACGTCGTTCTCGCCCCAAAGTCGCTTGATCGCCGCAAGGTTTTCTTCGAAACGCTGGACGCGATCCCTTTGCGTCGTTCCAAACCCAAGGAATTCCACTTCCCGATAGCCCAGCGCCGCGCCGAATATCAAACGCCCACCGGACATCACGTCGATCGAGGCCAACTGCTCTGCTAGGTCGAGAGGCTTGTGCAAGGACAGAAGGATGATGCCTGCGTTAAGGCGTAAGTTCGGGCCCTCAACCATAGCCCGGGTCAGGAAAGGTAATTGTTGGATATCCTGAAGCGGATAACCGGCATAGTGCGATCCTTTGGTGATGCAAGCAAAGCCTAGCCTGTCCGCATGGCGTACCATTTCCATGCATTCCGCAAAGCGCTGCTGCATGTCGTCTTCCTGAGGAAATTGGCCGCGGATCATCAGGCCGAACTGTATCGTCGTCATCACTTTCTCCTGCTCGATAGGCGGTGCTACCCTAGTCACCGGAGCCCGCTCGATAAATAGCGGTAAACGAAAAACACATAGGGGAAACCGATGCGGGTGATGACGTCTTTACCGAAGAACAATCTTAACCAGGTCACACCCGCGGCAAAGGCGGCTGAAGCGGTCGGTTTTGACAGCATCGCGACGATGGAGAACTCGAACGATCCGTTTCTGCCGCTTGCTATAGCAGCTATGGAGACGGACAAAGTCGAACTAATGACCGGCATCGCAATCTCTTTTAACCGCAGTCCGATGGTGGCCGCCAATCTCTCACATGATTTGCATCTCGCCTCTGGCGGACGTTTTAAGCTGGGCCTAGGAAGTCAGGTGAAAGGCCACAACGTCCGCCGTTTCAGCGTGCCCTGGACTCCGCCTGCACCGCGAATGCGGGAATATGTCGAGGCGCTGCGGGCGATCTGGCGCTGCTGGGAAACAGGCGAGGATCTGAACTATGAGGGAGAGCATTACCAATTCACTTTGATGCCCCCCTATTTTGTGCCGGATAAGACTAACCAGCCGATGGTACCCGTGACCATTGCAGCGGTCGGTCCTGCAATGCTGCGAGTAGCTGGTTCTTCCTGCGATGGGGTTCAGCTCCACCCGTTCTGTACCCGAAAATATATGGAAGAGGTAGTTTTAAAACGGCTTGAGGAAGGGCGTGCGAAGGGAGGCGTACCGCGCGAGAATTTTGAGATATTCGGTGGCGGATTTATCGCGACCGGACCCGACGAGGAAACAGTACAAAAGATCTTTGAGTATATCCGTTACCGAATCGCTTTCTATGGTTCGACCCGAAGCTATTGGCCTGTCTTCGAAGTGCACGACCTTCTTGATCTGGGTGAGAAGCTTAATAGTATGGTTCGCAAAGGCGAATGGGACAAAATTGGCGCTGAGGTGTCTGACGACGTGGTGCATCTATTTGCTGCTGTCGGTACACACGACAAAATAGCATCGGCAATCAAAAAAAGATTTGGTGGTGTAAGTGACATGGTCAGTGCCATTGAGGCCCCGGACGCGGAGCCCGGCTTAACATCAGACTTGATACAAGATTTGCAAGGCATTGAAACACCTTTCAAAAACTTCAAGACTGACTATTGATTATGGCAAGTGCTCCTCGTATCGCAATCTGCGGTATAGACCTGGAAAGTAATGCGTTTTCACCACCGGCGACGGAAGCTGACTTCCACAAACTCTGTTATCTGGAAGGCGATGCCATCTTGGCAGATGCGCGAAGCGATGCACCGCGGTGTATCGCCGATGTTGCCGGTTTCGTCGCGACCATGGATGTGACCGGGCCTTGGACACCAGTCCCTCTGGTCTACACCCATTGCCACCCCTGGGGTCCGGCAGACCAGAAGTTCTTTGATAGGACCGTCGAAAAGATCGTGGCAGGACTGGATGAGATCGACGGGGTATTTGTAGCCAATCACGGTGCCATGTTGACGACGGACAGTCATGACCCGGACGGCGACCTTGTAAAACGTTTACGAGACACTGTTGGGCCTAATGTACCCATTGTTGTGACACTAGACCTTCACGCGAACGTATCGGAACGCTTGGCCGAAGCGGCGGATGTACTGATTTCCTATCAGACCAATCCGCATGTCGACATGTTCGAGCGGGGGGAGGAAGCTGCGCAAGTGATCCGTGGCATGATTGGTGGGTCGATCAAACCTCAATCGGCTTTCGTAAAATTACCCATCGCGCCGCCAACTACGACACTGCTTACCCGGGAGGGCCCCTACGCTGAACTAATTGATTACGGACAGCGGCGTAAACGCGAACTAGGTGGCGCTATACTGAACGTTTCAGTACTTGGTGGCTTCGTCTTTTCGGACGCACCGCGGGTAGGTTTATCCGTCGTCGTGACCGGCCGGAACGACTTGGAAACGGCTCAGCGTTTGGCTCGTGATATAGCCGAACGAGGATGGGCAGATCGTGAGCGCTTTCAGAAGGCCTTGATGCCTGTTTCAGAGGCGGTGGCAGCCTCACTTAAGCGTAGCGGTGATACATTGCTGCCGGCGAATATCTACGCTGATTCTGGGGACAATCCTGGTGGCGGAGGCGGAGGCGACACGGTGGAATTTTTATCCGCTTTAGTAAAAGCTAACGCCCGCAGTG
>Ga0114933_10005276_pt1 | contig 11785 bp, 9 predicted proteins | sample 4SBtaG_FD_89691 | JGI IMG/M metagenome (GOLD analysis project Ga0114933, IMG submission 89691) | Deep subsurface microbial communities from Kolumbo volcano to uncover new lineages of life (NeLLi) - 4SBTROV12_W25 metaG | ecosystem: Environmental > Aquatic > Marine > Volcanic | place: Kolumbo... | reverse complement strand
GCGTTGTTTCGTTTCTCCGTGGTGCAAGCACCACTGCACCTTGCTCGGTGACCTGCCGGACACCTCCGCGAGGGTCGTACCTCCCCCAGGACAGCCTGCGGCATGTCCGCTTGCCCAGACCCCGCAAGGCGGTCGTGACCGGGTGATGAATCACACCCAGCGACGGGGTCTGACCCTTACATATTACACTTTAGTGATGGCGGTCGCGAAACGGTCCGAGTTCTCGCTGCCGAGCAGTCCATCGAATAGCCAGTCCGATGTAAGCGCTGATTACATTACACTTTATCAGCAAAAACCGGCTAACATACTGAAATTAAAGGGACGAAAAGTGTAATATGTAAGGGTCAGACCCCGGGCAAGGGCCCCGGCAGCGGAAGCGCGCCGCGTGCCGTCCCGCAAGATCGCCGTTCTGATCAAAAAGAACCACAAAAACAGGCGGTTGGGGTAAACGGGGAGAGGGGTCCAAGGGGAGAGGACCGATCAGGGGAAGGCAGTCTGTCGCCTACCGAAGCCCGAAGTGGAGCGAGGACCTCGTGCCGGGCAGATCATAAAATGCCTTCCCCTGTTGGGTCCTTTCCCCTTGATCGAGGCGCCGTCTGCCAAGACAAAGACCAATGCACGTTTGCTCGAGGCGCCGTCTGCGAAGACAAGACCAATGCACGCTTAATCGCGGCGCCGTCTGCCAAGACAAGACCATGCCCCCTTGATCGCGGCGCCGTCTGCCAAGACCAAGACCATGCCCCCTTCATCGAGGCGCCGTCTGCCAAGACAGAACCCCAATGATCCTACTTGCGGGCGGCGGGCGGCGCCGGGATGCCCTTGCAGGTGCCGGTCGACATGCAGGGGTCGAGCCGGAACTCCTTGCCGCCGCTGCGCAGGTACACGGCCATCGACTCGACGACCATCGCGCCGTGATCGAACCGGGGCTGCTGCTCGCAGGACTTGGCGGCGTCGATCTTCTTCTGCGCGCCTTGCTTGCACCACTTGATGAGGCGGTCGGTGTGCTGGCCGGGTTCCCAGAAGCCGTGTTTGCCGCCGGGTTCGATGTACGGGAAGAAGGTGCCGGAGATGCCGCCCTGCGTGTCTTTGCCGACCGCGTGTTTGTGAAGTGGGGGCTGCAGGCGGGGGGCGTGGAAGCCGTCGTTGCCGCGTGCGGCGGGTTTGTCCCAGCGCACGATCTGGCCGACTGCGGGCAGGGGTGAACCGCCGGCGGAGGTGGGTGTGGCGCTTTGGCTCAGGTCTTCGGGGTCGAACAGGATGCCGGCGCCGTTGGGTTGGACGTAGCGCGGGATCTTGTCGACCGATTCGATGACGAAGGTGTCGAGCAGGACCTGGTTGACGGTGCGGCCGCCCCACTCCTTGACCGGCGTCTTGAAGTCGATGAGACCTGCGGCGCGACCGATTGCGGCGCCGGTGTTCACGGGCACGTTCATGTCGCCGACGGTGTTGAGGACGATGGCGTGTGTCTTGACCTCGTCGCCGTTGCCGTAGGTGAGCTGGCCGCCCTTGAAGTTGACGGCCCAGACGGCGGGATCAGCGGGGTCGAGAACCATCTGCGCGAATCCGAGGAAACGGCGCATGGCTGGGCGGGCGCGGTGCAGCCCGAGGCCCTCCGCGATGGGCGACAGGTGCGTGTCTTTCTTGAAATCGAGGGCCGCGGATTGGAAGTGGAATTTCACGTCGACGCCGAACTTGTTGACCACGTGCACGGGGTCACCGGCGTCGGCTTTGAGCTTGCAGGCCCGGTGCATCTTCGGGTCGATGACGCCCATCTGGAACGCGTCGCCCTTGTAGAACGCGAGCTCGTGTTTTTGCGGTTTGTCGCGGCTGATGTCGCTGGCGATGGCCACGCGGAACGTCACGCAGCGCTTCTTGCACGCGTCGTCTTTCTTGCAGGCGTTGACGCAGCCCTGTTCGGGAATGAGGCGCGCGCAGTCGTATTCGCCGTTGGACAGGTTGCGGGCCAGCAGCGAATCGCCCACTGCAAGCTTGTCGGCCACGGCCTTGGGGATGGTCGCGACGTGCACCATCGCGGTCTTGTTGAGGTTGGGCACGACGGTTCGCACGCGGATATCGCCGCTCTTGGCGTCGGGTTGACCGACGTACAGCGGACCCATGAGCCGCAGGGTGACCGCCTCTTTCACGCCGCCCTGGATGGAGCGCACGCCGACATCGATGAGACCGCCGCCACCAGCGACCGGCAACACGGCTTCGAGGTGCGGTTCGAGCCCGCCCATGACCGCGGCCATGATCCCGCCGAGCGAGCCACCGGTCATCGTCACGGGCATGTTGGGACCACCGAGGTCGACCTTGCCGTCGCCGTCGAAGTCGCCCGCGAGATCGCCGCCCGCCTTGCTGCCGTTGACGTCGAAGCTCCAGCGCTTGGTCCCGTCCCAGGAGCGCAGGATGCGGATGAGCTGCACGTAATCGACCGCGGTCTGGCGCACGACGTCGCGCGTGTGGAAGGTGTATGCGGTCCAGAAGTCGGCCCCGGAGTCGCCAACCTCATCGACGTTTTGGTCCCACGAACGGTTGCGGGTGAGCGCGTCGCCGAGCTTCTTCATGCCGCGTGAAGCGAGCAGCAGGTCGAGCAGGATCTTGTCGTCGGCCTTCAGGTCGAGGCCGTGGCTGACGTTGTCGATGGCGACGACCGCGAGGCCCATGCGCGAAAAGTGGGAGTGAAAGCCCATCAGCTCGGCTTTGTTGGACGTGTAGCCGTGGCCGAGGATGACGACTCCGAGCGGTTTGCCGTCCTTGGTCGCTTCTTTGCGGGGCACGGTCATCCAGAAGGTGACCTCTTCGGCGTCGGCCATCGCCTTCTTGCTGTCCATATCGGCCGGCCACGACATCTGGTTGTAATTCAAGTAGTTGCCCTCGGCGTCGGTGCGCCGGAACATGCGCGGTGACTTGTATGTGCCGAAGATGTGGTGGCCGACGTACTGCAGGCCGATTTGGTCGCGCTCTTTTTGCACGGGGCCCTGTTTGCCGAGCAGCCCGTCGCGCGCCTGGTCAACGATCGGCTTGAACGATTCGCCCGACACGATGTGCAGGTTCTCAAAGCCGTACTTGGGCTTCTTGTCCCAGAGCTTGTTGATATCGGAGAGGTCGGCCGGGAACTCGTCGGCGAGGTGTTTCTGCGCGCCATGGCCGTACAACCCGTCGCGAACGGCGGTCAGGTCGGCGTAGACATCGGCGGTGGTGAAGGTCCACGCGAAGGCGACGTCCTTGATGGCGAGGCCGCCGAACGTGTCTTTTCCGGCCGCGAGGATGTCGGGCAGCTTGGCCAGCGCGTCTTTTTGGCCGAGGTGGTGGATGAAATCGAAGGGTGAACCGACCTTTTCGCCGTCCGCGTCCAGCAGGCGCTCGGTCACGATGACGGCATAGGTGGTCTTGGCGCGCAGCGGGATGAGCGGCCGGGCGATAAGCGTGTTGGTCTCGCGCTCGTAGAACGTCATCAGCGCGTCGGCGCGTTGGGCGAGGTCCATCTTGCGGAAGTCTTTGTGCTTGGCGGGATCGAAGCGGCCGTGCGCGAAGGGAAACCAGTTGGGTTTGTCGAGGTGGCCGTCGAGGTCGGTGTCTTCGCCTGGGTCGAGCTTGCCGTTGCCGTTGAGGTCTTCATCGTGCTCTTCGAAGAGTATCGAGTTGGTGTCGCGGCGGATGTCCGATGGCCAATAGTGGTCGATCTTTTCGAGCACGACCGGGAAGTTGCCGTTGCCGATGTCGAGCACGGCGGGTTGGCCGTAGGTCGGCGAGCCCTCGGTCACGTCGATTACGTACATCACGTCGTCTTTGAAGTCGTAGTCGTCGCCGTGGTGGCGGTCGACGATGCTCTTGATATCCAGCGGGCCTGAAAACGGCACCGAGATCGGCGAGTACGTGCCCCAGCCCGAGAGCGTGTCGACCAGCTGCCGGGTCGTCTTTTCGAACACTGTCGGCGCGACCTGGGAGGCGTTTATGCGCATCTTGCCGCTGGCCGAGTCGTAGCGCGTCGCCAGGTCGTTGGGCAGCGGGATCTTGGGCAGCGGCCGGTAGAAGAAGTCGAAAACGACGGTGGTGTCCGCGCCGTTGCCGGGCGCGATGCCTTCCACCTCGTCGAGGCAGCCAGATAGCGGCAACGTGCTCGCGAGGAGCAGGGCGGCGATGGTCTTGAACGTGTATCGCTTGCTCATGGTGTGCTCCTATTTCGCGGTCGGGTTGGGGCCCCAGGACAGGACAAAGCGGCCACCGGTGATGGTGCCGAGCTCGTCGCCGTTGGGTCCCTGCAAGGCGCCACCAGCCATCAACGCACCGTACTCGATTCCGGCCGCGAGCAGCCCGCCCGCGACGTTGTGCTGGTAGCGGACCCCGACGTCGAGCTCGATGCCGTACATCGAATCGGCGGGCTTGGCGTCGAGGTAGTTGCGCGCCGTGCCGCCGCCCTTGGTGCGGGTGTGGAAGGGATCGAGCGGGTCGGCCAGCGCCCAGGCGAGCAGCGCGCCGCCGTAGATGGACAGGCCGTCGGTCACCTCGTAGCCGATCTTGGGGAAGATGCTGAGCGTGTTGGTGACGGAGCCGGCGGTGGCGAGGCGCTCGAGGTCTTCGTTGGGTTCGCCGACGTAGAGGGGATCGGACGCGGTCAGGCGCGCGCGGGCCGACTGCCAGGCGAGCACCCGGCGGAAGAGCACCAGGCCCATCTGCGCGTTGGGGTCGTTCTTGAAGTTGCGGATGGTCTTGTCGTCGGTTGTGGCGTCGCCGGTCGCGAAGTTGAGGTCGAGCTCGGCGCGGAGTTTGCCGCTGTCGTAGCGGGCGAGGGCCGTAAATCCGGTCTGGTTGACGTCGTGTTCGGGGTATTCGGGGGACGGGGCCAGCGTCGTCGTGCCGCTGAGCAGCACGTACTCGGCGCGCAGCCACAGGCCATCGCCGTAGCCGTCCCGGGTCTTCGGGCGCATATCGAGGTCGGCGGCGGCGTCGAAGGCGTGCACGTCGAGCTTTTTGCCGTCGGCGTGATTTTGCGTGCGGTAGACGTAGTAGAGGCCGACCCACTGCTCCTTGGCGAGGTACATGCGCGCGGCGCCGATGACCTGTTCGGCCTTGTCGATCGTGTTGGGCGACCAGGCGGCGCGGATGCTGTCGGTTTGCGGCCACTGCACGTCGTCTTGCACGACACGATCGGCGGCGCCCATGACGACAAGACCGCGGAGGTTGGACGAGGTGCCTGCCCAGGGGCGCACGAAGAAGAGCGCGCGGTTGACCCGGTCGCCGGTGCCGGGGAGCGTGAACCACGCGTCGTAGCGCTTGTCGAAGGCTTGCATGCCGTCGTTGGCGAGCATGCCCGTGCCCCAGTTGCTGGTCATCTGCCCGACGCGCAGGCCGATTTTGCCCTTGTAGTCGGCGGCGGCGTACATGGCGAGCGGGGCTACAGCGTCAAAAGAATCGGACGGGCGCCGGTCCCCGGCGAGATCGCCATCGCCGTAACGACCAACGACCGTCCCGCTCGCGACGTCCGTGGCCAGATGCAGCCCCCAGGAGAGCGACTCGGACGCAGAGGCTTTGCCCACCAGGTCGAGCTTGATTGTTGCCCGGGTGCCGACCTCCATCCCATCGGGCGACTGTGCGCCGCCGGCATCCACCTGGAAAGCGCTGTACTGCGCCCCATGCGCGCGGACGAAGCCAGCGACACCGATCGAGATCTTGCCCGCTTTCAGGTCGCCGGCTTGGGGCGAATCGTCAGCCTTGGGCGAATCGTCCGCGTTGTGCTGGGCGGGTTTTGCGGTCGGGGTTGCGGCGCCGGCCATCGGCGCTGCGTGGGCGAACACGGGGGCGCTTGCGAGCATGGCTGCGATCACGACAACGGCGGCTGATGCAGGGCGAGCGAAGGGGATGCGACGCGGCATAACGGCTCCAACTGAAGGCGAGCACGCTCCTTAGCGCAGATCTGCCGCCGATTGAAGGGATTTGCGACGGCGTACCGGTGGTCAAAGAAGTCTCAGTATGTAGGATGAAGGGGAAGACACCTTCCAACCCCGCTCCAGGTGAATGGCCGATAACACCTTCCGTCGCGTCAATCGATTCGCCGCCGCCTCCTGGCAAGGCAGCCACGCCCGCTGGCGCCTGCATGTTCTGCGCGCGGCCGATCCGGAACGCTGCAACACGGTGATGACGCTGCCAGCCGGCGCGACGCTGATCGGACGGGACCCCGAAGGCACAGGCGAAAAGCTCGTCGTCGACGACCGCGCCATGTCGCGAACCCACGCCACGCTGATCGTGCGCGGGCCGGCCAAACGCGTCGAAGTCATCGATCACAACAGCATCAACGGCACCTGGGTCAGCGGCGTGCGCGTGTCCGAGTCCGTGTGGGCGAGCGACGGCGATGTCTTGCGTTTTGGCGGCATGGTCGCGGTGCTCGAAGCCGACGGCGGCCTGCTGATCGACGCACCTGACGCGACCGAATCGATCCCGGGACTAAGCGAAGTGGCGCGCCGCGTCCGCAGCCAGCTCGAGATGGCCTCGGGCGACGATCTCCCCGTCATGATCCTCGGCGAGGCCGACACCGGCAAAGAACGCGCCGGCGTCATGCTGCACAAGATCGGGATGCGCTGGGGCGAATTCGTTCACGTCGACATCGCCGAATTCTCCGAAGATCAGCTCGGGCCAGAGCTCTTCGGTGAGGTTGCCGACCCATCGACCGGCGAACCCGAACGACCCGGAGCGTTTCGGCGCGCCCACAACGGCACACTGCTGATCGAGGGCATCGAACACCTCACGCCGCTGCACCAGGTCTGGCTGCTTCGCGCGGTCGATGAGCGCCTCGTACAACCGCTGGGTGGTGACGACTACGTGGCGGTGGACGTTCGCGTTATCACCGCATCCACGGCCGACATCCGTCGTCTCGTGCAAGGCCGCTTCCACCAGGGCTTGCTGCGCCTGCTGCGGAGCCACGAGATCCACATGTCGCCGGTCCATCACCGGCGCCCCGATCTCATCGCGCTGGCCGACATCGTGTGCCCACCAGACGGCGTCTCCACCTGGGCGGAGCTCCTCGACGGCGACGCGACCGAGATTCTGCTCCTCCACGACTGGCCGACCAACCTGCGCGAGCTGGCCGAGGTCATGACGTGGATCAAAGAACACATGCAGGGCTCGGTAGCCACCATCGAGTCGCTGCCCCGGCCGCTTGTCGAGGGCGTCGAAGCGCGCCTCGGAGATGACGACAGCGACCTGCCACCCGCGATCGCACCACCGGTCAAGGTCAGCCGCGCCGAAAGCCGCCCCGATGGCGATGTCCTGCGCGACCTGATGCGCCGCCACGGAGGCAACCTCGGCGCCGTGGCCCGCGAGCTCGGCGCGCACAGAAGGCAGGTCTACCGCTGGCTCGACTACGCCGGCGTCCCCCGCGACTTCGGGGCGGAACCGTAGAGCGCTGAACAGCTATGCTTCTCGGCGCCCGATCGCGTCGTGAGTTGGGGGCAGCGCCACCGCGACCGTCTCGGGCAAAAAACACGACGGGCGCGGCAACTACCTGCCGCGCCCGCCGAGATTGAATCGTTGCTATCGACTAGCCGCGTTCGAGCTTCTCACAGACCAGCTCGAGCTCTTCGACGTTGACGTCGGTGCCCTTGCCGTCGAGGGTGAAGCCCTTCCACTTGCTCGGCCAACCTTCGAAGAAGTTGTACCGCATGATCTCGGCGCCGGAATCGTCGCACATGATGATCGAGCCAGACTTGCGCTGCACCTTGCCGTCGATGACGGCTTTGCGCCACTCCCACAGCTCGGTGTTGTTGATGTAACCGCGCTTGAGCGTGATGTTGCTGTACTTGGTACGGCCGGGACGCTTGCGGAGGATGAGGTCATCACCGTCTTGGTACTCGACGATCTCCGTCTCGGAGTCGAGGCCTTCCACGTTGCGGAACGCGCCGGTCGTGACGCCTTCGATCTCGACCTTGAAGTTGAAGTTACCAATGTGGTCAAAGGGACGACGATTTGGCATGGAGTCTCCCCGGCACCTGCTTCAGGGGCCAGATTCTGTAGTGGCAAACCCGACGCCTTTTGTGCGCAATTCACACAGGTCGTCGCTGCCGGAGGCCGGACTGTACAGCAAACCGACAGATTTGCAGCGAACTACGGATCTTTATTCGCCGTTGGTGGGGCGCACCGGCATCGATCGATGATCGTGGCGGCGGCTGTGTCGTCGTTATTGCAGCGGCCACGGCGACAAGAAGTGGTCGTTGGGCGCCTTCTTGTGGCAGTCGATGCAAAAGCTCGGATTGTCGTATGTCGTGCCTTTGCCGTCGGGGCTGAGCACCTCGAAGAAGTCAAACGACGCCGCGTCCTTCTTGAGCTTCACCCAAACGCCACGACGGCGACGATCGCCATCGACATGGCGAAAGCGCGTGAGAATCCTTGCATCGTGAACTCCGAGCAGCAGCGACAGGTCGCCGGTCAGTAGTACAGGTACCCAAGCTTGAGCAGGACGAGGTTTTCGGTCAGGTCGCCGGGCATGCCCATCGTCGCATCGAGCTGTACGACGCCGTGTTCGATGAACTCGTAGCCGGCGCCGAGGCCGAAACCGCCGCCCGTATTGCTGCCGTCCACCCCGATCTCGGTGTAGATCGCGCCGCCGGCCGCGACGTTGAAGAACACACTGGGCGCCGAGTCGCTCAGGAAGTAGCTGGCCCCCACACCCGCGATCTCCGTCATCGAAGTCGTGCCACCGTTGTCGAACCACAGCTCCTTGAGCGTCATGTAGACGGTGAGCTGCTTGGACAAACCCCAGCCGGCGGTGACGTCGACGGACGCGCCGAAGGTGTTGAACTTCTCGGTCTCGGTCGCGCCCTCCTTCTTCGGGGCCTCGACCATGCCGAAACCGGGGCCGATCCCGAGGCTGAAGGTGAAGCCTTCGCGCGAGTCGGCAGGTGCAGCCTCCGGGGGAGACTCGGCCAGCGCGCTGGACGCGAAAACGGTGGCCGTGAGCGCGACGGTTGCAACGAAAAGGTTGGCTGAGCGCGTCTTCATGGGACACCTCCATCCGGCGCGAGGGCAGCTCCTTCGCGGCCGGTGAACCGATGGGCGAGGACGGTCACATCATACATCGCAAAGCCGATCGGGCCGAAAAAGACCGCCACCAAAAGCTGGTCATGCCGTCACTCCGGGCGATTTGCGAAAACGTCGTTCACAAAGGCCATCGCGCCGCGCAGGACGTTGGGGGGGATCTCGTGGTGGCCCGGAAACTCGAGCAGATCGCCGGTCACGCCCGCTTCGTTCAGGACAGTGTTGAGGCGCCTGGCCATGTGCACACCGAGCAGCGGATCGTAGAGGCCATGGCTCTGAAAAAAGCGCAGTCCGGATCGCTGTTGGGCGTTGCGGCGCCAGATCGGCTCGTGCAGCAAGGTCCCGGAGAACAGCACCATCGCCGCGACGTTGAGCGGCAGGGTCAGCGCGACTTCGGTGGCGACCATCGCGCCCTGTGAGAAGCCGGCCAGGACCACGTTGGCGGGCGATGTTCCAAGCTCAGCGACAAGCCGCAAGACCGCCTCGCGTGCGTCATCGAGTCCGGGCGGCGTGACACCGGAGAGGTCGCGATGGGAACCGGTGGCGGCGGCTCGTTGCACCGCCTCCTGGTCGATCGGAAACCACGCGCGGCCACCGAAAAGCGGGCTGATGCCAAGGCTCAAAGGCGCGTCGGGCACGACCCAGCGGGTGCCGGCGGGCATCGACATGTAGCGGTGCAGCGGCAGCAGGTCGTTGGCGTCGGCCCCAAAACCATGCAGCAAGACGACCACAGGACCACCTGGCTGCCCGGGGACGTCCCACGCGTCGAGGCCGCCGATGCGGATACGGGTTGGCTGGGTCATGGCGGAACCTTCTTTTGCAGCGAGACACCGGTCTCTGTCGAATCAGCCGAAACGTTCGGCTCGCCAACGCGTCAGGCGCGCCCGAATCGCCTCGCGTGCTTGGGCAAAGCGCTCAATACGTTGGGCGTCGTTGAGCCGGGGATCGCGGCTGTCGGGGTCATCGAGCGGCCAGTGCAACCGTTCCGCGTCGCCGAGAAAGACCGGGCACACCTCTTCGGCGCACAACGTGATGACGACATCCACGGTGGCGGGGTCGATGTCGTCCACCGACTTGGAGCTCTGCTGCGTGATGTCGATCCCGATCTCGCGCATGGCTCCGATCGCGAACGGGTTGACGCGTGTCGGTCGCGAGCCCGCCGACCGCACCTCGGCCTTGTCGCCCAGCAGATGCCGCGCGAGGCCCTCGGCCATCTGACTGCGCGCCGAGTTTGCGACGCACAAGAAGAGCACGCGAACCATGGCAAATCCTCCGCCCGGGACATCGACGTCCCGGCACCGGCCAGCCGCCTTGTCGCCGACCATGACTCCGGGTACATGACCGCAGTGACCGACGCAACCGGCGCCGATTCACAACCGATCAACCCCGCGATGCACCGCCTGCGAGGCCTCATGAACGCGCCCGCTCCGTCCCCCGCACCTGCTCCAGAGCCCGGGCTTGGCCGCCGAGTCGCCAGCGAAATGGTCGGCACCTTCGCGCTCGTTTTCGCTGGTTGCGGGGCGATTGTGGTCGATGCGTCCCACGGCGGCGCGATCGGACATGTCGGCATCTCGCTGACTTTCGGGCTCGTTGTCATGGTCATGATCTACGCGGTCGGCCATATCGGGGGCGCGCATTTCAATCCCGCTGTGACCGTTGCGTTCGCCAGCGCCGGCCATTTCGCATGGCGCGACGTCCCCGCCTACATCATCGGCCAATGCGTCGCCGCGACCGCAGCGGCATTCCTCATCATTTTCGCGATCGGTGGGGCTGCAAATGCCGGCGCCACCGCGCCCGCCGTCGGTCTGGCCGCCGCCGCGGTGATCGAGTTCGTGCTGACCTTTTTCCTGATGTTCGTCATCGCCGCCGTGGCCACCGATGCCCGAGCTGTTGGCAACCTGGCCGGTGTCGCGATCGGGGGCACCGTCGCGCTCGGGGCGTTGATGGGAGGTCCGCTGTCAGGCGCATCGCTCAACCCCGCGAGATCCCTTGGACCCGCGCTTGCTTCCGGCTCGTTCGATGCCTTGTGGCTGTACCTGATCGTCCCCGTACTGGGCGCCGTCGCCGCGGCGGGGACGTATCGCCTGATCCGCTGACTCAACGTCGCCGGTCTCTTGTACGGACGCCTCGACGCGTTTGATCACGACGACTTCGGCTCGACCCAGCGCACCTGGAAGGCCTCGCTGAACAGCCCGATGATGGCGCCGCCCATGCGGATGAACGCCTCTTTCCTCTGGCCGTTGTCGTCCACGATCACGAAGTAGACCGCCTGGTTGTCCGTGGACCTGAGGAAGAACGGTCCCCGTCGGAACAGCCGCATCTGCTTGGTGACGACCGTGTAGTCGTGTTCGGCCGCCCAACGTTCGATGCGCTCGTTGCAGGTCTTGGTCACGCGCACGACGAGCGCGACGATCCCACCGACGATTGCCAACAGGACAAACGGTGCCAGGAAGGTCTGCATGGTGGGCTCCTCGCGAGGACCCGATTCTACCACGACCACTCGACTGCGGGTCTGCAAGGGACAGCCCGCCATGAACTGCGTCCTGCGATCCGGCTACACGTTGAACCGACGTTTGGGCACCCAGTGAGAACGGGAGGTTACGGGCGTTGTCCCCGGGCTGTCCCCATCCGGGCCGGGTGCGGATCGTTTGAGTCGGGCTGCCTGAGGAACCGAGGAAGGTGCAACGCGCCGTCTTTCAGCGGAGAGCCTTCGGCTCGCTTTCGGTGATGGTGCCCGAGCCCGCCGCTAACGCGTCGT
>Ga0114933_10005275_pt1 | contig 11786 bp, 18 predicted proteins | sample 4SBtaG_FD_89691 | JGI IMG/M metagenome (GOLD analysis project Ga0114933, IMG submission 89691) | Deep subsurface microbial communities from Kolumbo volcano to uncover new lineages of life (NeLLi) - 4SBTROV12_W25 metaG | ecosystem: Environmental > Aquatic > Marine > Volcanic | place: Kolumbo... | reverse complement strand
TTTTTAGTAAATATCTCTCCATATTGGTTTGAATCTATAGAGGCCTGAACCTTTCTCGAGGATTAAAATGGATTACAGACCAATGCATATCAAATGAAAGTTTGGCCAGTCATCAGAGGTAGTGCATTTGTCTAGCATTTCATGAACGTGGTCAGTACACTAGTTATTGTTGACTGAAAGTTGGCATGCGTAAAATTATTTTTTAGGAATTACTTTTTTCACCCATCTTTGTGCACCTTGAGGATGAGAATATTTCCAAGGTTTTGATAGTTTTTTTATAACTTTAATTTTCCAAGCATATTTCCAATTTTTATTGTTCTTTTTTATGTCAGTGAACATAATTTTCCCTAAAACCATTCCATCACTTAGAAGATAAATTGGAACATTTAATTTCAAAGTTTTAAAATTTCTAAATTCATATTTTTTTGTTCCATTAATTATTTGATTTGAAAATGGTTGTTTGACAATAAATCCTTGCAATGCAATTAATTCAAATGTAAATTATTTATTCATTCTTTATGTTTCAGGATCCTGAAAAACATAAAAGATTCAGGAAGAAATAGAAATAGTGAATGAAGACATTAAAAAATTGGAACAAAGTCTAGACGAAAACAAAGAACTTGTGGATGAATTAGAAGGAGATTTAGAGGCAGAAAAAGGCGACGAACTTGGGACTTCACTTGTATTTGGAAAATTAATGGTTGCTAAAGGCAAACAAAAAGAAATATTAGATAAAATTAATAAAATCAAGAAAAATAAATTGTGAGAGATAAACTTGAACAAAATACAACTAGCTTATGATGTAATGAAATCATCACATGAAGGACAATTTAGAAAGGATGGCATCACACCATATTCAGTTCATCCAGAAACAGTGGTTAAGACATTGAAACTTTTAGGAGTTGAGGATACAGATATTGTATGTGCAGGATATTTACATGATGTACTAGAAGATACAAAATACACTACAAAAAAAATTCAGGAAAATTTTGGAGATAAAGTTCTAAGCATTGTTAAAGAATTAACATTCAAAGATAACATCACAGATGAAGAGTATTGGGAAGGATGCCAAGGAATGTCAACTGATGCAAAATGGGTCAAAGTTGCAGACATTCTAACAAATCTTAGTGACAAAGGTGAAAAATCAAGCCATTTTGTTATAAAAAGAGTAGAGGCACTCAAAATATTACTTTGTGATTTAGAATTACATTATACAAAGTAAATTTAGAAAATCATGTTTCAGAATAAACTGTCCTAATACATTCATAACATTCCTGCCAAGGATGATTTTTCTCTAATATTGTTTTACATCTTGGACACTTCATGGTTTTTGAGAAACTAAAATTATCACCGACTCATCTTCTGAGATATCAACGTCAGGTAATCTTTCAAGATAAATATGCTGAAAAGTAGAATCATCAAATTTGTTATATTCTGTTAAAATTGAAAGATCTTCGTCATCATTACAAAATAAACCAGCAGCAATTGCATCAATTATTGGTTTACTGTAATTATCCAAGTCAAATTTTTGATTTCCATGCGTAGGCGGATGAAATTTCATTCCTATGGTAATTGCATAAATTCGGCTAGGGTCTTGAATTGATTTACGTTTTGATTTAATCTGAATAGATATCTTATGTTTCCAATTTTGAAGTCTTTCTCTACCGCCAACAGTTGTAGGGGTAAAGTTTGCAATCATACCAAAAACAGTATCACACATTGTAAAAGAACTGTTTCTAAATTCAATTGAATGTAGTAGATGATTTTCAATTTGAGTTTTTTGGAATAAAATATCAGGTTCGGTCACAAACTATGAAATAAGTAAGTTGCTAATAAAATTAGATCAGGAATTCTGATGCGCTCTTCCCCTCATCAGTAATTTCAATCCATCTATTTCTTCCAACTTTGTTAACTGTAATAAATCCCCACTCCTCTAATGGTTGAATTATATTTTTATCAAGACTAGTGTATCTTACCATAGAACGATGTTCCTCATCTTTAGGATTAATAGAAATTAATTTATTTTTTTCAGACAGTTCTGCCATCTGTTTTTTTATTATCCTTCCACCATTATCTGAAATAATTTTTAACGCATCAATTAGTTTAACATCAGGAATTTTAATGGAATAGGGAGGAACGTTTTGAATTTCTTTGATTCCAGTTGATAGTTGAGACTTTCCAATAAATCCTGCATAATCTTTTGCCTCTACATAAAACGGATGAATGTTAGAACTATCATTGAACATCATACATGCCATCATTATACCAATTGCCTGTATCTTGCTTCCAGATGCCAAGTTAACATAGATATCATTCCCACTTTCTTTTTGAATAATATTTTTTACTGCACGAATAATTTGAAACAAATCTACCCTATTATGAGACTCTTGTACAACTGTAATTCCTAATTTTTCTAATTTTTTAGAAATTTTTGAGATAAATGGTCCTGCCTTATCTTCACTCTTGTTTTCATGGACCAATAACCATACCTTGTCTGCTTTTTCTTGTTTTGCAGGAAGGACTACTCTATCAATTTCATAGCCTACAGGGGCAATTTGTATACGTAATTTTGCAATTTTGGCCATAATAGTATCTTTAGTATGCATACTATGTTCATGTTGTATAATAATCTTCCAAGGCTAATGACAGTATGAAAACAATTACACTATTGCACAAAAGCCATCAAGTGGGGGAAGAGCCCACAAACCCTCCTTTTTTTCCAAGAATAATTCGAGAGTTTGATGATTCAGATGAACCAATGATTTACGGAGATAAAAGTTGAATAGAGAACTTAGTATAGAAAATTTAGAAACTATTCTTTATTGGCATACTAAAGCATTTGAAAACAATGATGAAGAAACTGAACTTCACAAAAATACATTGATCAAAGTACAAGCAATGTCAATTTATGCAGAAGAGGAAGATAAATCATTTTCAAATTTTAGTAAAAGGAGAATGAGATAAGAAATGAAAATCACAAGGATACTTCCAAAGTTTCTTGCAAAGACATACCAAGCAGAAGATTTGAGACGTGCAGAAACTCATTTGCAATATCACAAAGGCATGGTTAGATTTTTTGAAGAACGAGTTGCAGAAGGTCGTGAAGAACTAGATAGGCTAAGGGATGATGTTTGATGGATCTTTCTCAAGATTATATCAATGTTGGAAAAATTCTAATTCTTAGAGCAATGCGAGATATGCAGAAAAATAAAGTAAATCTAAATGAAATAGAGTATGATGAAAAAATTGAAGAAGTTTATCGAAACTTAGTTTACACTGAATTATTTCCTCGTACTGATCTTCTAGAGATTAAAAATTCATTGGAAATGGATGATTATTCTGAAAAAACAATGGAGGAATTAAAATGAGGGTCAAGAAAAAATATACTGTAAAAGAATGGAAAAAATTTTACAAAATTCAAGAGATATTATGTAAAAAATTTGATGTGATTCTAACTAACCATAAAACAAAAAAGGAAAAAGCAATAGACATTCTTGATAAAATCAATCTAAAAAATTTCAATAAAGGAATTGTAACATTTAACAAAATAATTCAGGATTTTGGTGGATCCATGGAGAAATTAACTTCAGAGATAGACAAAACATCACAAAACAATATCAAAATTTGGTCAGATATGCCTGAAAATGAGCCTAAATCTCATAAATCAAAAGATCAGATAAACTTGGAAAAAATTTGGGGAGATAAATTTGAGGTGTAAAATCTGTCAAATTTCGCACAAAAATACTAGAAAATTTACCTCATGGGAGGAGCAAGTTTGCAGATATTGCAGCAGTATTTGTGACTATTTTTCATGGAATGGTAACTATTTGCATGAATACTGGAGAATAAGAAATTGAAGTGTCCTAAATGTGGAAAAGCATGGATTGCAGAAATTCTTTGGGGATACCCTGCAGATATAGAATCACTGGAAGAGCCACTGGAGAAAAAAGAAATTATCCTTGGAGGATGCTACGTTACAAATCACGATCCAAAGTGGGAGTGCAATGAGTGTAATCATCAATGGGGAGAACGTGAAGACTAATGAATACAATTACAAAGATTTTCTTTTGGAGCGTAACTATTCTTGTGGGATTTGTAAATCCCTTACTTAGTGTGATATTGATTGTTTTGTATTATTTACCAAACATTATTTCAGATATTTGTCAACCATGTGATAAATTTGAAAAAAAATCCAGTATGAATTCATTTTCTGATGACATCATGGAGGATATGAAATGAAACAATGGAGTAGAGAAGAAGTCATGAAAGGATTACAGGAAATGGTTACAGAAATAAATTATTTAGAAAAATCTGAAGACGTTGGTTCTAAAAAAGGTGGAATCTGGACTAGTGGAGAAGATGCATGTATCTACAAAGAGTGTCCACCATTTAATCACAATTTAGAATTTGGTGAAATGTTAGTATCCGAGGCCACAAACATAAATCCAAAACACAACAAAATGAAAGTAAAAGAGATGTATGTGTATGGAATACATCGAGAAATTTACAGTTGGCTTGAAGAACGTGGTTGGTATCCAGAGTGGGAGAATCCTGGAAGATTATTGTTCTGGAAATACACCAAAGACTCTGCAAAAATAATTACTAAAAATCTTGAAAACTTTTCACTGTTTCATGATTTGCGTGAAAATGATGGTATCGAAGAAGAAGTGTTAAAGAAATTGAAAGAAAAATATCGGTCGTGGGAGAGAAATGAATAAAATTACTCCAAAGGATTCTCACAAAAAAAGTCTCTCTGAAGCATTTGTGAATTCATTTGGAGGCTATCCTGTAGGATACGGGCTAGGAATTGTAGTTTTACCACTATCAATGGGATGGATTCAAGAAGACCCACTCGTAGCCAATTTGGCAATCACATTTGTTTATGCTACAGTATCATTTGCTAGAAGTTATTTTTTGAGAAGAATCTTTGAGAGATTTGGGATTGATGATAATTTTATCAAATTAGGCGTCAAATTATTTAAAAAAATTATCAGGAGTTTAAAATGAGTATTACAAATATAATAAAATGGATAAAACTACAGTGTTACATTCCTCAAATTAACAAGGCTGAAAAAAAAGTTTCAGGGCATAGGTACTTTGCAAGATGTTTAGAAGAAAAGCCAAGAGAAAAACGAAGTAAGAAAGAGCAATCAACAATTGAATACAATTATGCCATGGCAGATATGTGGCAAGAAGAATTAGAAAAACTAGAATTTAAAATAGAAAAAATTGAAAGAAATTAGATCTTAAAATCACAAAATGATTTCAAATTACAAGCATTGCATTTGTGCACATTATTATGATGCTCAGGCTCATTTAGCCCAAGAGAAATTGTTGTAAATTTTTGTAGTGATGAATGTAGATAATGCAATGCAAATGAATCCTGGAATTCAGAAAATATTTTGTATGGTTCTCTAGTTTTTCTATCACAAATTCTAATCTGCCATTTTTTTTGAGTATGTGGCATTTCAAAAAAATCATCAGGGGATTTGCTTCTCTTTGCAGAAAAACTAGAATTTAGATATGTCAATACTTGTAGTAACTGACTAGGGTAAGGTTGAGATTTGCTATCATAAATCTGAGGTTTCCCTGCAAATTTATCATCTTGAACAATTAATATTTCATCAACTCGTAGAATTTTATCAATTCTACCAGACAATGTTAATAGTACATTTTCTGTAGGAAACTCAAATGGTATCATCAGAGTAGAGTAAATATTTTCTCGAGCAAATTCAATATCTTCTTGCTTGTCTTCAATTTGCTCAAATGAAATTGGTTCTAGTTCTACATGTTCTTGTTCATATTTTTCTTCTGCTTTATGGGCCATAGTTCCCTGAATTAGCGATTGTGAGAGTTTGGGCTTTACTCCTTGAATAGATAACGGGATTTTGTATTCACAATATCCCAAAGAATCAGCAAAATCAGTTACAGATGCAGATACTTGTGTGATGTTTTCATCACTGTTAATTTTAATCAGTATATACTCTCCAATCTATTACAAATAATATAGAATAAAATAATTTTGAATTGAGGATGATATGATAGTATCAAGTTAGGCCATATTTTAAATGCAATAAAAAAATACAAAAAATATGGACATAGTTAAAATGCCCGATAAAATTGAGAATGAATGTAAATTAAAAAAACTCACAGTTGAAGATTATGCTATTTTTAAAGGGAAACAAGAAATAGAATTTTCTACAGAAGATAATAAAAAAATCACAGCGATAGTAGGCAAAATGGGAACTGGAAAAACTTTATTGTATAATGCAATTAAAACTTGTTTTTCATTAGAGATATCCGGAACTAAAATATCATCAAATCCAATTATCGACACAACTTTTGATCAAAGATTAATTTCAAAAGAAAATGAATGGTTGTTTTTTGTATCGGAAGATACATCACAAAAGATAATGATTCAAAATTATGGAGAGGTTGCAACATATGACATTATTAAAAGAATGAATGAGTTTTATCGCGTATATGATACTAAAAAAGATGTAGATTGTTTTGAAGTAGATAAAGACCACAACATATATGCAAAAAATCATAATGGGTTAACAGTAACACTAGCAGCATCAGAACAAACTCTAGCTAATTTTACATATATTCTATCAGTAAAAAAAGTATGTGCAGGAAAATCATTTCTCGTGATAGATGGAGGTTTAGATCGTATAACCAATGAAAAAAAGAAAAATATTATGAATATGATTACTGAAAATTCTGTACAAGTGATTTGGTTTTGTACTGATGTTGAATATAATCAAGCTGAAAAAGATCTAGTTGGAAAAAAATACATCATAAAATATGATTCTGAAAACAAGTGCTCGGAGTTAGAAATATTTGACTGAAATTACAGTAACTGATGAAGAGTTACAAATTCGTGATTGTGTAATCAATGATCAAGATGTTGTGAGTTATTTTGAAAACCTACAAAACCAAGGAAAAGATTTGCATGAAAATTTAGAAAATATCATAAAATTAGGCGTAATTGCTGCCAAATCAGCACATGTAGGGAATCAAATAGATTTTGTAGAAAAAAAAATTATGATGATCCAAAATAATTTAGAAAATCAACTAAATGAACAATTTGGAGATCATGGAAATTCAATTAAAGAATCCATGTCAATAATGCTTCAACAGTTTGGACAAGACCTTGGAATCAGCAAAGCTGTAGCAGGTGAACATCAAAAAGGCACTCAAAAAGGAACAGAGTTTGAAAAATATTGTGAACCAATACTTTCTGAAATTGCAAAACATCATGCAGACAGATTAGAAAATACAAGTAAAGTAAAAGGTCTAATCACAGATTGTATGAAAGGGGATTTTGTATACACAATTCAAGATTCGGGTAAAAAAATTGTTTTAGAAACTAAAGATTACACTAAAAGTAAAAGCACACCAGAACATGAAAGATATATGAATGAGGCAATAGAAAACAGAGGAGCAGAATATGGAATAATAATATCTAAAAGAACTGCAGGATTTTCAAAAGATGTGGGATTATTCCAAGAATATGAGAATAAACTCTTTGTTGCACTCACTGATGAAGAATCAGAAGAACCAAAATTACACAATGAGTTAATAGTAATTGGTCTACGATGGGCAAAATTAAAACTGAAACAAAAATCAGGAACTGTTAATTCATCATTAATTATTGAAAAAATAGAAAACATACAACGTAATATAAAAAAATTTTCAGACATTAAGAAAAAATGCACTAGTATCAAAAATACATCTGAAGAAATTTCTGAACATTTAGAGGAATTACGAGATGAAATCAAAAAAGATCTTTTAGAGGTATCAAATTCATTAAAATGAATTATCATTACAGAATAACACATCAGACCCTTTTTCAAAATGTCAGGAATGAATTATTTTGACGAACATTACATTTCATGGGGGGGTAAATGATATTGGAGGAAACAAGTTTCTAGTTGAAAGTAAGGACACCAAGATTTTCATGGATTTTGGAATGTCTTTTTCTCAAGAAGGACAATTTTTCTCACAATTTCTAGGTCCTAGAACATCAAATAGTCTTAATGACCTATTTGAATTAGGAATTTTACCCAAAATCAAGGGACTTTACAGGCGTGATTATGCAAAACACATGGATTTTGATGGAACAGAAGATACAGAAATTGATGCAGTGTTACTTACTCATGCACATGTTGATCATTGTGCATACATTCCATATTTGAGAGAAGACATTCCAATTTACTGTTCAGAAGAATCTAAACTAATTATGCAAAACTTTGATGAGACAGGTTCTGATCAATATCTCACAGCAAAACAACGATTTCAAATTTATGAAAATAACAAAGGACAAATCAGTAGAGCATCAGGAGATAAAGTTGCAATTCCTAGACGAATTGAAACATTTGAGTCAGGAAAAAATTTTACTATTGATTCAATTGATGTAGAACCATTACCAGTAGACCATTCAATTCCCGGAGTCCATGCATTTATTTTACATACTGCAAATGGTTCAATTGGAAATACTGCAGATTTAAGATTTCATGGAAGAAGAAAAGATGACACTGAAAAATTTGTGCAAAGGTGTGCTGAATCTGATTTAGATGTATTGTTATGTGAGGGGACCAGAGTGGATGCACCACCATCAATTACAGAATACGATGTTGAAGGAAAAATTTCAGATATTGTTAATGATACTAAAGGATTAGCAATATGCGGATATCCTATAAGAGACTTGGACAGATTGTTATCATTTTACATTGCAGCAAAAAATACAAATCGTGATTTAGTAATTGATATGAAACAAGCATATCTTTTAAAATTATTTAGTGAATCAGATAACCTGAAAGGAAAATATCCAGGCCCTACTGACAAAAACATCAAAATATACATTCAAAGAGGTTCTTGGGGTTTGATTGACAAAGATATAGATTTGTTTTCTGAACGGCAACTATTAGCAGATTATGGATCATGGCAAAGAGAGTTTTTAGATTATCCTAATGCAGTAGACTATAGAGATATTGCAAAAAAGCAAAATCAATACATCTTTTATTGTAGTGACTTTAGATTACAGGATTTAATTGATGTAAAACCATCTGAAGGATCATCATACATTCGTTCGCTGACTGAGCCATTTAACACAGAGATGGAAATCAAAGAAGATCAAGTGAAAAACTGGTTTGTTCATTTTGGAGTAATTAAAAAAGACCAAGATTGGCATCAAATTCACGTTTCTGGGCACGGGGACGGAGAGCAAATCAAATATGTTATAGATAATACCAATGCCAAAACACTAATTCCAATTCATTCAGTACATGATGAGTATCATAAAAAATGGCATTCAAATGTAACTACAGTAAACCAACATGGAGAATATAATTTAGAAAAATGAATGAAAAATATCCAACTAATCAACAATTAGAAAAAATTTCAGAATATACAAACATACCAAAAAGTCATTTGAAAAAATTAGATATAAGTCGTGAATATATTCAACATCATATAGATGAAATAGAAGCCCTCGAAAACACATATGCAGGGAAAAAGATTCAAAATGAACTCAGATTACAATTAATTAAAATTCCTACCAAAATAAAAACTGCAGCAAAAGTACAATATCAGTTGAAAGATGAGGACCTACAAAAAATGAAAAGAAGAACAGCAGATGATGATAAAAAAGTAAACCCCAGATTAAAAGAAGAGAATTCTGTGAAAGAAGAAGGTGAGGGAGTAAAGAAATTAAAATTGAGAAAAAATGAAGAATCATTAAAAAATATAATTTCTAATGATTGGAAATATAAGAAAAATTGCATCTATAATTATAGTTGTCACAAATGTTTTGAAAATCATTCTAAGGGAACAGAATTATTTTATTCGGATAGATACCATTTAGATAAAAAATGTGTTAAAGAAATTTTAGATTTAACAAAAGAATATGATGAGTCTAAAAATAATTTATTAAAATGTGTTGAAAAAAATAACATGTTATTAGATATTGGAAAATCTAATACCTCAGACAATTTAGACAAAAGGGAAAATACTCAAATTAGTAAAGAGAATGAACTTTTATTAAAAATTCCTGAATTAGTTTACTATGGTTTATTACAAAAAGGAAGAACCATAGAAGAGATTGATCCCTCAATCAATAAACCAATCAATAATGAACAACAAAAATTTATAAATTTACCAGTATGGCACAGTAAAAAAGAGATTGATAAGTTTGTTCAAAATAAATTAAAACTAACAGATGAACAAGTTGAGCAAATCACATATTCAGATGGAAGAAATAAATTTTATAATTCAATAGTTAAAGTTATTTCTAAATTAAGAGAAGATGAAATAATAATTGATTTAGTCTCAATTGATGAATCACGTCCAGGAGTATGGAGAATTGCAAATGTTGAAGAAATAGAAACGAAGAATAGTAATGAAACATCATCCAACAACCTCATTATTAATTCCAATTTCTTTATTCTTACAGGACCTTGGAAGAATTGGGAACAAGGAATAAGACAAAACCCCATGATATTTGGAATAACTGATAAAGATAAAAAATTAGAATCGTATCAAAAAATAAAATCTGGAGACATAGTATTATTTTATCAAACAACAGAACATCCAATATATTTTTCAACTAGAGGAATTTTTGGAATAGGAAAAGTTATCAAAAAAAAGACATCCACAGTAATGATTTTTCCAGAAGAAATTCAAGAAGAAAAAATTATTTATCCTGAACATGTAGAAATAGAAAAAATCAAAATCGCACAAAATGATAATGAAATAATTCCATGGATAGAAGAATTATCATGGACTAAAACAATCAATCAAATTGACAATAAAGAATTAATTTCAACATTAAATTCATCGATTTCAAAAAAATGGGGATTAAATGAATTTAATATTGATACAGGTTTAGGAAAAAAATCAATTTTAGAAAGAGATTCAAAAAGTTTGGAATTTCCATCAGAAGACAAACTAGCAGAAATCAAAGAAAAAATTAATTCAAGTCTATTGATTGATGAAGCAGTAATTGAGAAAATTATTACCAGTCTCTATTCAGGAAAACATGTTTTATTGACAGGTCCAGTAGGTACCGGTAAAACAGATCTAGCACAAAAATTACCACAAATTGTTTGGAATTATTTCCCTGAGATTCATACAGCAACATCAGATTGGACCACTCAAGATGTAATTGGGGGGCTATATCCAAAAGTAAAAAAAAATGGAGAAATGGAATTTCAAATCCAAAAAGGTTGTGTTTCATCCACTATTGCAAAGAACTGGAGTGATGAAACAGGTCAAAATGGTGAAAGAGTGCCATATCTAAAAAAGAATTCAGAGGGGATTACTCATAATTATGAGGGAGTATGGTTAGTGATAGATGAGTTTAATCGAGCAAATATAGATAGAGCCTTTGGTCAGTTATTTACATCTCTAGAATACAGAAATGAGCTTAAAGTTCCTACAACAAGAAGTATAGATCAACAAAATGCTGAAGAATTTGACAGATATTTGATTCCTTCAGATTATAGGATGATAGGGACACTAAATACTTACGACAAACATTTTCTATTTCATCTATCTGATGCATTGAAAAGAAGATTTGATTTTATCGAAGTAACAATTCCGGAGAGAAAAGAGTATGAAAAAGAGTTTGACATAGCTAAAGAAAAAGCGGCAGATAATAAATTATTAAAAGAGCAATTAGAAATTTTACTAAAAGATAATCTGGAAACAAAAAATCAGTTAATTGAAATTTTTGCATTTGTTAGAACAATAAAACAATTAGGTACAGCAATTTTAATTTCAAT
>Ga0114933_10005274_pt1 | contig 11787 bp, 10 predicted proteins | sample 4SBtaG_FD_89691 | JGI IMG/M metagenome (GOLD analysis project Ga0114933, IMG submission 89691) | Deep subsurface microbial communities from Kolumbo volcano to uncover new lineages of life (NeLLi) - 4SBTROV12_W25 metaG | ecosystem: Environmental > Aquatic > Marine > Volcanic | place: Kolumbo... | reverse complement strand
TGCTCCAATTTTAATGTATGAACTTTTAATAAAACTAAATTTTCTTGATTTTGATAAAACAACTTTAACGTCTCTTGTAATTGCTGTTGTTCCGAAAAATGGATATAGCCATCTTCTATATCTTTAGTAGTACCAGAATAAACACCATTTTTTTTTGCTTCTTTCCACTCTTCTTTATCAAGAATTTTATAAATGAACTCTAAATTCATTAATTATTTACTTACTGGCTTTAATAGTTTTAAAAATTTTGAATGAATAGATTTATTTGATGAAACTAAAATATTTCCAGCTTTTATTGCATCTTTATTATCCCAGGTGTTAAGATGACCCCCTGCAGCTTTAATAATGGGAATTAGTGGATGAATATCCCAAATTTTATTTGAACATTGAATAACTACATCAACTCTTCCCTCAGCTAAATGAGCATAACTCAATGCATCACTGCAAGGAAATTGCATTAATTTTAAAATTTGAGGTATTTTTTTTTGTTTATTCAAAGATAACCAGCCATGAAAAGCTGCACAAACTTTAACATTTTTAAAAGTTGTATTATGATTTACATTAATTTTTCTTTTTTTACCATTTTCAACTACGAAAGCAGCTTTATCAGAATAATTTAAATAATATTTTTTTAAAACTGGGAAATTTGCTAATCCTAAAACTGGATAACCTTTATAATTTAATGAAATTAAATTACTCCATGTTGGATTGCCTATTACAAAAGATCTTGTGCCATCAATTGGGTCAATTATCCAAGTAAAATCACTGTTTGATTTTTTGTGCCCAAACTCCTCTCCTACTATTTGGTGTTCTGGAAATTTTTTCTTAATCTTGGCTCTTATAAATTTTTCGAAAGCCCTGTCAGATGTTGTTACTGGATCGTACCCCTTACCCTTAAGTTTATTTGATACCTTGAAAGTCTTATTTAATTTTAAATAGTAAAAATTAGTAAGATCTTTAGCTAGTTGGTTTAAAAACTTAGCATAAATTGGATATTTTTTTGTGTTAAAACTATTCACAAAGAACTCTTACTATTTAATTTATGTTGATTAAAGCAAATTTTTTAATAATTCTTATAGTTTAAATTATGAAATTAGAACTCAGTCAAAATAAAGTTTTTTTCAATAATGGCGTGGAAAGAAAAGAAATTCATCCTTTTTGGTTAAGAGAAAGAGTAGTTGGTGAAAAATTTTTAGATAAAGGAACTCAACAAAGACTATTCGATCCAACTTTTTTAAATAATGAAATCAGCATAGATAAAGCAATAATAAACAATAATTATCTAGAGTTAGATTTTAATGATGGTGTATCTACGAAATTAGATATCAAAAATCTTGCCTTGGAATTCTTTAATGATGACAAAGTCATAAAATCAATTAACAAAATTAAATGGAATAACTCTTTAACAAAATTAAAGAATTTTAAATATCATAATAATATTTTTGACAGTGAAGAAATGTATGATTTGCTTATTTCTTTTTATGAATACGGATTTGTCATTATAAAAGAAGTTCCAAATACAGAGGATTTTATTATCAAATTTGCTAATTCAATCGGTAGTGTAAGAAAGACTAATTTTGGTGAATGTTTTAATGTTAAATCAAAACCAAACCCAAATGATCTGGCCTATACTTCCCTTGCCCTATCACCTCATACTGACAATCCTTATAGAAACCCAGTTCCCTGCATTCAACTTTTACATTGTATCGAAAGTAATGTCAGTGGTGGTTTATCAACTTTAGTTGACGGGTACACGGTTACAGAAGATTTAAAAAAAGAAAGACCAGAATTTTATGAAATATTAACAAACGTAAATGTAAAATTTAAATTTATAGATAAAGATGTAGTTTTAGAAAACTGGTCTCCATTAATAGAACTGAGTGCTGATAAAAGTTTTAAACAAGTCAGATTTAGTCCTCGATTAGATTATGTGCCCATAATAGATAAAAATAAATTAGATTTATATTACAAAGCCCGTAAAAAATTATCAGAAATGTATAACTCTGAAAAATATAGAATTGAGTTTAAACTAAACAATCAGGATTTAATAATGATGGACAATTATAGATTACTTCATGGAAGAACTGCTTACGAGGTAAATGAGGGAGAAAGATTTTTACAAGGTTGTTATATTGATTACGATAGTACAGAAGGTAAACTTAGACATTTAAAAAGAAAATTTAATCTTTAAATAAATTTTCAATTTGCGCTTCGGCATCTTTAATAGATTTCTCATAATCTAGAGCCATTTGATCGGCACTAATAACATCTACTTTTTCTATGCCAAAAAAGTTTAATATAAATTTCAACCAAGGTGTCAAAAAATCTTCTGAACTATTTAGTTTAGTGCCTCCTGAAGTAATAACTAAATAGGCTTGTTTGTTTTTTAATAATCCCTCTCTTCTTCCGTTAGGTTTAAATTTAAAAGTCTCTCCAATTCTGGCAGCCAAATCTGACCAAGCTTTTAAAGTTGCTGGTGGTCCATAGTTATAAATTGGAGCTGAAATAATAATAATATCACTATCTTTAAGTTCTTTGACTAGTTGATCAGACAGCTGAAACATTTTTTTATGGTGTTCTGTTTGATCTTTCTCTTCAATTTTCATTCCTGACTCTGTAAGTCCACTTACAAAAAGCATTTCTTTATCTAAATCTCTATAAATAACCTCGTCTCCAGGCTTTTTAATTTTATCTAAAAGTTTTTTTGCTAACGCCCTTGAAGTTGATCCCTTTTTTCGAGCGCTCGAGTCTATCTGGTAGATTTTCATCCAACCTTTTTAACCGAAATTTTGCATAAAAGGAAAAACTTTAATTATATAAAAGCCAATCGCTTGTAATTGATTAGTTAAAATTAGAATACCAGTAACTAAAAGAGTTATTCCGCCAATTTTTGAGATTAAATTAATGTTTTTTCTAAAATTTTTAGAAAATAAAAGAAACTTCTGAATTAAATAACCAGATAAAACAAAAGGAATAGCAAGACCTAATGAATAAAATATTAATAATACTATTGCTCTTGTCAAAGTTTCCTCAATTGAAGCTATTGCTAGTATAGAGCCTAAAATAGGTCCAATACAAGGTGTCCAGCCAAAACCAAAAGCAAGACCAATTATATAAGGAAATAAAATATTTCTAGACTCTTTAGCATCAAATCTTTTTTCAAAATTTAAATATGAAATATTTATTATTCCAAGTAATTGAAATGAAAATATTATAATTATTATTCCAGCTACAATTCTTAAAATTTCAGAATTTTGTAAAAGTACTTGTCCCAAAAAGGAGGCAGATGCACCCAATAGTACAAAGACGGTAGAAAACCCCAAACAGAATAAAACTAAAGGAAAAAAGTTTGTCTTTTTTGACTCTAATATTTCTTGAAGTGATTGTCCTGATATATAAGAGACATATCCTGGTATCAAAGGTAGTACACATGGGGATAAGAAACTTATAAGACCTGCACCAAAAGCAATCAAATACTCAAACATTTAACCTGTATTTTTCATTGCAGCTGATATACCAGCTATTGACGTTAAAAGAGCATCATTTAAATATTTTTTTTCATCTAACTTTTTATTCTTTCTAAGTTTATATATTACAATTGGTTGAATAATATTTAATACTTCTGAATAAATACTTCTAACAACTACTAATGTTCTAAATTGCTTACGTGATAAAATTATTTCTTTTGAGGTAATTTTTTTATTAAGTTTTTTTATTGCATCAAATTGAAACCTTAACTTTTTACCAACTCTTTTTAATTTTTCATCAGCTAAATATTCTTCATAAATTTTTGAAATTTCAGGGTCAGCTTTAGCAATGACCATGTCTAATATATCTAGCATTGAATTAAAAAAGGGCCAATTTTTTTCCATGTCAAAAAGTGTTTTTCTAAATTTCTTAATATAAGAATATCTTAATGCTTCAGCACTACCTAGCCAAGCCGGTAACATCAATCGAATTTGTGTCCATGCAAATACCCAGGGTATAGCTCTTAAACTATTAATATTATCAACATTTTTTCTTTTTGACGGCCTGGAACCAATAGATAATTTTCCAAGTGCTTTATGGGGTGTAACAGTTTTAAAATACTTAATAAATTCTGAACTCTGATTAATATTTTTTCTGTAAGAGCTTTTTGAAATATCTGACATTTTTTCAATTAATGACCTCCAGTCACTTTTTGGAATTGGAGGTGGTTTAAGGGTTGCTTCAGTTACAGCACCTATGTAACTACAAAGATTATATTCCGCTATTGGCTCATATCCATATTTTTGTTGTATAACTTCACCTTGATCAGTAATTCTAATTTTTCCATTTACTGAATTTGGAGGTTGAGATCTCAATGTAGCTTGGATTGGTCCTCCTCCTCTTCCTGGTGAGCCGCCTCTGCCATGAAAGAAAGTAACGTTTACTCCAAATTTTCTTGCTAACTTAACTATTTCTTCTTGTGCCTTATATTGATGCCAACTAGCACAAATTTTTCCAGCATCTTTGCTTGAATCTGAATAACCTATCATTACCTCCTGATTGTTTTTAATTAATTTTCTATACCATTTTTGCGAAAATAAATTTAGCATTATTGATTTTGCATTAATCAAATCATCCAATGTTTCAAATAAAGGAACAACTCTCAATTTATCTTTTATCCTTGCCTCTTTTTGTAAAAATGAAACTGTTAAAATATCAGATGCAGAAGTTGTCATTGAAATCACATATGCACCTAAACACTCTGGAGGTTCGTCAGCTAATATTTTAAAAGTTGACCAAACTTCATTATTTTCTTTATTAGAAAACTTAAATTTATTTATAATATTTTTATTTGAAACTAATTTAGATTTTAGAAAATCAATTTTTTGATTTTCTGTAAAACTGTAATAATCTTTCCTGTATTTCTTTTTAATAAGTTCAGCTATTACTTGTCTATGTCTCGATGACTCTTGTCTAATATCTAATCTTGCTAAATTCACTCCAAAACATTTTGCTCTTCTCATTAAATCCAGAAGTTCACCACTAGCAATATTTTCATTTTGATTTTGTTCTAATGATTCTCTTACAACTCTTAAGGGTTTTAAAATTTCTTCTTTTGAACTTAAAAGGTTATTTTTATTTAAAGGTTTTTTATTAATTAAATACTGTTCAATAGATCTATGAGTTAATCTCATTTTATCTCTTAATGGTCTTAAAAAAACTCTATAGGGTTCAAAAGAATCTCCTACTTTGTAACGTATTTTTTTTGAACATTTTTTCATTGAATAAGATCTTATAATTTTTGTTAAAGATTTTTCATAAAGTTTTGCAGCTTCCCATCTTGATAGTAAAATTACTTCTTGAGTGACTTTTGATGTTACATTTGGATTTCCATCTCTATCTCCACCCATCCATGATCCAAATTGAATTGGATTAAAATTTTTTGGTAATGCTTTATTCATATTTTTTAAAAATATAGAATTTAGTCTTCTGTAAACTTTTGGAATAGTGTCCCATAAACTATCCTCTATAATTGCTAACCCCCACCTCGCCTCATCATAAGGGGAAGGCTTTGTTCTTTTTAGATCATCTGTGTTCCAAATAATTGTGAATTCATCACTTAGTTGTTTGTTAAGTCTCAATAACTTTGATGGATGTGATTTGAAAAGATCTCTTTGTTCTAAAATTTCAATTATTTTATGATATTTTTGTATCAAGGTTCTTCTTTTTACTTCTGTTGGATGAGCGGTTAGAACAATCCCAATATCTAAACTTTTTGCTAGATTATATATTTTACTATTTGAAATTTTTTTATTTTTGAAAAGTTGTTCAAAAATCTCTTCGATGAATATGTTGTGTTTTAAATTTTTTTTCTTTGTTTCATACTCGTCTAGATTTCTAGAAGTATCAATCGACTCTGCTAAATTTATGAAATTTATAAAATGAGTGAATGCTCTTGTTAACCTTAAAGTATCTATTGGATTAGTGTTTTTTACTGTTTTTATTAATTTATTGAATGAATTTTTGTTTTTGAGATTTGTTTTATTAGCTTTTGATAATTTTCTTACTTTTTCGACTAAATTAAAAAACTTTATTCCTTCTTGCTCTTTAATTACGTTGCCAAGAATATTTCCAAGATGACTAACGTCTTCTCTGAGTAATTTTGTCGGAATTCTATCATAATAAAGATCTCTTTTTTTCATTTATAAAATTAAATTTTTTTTGTAAAAACCCTTTACAATTAGTTTTTACACTAAATAAAGATCCTGAGTATCTAAATTTTCGCATTTCTGCACTGTTAATACCTTTAGTAGCACTTGTTACAAAAAGTTCGTTGTTATTTAGTCCACCAAATGTGCAGTTTGTAATATTTTTAGCAGGAAATTTTATCTTGTGAATTAGCTTTGCTTTATTATTAAATACCGAGATACAAGCTCCGTGATAATGGGCTACCCATAGATTTTTATTTCTATCTAAAGTCATGCCATCTGGCACACCTTCTTTGTTAGAAAATGATTTAAAAATTTTTTTTGTTTTTATTTTATTATTTTTATTTATAGCGATTTTATAAATTTTTTTTTTAGAACTATCTGTATGATAAAAATTGTATTGATCTATAAAGGCTGGTCCATTTGTAATTCGGTAATTTGTATCAATTTTGGTTATCAACAATTTTTTATCTAATTTATATAAAGACCCTTTTTCAATCTTTCTCTCCAAGTTATCCATTGTACCAAACCACAAATTTCCAGCTGGATCTGTTTTGCCATCATTAATTCTATTCAGTTTTGTATTTGATTCAATTGGTATTGATTTTATAATTTTTTTTGTTTTGAGACTTTGAATTCTAATTTCTCCTTGTAATCCCAAAATAAATATATCTTTTTTAACATGTGCTACAAAACCAATTTCTTTATTTACTTTAATTATTTTTCTTTTTTTTGTTTTAATATTTAAAGAAAAAATTTTTTTTTTTTTAATATCGACAAAATATATTGTATTTTGTTCTTTTACCCACAGAGTCCCCTCACCTAAAGTACATTGTAAATTCCAAAGAACTATTGGTTTAGAAGTTTTTATTTTCACAAATAATTAAAGTGCAACAACTTTTGAATTTTGTTCTCCCAAATTTTCTATTGATAACCTAAGAGTGTCACCAGCTTTTAAAAACTGCTGTGGCTTCATACCCATACCAACTCCTGGGGGCGTTCCTGTAGTAATTATATCCCCTGGCTGTAATGACATAAACTTACTTAGATAAGAAACAATTACATTTACATTAAAAATCATTGTGTTTGTATTTCCAGTTTGCATCCTGTTACCGTTTACATCTAAACTCATTTTTAAATTATTAACATCTTGTATTTCATCTGCAGTTACTAAATAAGGTCCTATTGGCCCGTAAGTATCGTGTGATTTACCCTTAACCCATTGGCCCATTTTTTCAATTTGCCATTCTCTTTCACTAACATCATTCACTAAACAATATCCTAATATATGATCTTGAGACTGGTCTTCTGATATATGCTTAGCTTCTTTTCCTATTACTAAACCAAGCTCTACTTCCCAGTCTAATTTTTTTGATCCTGATACTATTTGAATATCGTCATTTGGACCATTTATTGAACTTGTTGCTTTCATAAAAGTTATTGGTTCCGATGGTGGTTTAGCTCCTGTTTCTGCTGCATGATCTGAGAAATTAAGACCTATGGCTATAAATTTACCCGGTTTACTTATGCAAGAACCAATTCTTTCTTTAGAATGTATTTCTGGTAGTGAGGTCAAATTAATATCTTTAAGTTTTGAAATTATCTCAAAGTTTAAATGTTCTGGATTTAAATCCTTGATATGTGTGCTTAAATCTCTAATTTTACCCTCAGCATCTAATGCTGCTGGTTTTTCATTTCCTCTTTGTCCTACTCTTAATAATTTCATAATCCTCCTTAAATATTAAATTGAAATTCCACCATCAACAGAAAACGTTGTACCCGTTGTAAAAGTTGACTCATCACTTGCTAAATAAATAGCTATTGCTGCTATTTCTTCTGCAGTACCTAATCTTCCCATTGGTTGTCTTGCTATAAAATCTTTCTTAGCTTGAATGGGGTCTGGGCTTTGATTAACTCTTTCTTGCCAAGAAGGTGAAAAAACTGTGCCAGGCGCAATCGAGTTACATCTAATATTATTTTTAACAAAATCAGATGCGATTGACTTTGTTAAACCAATCACTGCTCCTTTTGTTGTTCCATAAACAAATCTATTTGGAAAGCCTTTTAAGCTTGAAGCACATGATGAAACATTAACTATACTTCCTTGATTTTGTTTAATCATAATAGGTAAAATCGCTTTAGACATAAAATACATAGATTTTACATTAACAATATTAGAAAAATCCCAATCTTTTTCTTCACACTCGAGTATTGTACCATGATGAACAAAACCAACTGCGTTAAATAATACATCGACTTGATCTAAATTTTTTACAAATTCTAAGATAGAATTCTTATCAGTTGAATCTAATTTCTTAACTTCAATATCTGGATACTCTTTGTTTAAATCGGCTAAAGTCTTATCATTGATATCTGTCGCTATGACATTTGCACCTTCATTATGAAATGCAATTGCTGTTGCTTTTCCAATTCCTTGTCCCGCGGCTGTTACAATAATATTTTTATTTGCCAATCTTCCACTCATTTTTCGTTCATCCTTTCAATTTCTTTATACAACGAACTATGGTCATCATTTCCACAACCATTTTCAACTAAGTTTTTATACATTTCTTTAACTAAATTTGAAATAGGTAAATGAGTATTAAAATTATTTGCACATTCCAGAATATTATTCATATCTTTTAAGTGTATAGAAGTTTTTACTTTAGGACTGAAATCTTTATTTATCATTCTTTTTCCATGCGTTTGTAAAACTTTACTATCTGCCCAACCCCCTGATAAAGCACTTATCATTTTGATAGGGTCAGCTCCAGCTTTTTCGCATAATGTAACCGCTTCAGCTACAGCACCTATTGTTAAACCAACTATAATTTGATTTGCTAGCTTGGAAACCTGTCCACTTCCAACAGGTCCGACTAAAGTGGGATTTCCCATAGTCTTAAGAAGATCTTTGACTTCATTAAATACATTTTGATCTCCTCCTGTCATAATTGCAAGAGTGGCTTCTTCAGCACCAATTGTTCCTCCTGATACAGGTGCATCTAAATAATTAATATCTTTCAACTTGAGACTATTTGCATGCTTTTTTGCTGTTATTGGTTTTACTGAACTCATATCTATTAAAATTTTTCCAGATTTTAAATTTTCAACAAAATTTTGATTATTCATCACCTCGTCCACAGCTTTATCATCAGTCAACATCGTTATAATTACATCACTATTATTAACAAGTTCGCCCAATGATTTTGCAATTTCAGCACCAAATTCTTTTAACAAATCTGCTTTATTTGGAGATCTGTTAAAAGCTATCAGCTTATATCCAGATTTTAGTATATTTTTTGCCATTGGAAGACCCATTAAACCAATGCCTATAAATCCAATTTTTTTCATACTTATTATAAGGCTCAAAAAAATTTATTATTTAATATTGCCATTACTATTAAAATTTAAAACTGTTAGATTACAATCTATTTTATTATATAACTAATATTCTAAACAAACCAATATTTTTAAATGCCTAGAAAAAGAAAAACTAAATTACGTAGCGATCAATGGTTTAATAATCCAAAAAATCCTGACATGACTGCGTTGTATTTAGAAAAATATCTTAATTACGGTTTAAAAAGAAAAGATTTACAATCTGGAAAACCAATTATTGGGATAGCTCAATCAGGAAGCGATCTTTCACCATGTAATAGGCATTTTTTATCTCTTAGTAAAAAAATTAAGAATGGAATTAAAAAAGCTGGCGGTATTCCCATGGAGTTTCCAACTCATCCTATACAAGAAACTGGTAAAAGACCTACTGCAATGTTAGATAGAAATTTATCTTATCTATCATTAGTGGAAGTTTTATATGGATACCCAATTGATGGTGTAATTTTAACTACAGGATGTGATAAAACTACACCTGCTGCATTAATGGCTGCAGCTACGGTTAATATTCCAGCGATTGTTCTTTCTGGAGGTCCTATGCTTGATGGATTTTATAAAGGTAAGTTAGCTGGATCTGGAACAATCATATGGGAAGCTAGAAAGTTAATGGCTAAAGGTGAAATTAACTATGATGAATTTATGGATATGGCAGCTTCATCGGCACCGAGTGTTGGACATTGTAATACTATGGGTACTGCTTCTTCCATGAACTCTGTTGCAGAGGCGTTAGGGATGTCATTGCCAGGGTGTGCGGTAATACCTGCCCCTTATAAAGAAAGAGAGAAAATTTCATATGAAACTGGAAAAAGAATTGTAGGTATGGTTCATGAAAACTTAACACCTTCAAAAATTATGACACGAAAAGCATTTGAAAACGCAGTTGTTGTTGCAAGTGCAATAGGAGGTTCAAGCAACTGCACTCCACATTTAAGTGCTATTGCCAAACATATGGGTATCAAATTTCATTTGTCTGACTGGCAAAAATTAGGTCATAAAATTCCTCTGTTAGTCAATTGTCAGCCTGCAGGTGAGTATTTAATGGAAAGTTTTTTTAGGTCTGGTGGTGTTCCAGCGGTTATGAAAGAGTTAATTAAAAATAATAAAATTCACACAAATTTGATAACCGTAACTGGAAAAAAAATTAGTCAAAATTTAAGAAAAAAAATAAAAACAGACCCTAAAGTGATTAAAACATTTAAAAATTCTCTTGCTGATAAGGCTGGTTTTTTAATCTTGCGAAGTAATTTTTTCTCAACGGCTATAATGAAAACATCTGTAATTAGTAAAGAATTTAAAAGCAGATATCTTTCTAATCCAAAAAAACCTAACATTTTTGTTACAAACGCTATAGTTTTTGAAGGACCTGAAGATTACCATAAAAGAATAAACAGTAAAAAATTAAATATTGATGAAAATTCTATTTTAATAGTAAGAGGTTGTGGACCAGTTGGATATCCTGGATCTGCTGAGGTAATCAATATGCAGCCACCAGATCGATTGTTAAAAAAAGGTATTAATACATTACCAACATTAGGTGACGGTAGACAAAGTGGTACATCGGCAAGTCCATCAATACTTCATGTTTCTCCTGAATCCGCGATAGGTGGAGATCTAGGTATAGTTAAAACTGGGGATCAAATTAAAATAGATTTAAATAAAAGAAGAGTCGATTTATTAATTCCACAATCTGAATTTAAGATTAGGAGAAAAAAAAGAAAACTATTTAAATTTAATAATCAAACACCTTGGCAAGAGATTTTTAGAGATACGGTAGGCCAACTCGAAGATGGAGCTTGCATTAATTCTCGTGGAAAATTTTTAAAAGTTTCGTCTACAAAAGGTATTCCAAGAGACTCACACTAGGAAACAAATTTTTGTTTTTTATAAAGAAGTTTAGTGAGTTTAAATATGATATCGAGAATCTACTAAAGGAGTAGGTTGTATTCAAGTAATTTATTTCTAAAAAATTAAAATAAATTAATTGAAAATCTTTAAAATATAATTAGCTTTTTTATAAGGAGGTTATTATGTTAAAACTATCACCACCTGACACTTAGCTGAATAGCTTTATATTTCAAAAACAAACAAAGAATAAAATCCATTTGGATTTAAATGCCAAAGAGGCGATATAAGGGAGCTCTTTAGGTAATAGCTTAAAGAGCGAACCCTTAAAACTTAATTAATTGATTTTAAAATTTCTAGTGGAAGTGGTGCT
>Ga0114933_10005272_pt1 | contig 11791 bp, 8 predicted proteins | sample 4SBtaG_FD_89691 | JGI IMG/M metagenome (GOLD analysis project Ga0114933, IMG submission 89691) | Deep subsurface microbial communities from Kolumbo volcano to uncover new lineages of life (NeLLi) - 4SBTROV12_W25 metaG | ecosystem: Environmental > Aquatic > Marine > Volcanic | place: Kolumbo... | reverse complement strand
CCCGAGCGCTTCGGGCAAGGTGATGTCGTTGCCCTGCGCGTGGCCGAGGCGCACCTCGACCTCCTCGAAGGGGCCGAACCGCGTGCCGCCGAACTCGGGCGCCAAGGTCAGGTAGAGCGCCAGGTCCCGCTCGTCGGCCATCGCTTCCGACTCCTCACCGGTCGCCGTATTGGTACCACGGGGCTTGTTTGCGTCGCGGAGCCCGCCGTGCTCCAATCCCGGGCGTGAACGTCGCCCTGGTCCCCTACAACTGGCTCCGACACGTGCAGCCTGCGCTGTTCGGAGCCGCGGCGGCGCTGCTTGCGTGGTGGCTCGTGCTCACGCTGATCGCCGTGGCGGGTGGCCCGTGGCCTGTGGCCTGGGACGGGGCGGTGTTCCTGGGGGCGCTCGCCGGCAGCAGTGCGCTGGCGTCGGTGCTGGGCCATGCGGGCCTGGCGCGGGAGAGCTGGAAGCAACGCCTCGCCCACGGCGCGATCACCGTGGCCCTGAGCGGAGGGCTCGCCGTGGGCGGCGCGCTGCTCGGCGGGCTCGTGGCCACCGCCATGGACAGCGACATCGACGCGGGCGACCCCACGCTGGTCAGCTTGCAGCACCGGCTGGCGGCCTTTGCGCTCGCGGGTCTCGCCACGGCCATCGGCCCGGTGGTCGTCCGGAAGGGACGGCAGTGGGCCGTGCAGCTCACGAGCGGTCTGGTCGCAGGGCTGGGCGCCGCGTTGGTCTGGCACGTCACCAGCTACACCTTCTTCCACGACCTGTACCTGGCCAGTGCTGGCGCCGCCCTCACCTGGGGTGGGCTCTTCGGCGCGCTCGCCTGGGGCGTGCCCGACGCGCTCTACACCGGCTGGGTCCGGGTGCTCAAGGGCGGGCGTTTTGGCGAGCGGGTGCCCGTGGACGCGCCGGGCGGCGGCGTGCGCGAACGGTTCGTCGGCCACTTTCCTCGTGGGCTCGACCTCTGGCTTCCGGCGGAAGAGGGTGTGCAGGAGCTGCACGTGTCGGTCGCGGTCGACGGCGACCAGCGCTATGCGGCCCGCGGCCTGAGCCTCCACCCGACCGTCGTGAAGCGCCCCATGGAGCGCATCGACGTGCGCTACGACCCCCGGCGCCCGGCCCCGCTCGAGACCCGGCTTCGGTCCGGCGATCGCATCGTGGTCGGCGATGGCCAGCGCGAGGTCGAGCTGGAGTTCCTGATGCTGCCGAAGGAGGAGGGCTGATGGCCGTGCTCCTCGCACTGCTGCTGGGGTGCGACGGGGGCGTGCTTCCGGGCACCACGGTGCGGTCCGGCACCCAGGAGCAGACCGCGGGCTCCGAGCTGGAGCTCCGGGTCTTCGAGGACGAAGGCGACTGCGTGGCCGGAGGCGTCGAAGACAGCTCGATCGGCGGCTGCACACCCTGGGTCGGACGCGGGGCAGGCGAGGTCCGGCTGGGCTTCCAGACCCGCTGGGACGGGCAGCCGTTCCCCCTCCCGCTCTCCAGCGAACACGTGAAGGTCATCCACCAGGGCGCCGAGGTGCTGCACGGGCAGTCCGGCATGCAGGTGGAGCTGGTCCCTCACGACCCCCGTCCGGCCAACCAGCTCTTCGTGCTCGTGATCGACGGCTCGGGCTCGATGAACGAGGTCGACGCCGACGGCGTGTCGCGCATCGACAAGGTGCGTCGCTCCCTGCTCAAGGAGCGCGTGGTCGATGGCTTCTTCCCGGAGGACAAGTCGGTCAAGACCGGCGTGATCCTCCTGACCTTCACCGAGTCGGTGCGGCCCGTGGGGGGCGAGCTGCAGGTGCTTCGTGATCGGCGCTCCTTCCGGCAGCTGGTGCGCAACGACCTGAGCACCCTCGGCGGGTGGACCCACCTCTACGACGCCGTCGAGTACGCCACCGGCGACCTCATGCAGGAGGAGCTCGTCGCCCAGTGGCTCGGTGCCAACGATGCGCTGCCCACCGTGGTCGTGTTGACGGATGGTTTCAACAACGAGCAGGCCTCCGACACCTGCGGCGACAACGCGTCCCGTCTCTCGGAGTTGCTCGAGCACCTCCAGACCGTGCGCCGCGGCCAGAAGATCGACATGAGGCAGCGCCCCAGCGTCTACTCGGTGGGCCTCGGGCGGCCGGTGGGCGCCCGCATCACCCTGGACGCCGACGAGCTCCAACAGAGCGAGGTCAAGAAGCGCACCCTCTGCGGCAAGCGCGTGGGCATGCGGATCGACGGTGACCTCGAGCGCTACGGCATCGACAAGGTCTCGTTGGACTGGATCGCGGCGTCCGGGGGCGGCTTCAGCTTCGTGAAGCAGGACCCGGAGGGCCTGGCGGAGGCCTTCGCCGGGGCGGCTGCGGAGCGCTACCGCTGGTTCGAGCTGCGCTACCGGGTGGATCCCTTCTACCTCCGGCGCGCCTTCACCACGAAGGTGCGCCTCGACGCCTTCGCCAATGCCGAGGCCTCCCTGCGCTTCGAGCCGTCAGGGTGGCTGGATGCCCCGGGCGGCGAGCCGCGCGACGACGGTTGGTCCGAGCCGGTGCCCTTCCGGCGCACCGCGGCCCTCGTGCTTCCGGTCATCGCCGCACTGCTTGGCATCGCCTACGGGAACGCCGCTCTGTACAACGCGTTCCGCGCCCTCTTCCGCCGCCGCCGGCGCAGGTGATCGAGCAGGGCGTTCGCTTGCGGTAGGCTCGCCCCGGAGGCCGGATTGGCACGCTTCATCGGAAGCTACGAGCTCCTCGACGAGCTGGGGGCCGGGCACTTCGGCACGGTCTATGTGGGCGTCGGCGAGCCGCCCGGTCGGGGACTGAGCGCCGGTCGCCGTCGCCTGGTCGCTGTGAAGTGCCTGAACGACAAGGCGGACGACCACGCGCTGGACCTGCTGGAGCAGGAGTTCGCGCTGCTCGATCAGGTCAAACACCGCGGGATCGTGCGGGTCTTCGAGTTCCTCCCCGAAGAGAAGTCCGTCGTGATGGAGTACGTGCATGGCGTCACGCTCCGGACGATGCTCGACGAGCTGAAGCGGAACCGCGAGCAGGTCTTCACCGAAGCGGCGATCGAGATCTGCTGCGAGCTGGCCGATGCGCTGTACCAGGCCTGGACCACGCCGGGGGACAACGGCGAGGCGCTGAACCTCGTGCACCGCGACCTCAAGCCCGCCAACATCATGCTGACCGCCCAGGGCCAGGTGAAGATCCTGGACTTCGGCCTCGCACGCGTCGACAACGCGGACTTCGCCGAAGACGACCCGGACCGCCTGAAGGGCACACCGATCTACATGGCCCCCGAGCAGGCTCGCCGCGGAGCCGTGGACCACCGCTCCGATCTCTTCGCGCTCGGCCTCATCGCCTACGAGCTCCTGATGGGCGAGCCGGCCTACCAGCCCTCGATGGACGCGCCCGATCCCCTCACCGCCATCTACGACGCCATCGAGGGCGGCGAGGTCATGAAACAGTGCGCCGAGCTCGAGGCCAAGCTTCCGGCGCTCGGTCCGGTGCTCACCCGGCTCCTGCAGGCGAAGCCGGCCAACCGCTACCAGGACGGCCACGGTCTGATGGTCGACCTCCGGCGGCAGCTGTACCGCGATCGAGGGGCTCACCTCGCCGAGTTCTGCGAGTTCTTCTTCGGCTCGATCTACGACCTGTCCGACCCGCCCGACATGGACGCCGCAGGCAAGGTCACCAGCTCCGATGCGCGCTTCTCGGGGGTTCGCCGCAAGACCGTCAAGGAGCGCATGGAGGAGTCCATGAACCGCTCGCGCAAGGCGGCGGTCCCGCCCGCGGAGGCGCCCACGCCGCGGGCGCGCAAGGCCAAGAGCTTCGATCCGGGCGAACAGAAGCCGCGCCGGCCGCGTCGCCGCGGCGTGCGCGAGCCGGACACGGAAGAGAAGCACCGCATCGTCGGGGCGCGCTCGCCGGACGAGACCGGCATGATGCAGATGATGGACCTCACCGAGGGCGAGGACGAGGCGGCCGCCCCCGCGAGTGCCACCCAGTTCTTCGCCATCCCCACGGCCAAGAAGGAGCGCGCGAAGCCGGTGGCGGCGCCCCCGCCGGCGCCGGTTGCGCCGAAGCCCAGCGGACCACCGCGTGTGGCCAGGCCCGCTGCGCAGCCTGTCGCAGCCCCCGTCGCAGCCCCCGTGGCCGCAGGCCCGGTCGCAGCGGGCCCCGTGGCCGGCGGCATCCAGGGCCCCGTGGCCAACTACGGTTCAGGCGCTCCCGCCCAGCCCTTTGCTGGCGGGGCGGCGGCGCCTCCTCCAGCGGAGGCCCAGGACCGCACGCAGTCCAACACGGTGTACGTCATCGTGGCGGCGCTCTTCCTGCTCGTGGGGATCGCCGTCGCCGGCGTGGCCTATGTGATGGTCAACAAGGAGCCCGAGACGGCGACCACGACCACGACCGCCACGGCCTCACCCACGCCCACCACCGCGCCTGCAGTGGCCGCGGGCGACAACGACACCGGGCTGGTGGAGCCGACCCCCAAGGCCACCTCCTCGAGCAGCAAGTCCAGCTCCTCGTCCTCTTCGTCCTCCTCGTCCTCCGCCTCGTCGTCAGCGCCAGCGGCACCCAGCGCCGGCACCCTCACGGTCAAGCTCAGCGGCGGCGTGCAGGCGGCTTCCATCATGGTCAGCTGCCCCACCGCGGGCTTCCGCGGCAAGGGCACCGTGAGTGGCTCCAGCGCCAGCGTCTCGGGTGTACCGGCGGCTGCGTGCACCCTCTCGCTCTCCGGCGGCCAGCCAGGCTCCGCGAACATCACCGGCGGCGCCCGCACCATCACGTGCTCGATGGGCGGCGCAGGCCTCAGCTGCAAGTAGACCCCATGCGCACCTCCCTCGGCTTCTGGCTGCTGGCCCTGCTCTTCTCCTTCGGCCTCGTCGCGCCGCCGGCCTCTGCCGCCGACGACGGCCGGCGCGTCTACAAGGAGAAGGAAGCCGGGGAACAGGAGCTGACCGAGGAGCAGAAGCAGGCTGCCGAGGAAGCCGCGCAGAAGCGCCGCGACCGCGCCGCGCGGGTGGTGGTGCTCAAGTGGAACGACACCGACGTCGGCTACGAGGACGAGCTCATCCGGCGCATCGTGCGGAACCGCATCGATCGGCCCGACGCGCTGTTCTTCCCGTCGACGGACCTCTACCAGAACGGCCGCAAGGCGCCGGATCGCACCCTCACCCCCGCCATGCAGCCCGCGCGCGTGGCCGATGCCGACCTGAGCGGGCTCGTGGCCGAAGCGGAGCGGGTGAGCCAGATCCCCTGGAACGGGCTGGGCCCTGACGAGTGGCGGAACGAAGCGGCCAAGTTGCGCAACCTGCTCGACACGGTGTGGTTCGTCTCCGAGCTGGAGCACCGCGAGCCCCTCTTCGTGGCCTACGCCAACATCGGTCGCGCGGCCGAGAACTCGGGCAGCCAGGCGCCGCCCTTCTTCGAGGCGATCGCCGGCAAGAGCGTCAACTACTACTACTACCTGGCCGCGTCCCTGGCGTTCCAGGACCCGTCCCTGATGTCCAAGCTCCTGGACCAGGAGGTGAACGGCGCGGTCAACTACTACCTGTCCGAGATGCAGAAGGGCGCCTACCCGACCTTCCCGCTCGACTTCGAGCTCGACGGCGAGTTCGACATCGAGGACTTCGAGAAGGAGTACCAGGTCTTCCTGAACGGCGTCGAGGCCGAGATCGACGCCGAAGCTCGGGTGCAGGTGCTGCTCGGTCGGTCCGACATCTACCTGAAGCGCAAGGACACGGGCCACGGCCTGTCGGAGCGGCTCGAGGTCGACAAGTTCGAGGACAAGGCCTACTTCGTGCGCGACGTGGCGCGGAAGCGGATGGGCCTCGAGTTCATCGAGCAGCTGATGCTCCACCCGAACGAGTGTTCGCCCGAGCTCGAGGGCGACATCCTCAACTTCCTGTCGATCTACGCCAAGCTGCACGGCTCGACCGAGGTCTACATCGCCGTGCCCAAGGAAGGCAACGCCAACAAGACCTACATCTGGCGTTGGGATCGCTCCACGGCCACCCTGCAGCTGGTGGGTGGTGGCGCCGACGGGTTCCCTGTGCACTTCGCGTTCACCGCGTCGGGCGGCGTGCTGTACAACCAGGCTGCGGCCAACGTCGACACCAGCTTCACCAGCGAGAACGCCCAGAGCTTCGCCAACTCCGGCGTCGACTTCACCTCGGAGCTGTCCGGCCGGGTCTCCGAGAGCCTCACCGAGGCGCGCATCCCCTTCTCGCTGGAGCTGCGGGCACACTGGAACCGGCTGATGGTCAGCCACGGCTACGAGTTCGGCTACGGCGCCGAGGGCTACGTCGAGAACTACTACACCAAGGGCGTGGAGCCTGGAAAGGCCCTGCTCGAGTCCTCCGGCACCGACGCCAACGGCACCGACACCTTCACGCCGGTCTTCAACGAACAGCAGTGGAACCGCTACACCTTCTTCGGCCTCGGCGTGGTGCTCGGACCCAACGCGAACCTGGGCATCGGGCCCCGCTTTGCCGCGAAGGTCGGCTGGACCAACCTGCCCCACGCGCTCCAGACCACCGGGCACTTCGGCTGGACCTTCCAGATGCCCTACCTGCCCTCGGGTGAGCGGGTGAAGCCCATTCTCGACCTCGACGCCCGCGGTGGCATCGTGCTCCCCGCGCCCAACTCGCTGTACACGAAGGAGATCACGCCGCTCTTCGGGCTCACGGGCGGCGTGGGGCTGACCTTCTAGAGAGGTGGCTGGCGGGTGGGCGCTCGGCGAGGCGGCGGCTATCCTTCCGTCGTCCGCTCGGAGGCCCTTCGTGTTGCTGCCCCTGCTCCTCGCCACCGCCCAGGCTGGCGACCTGACCTACGCCTGGCCCGAAGGCGAGACCCTGCATTACCGCATCCAGGGGTACGTGAAGGCCCCGCGGCTGCTGCGCTTCTACAAGAGCGAGAACGAAGACGCCCGGCTCGGCGAGTTCACCTTCGGCCTGATGTTCGACTGCGTGGTCGGCAAGAAGAAGAAGAAGACCGTCGAGCTCGCCTGTGACGTCCACAAGGCCGAGCTGGCGGGGATCGGGTTCGCGTCCGAGCAGGAAAAGCTCGACATGATCTTCGCCGAGTACAAGGGCTTGCTCGAGGACAGCGCCACCGTCGAGATGGTGTTCACCCACGAAGGCCGTCTCAAGACGGTGGACCTCGAAGGGCTCGACACCAGCAAGCGGCGCACGGCCGGCATCGCGGAGGACCTGCGTCAGACCATGGCCCGCGCCTTCTCCACGCTCGAGGTCGAGCTACCGAAGGACGGCGCCACACCCGAGGGCGTCTGGAAGCAGAAGGGCTCCCCGCGCATCTTCGATCTGCCCTCGGCCCAGCAGGGCACGGTGGGTGCGAAGGACTACTTCCATGATGTGGTGGGCAACGAAGATGGCGTGCTCATGATCCGGCACTCCGGCGAAGGCACCGTGGCCGAAGGTTCCAGCATGGACGGCGGCACGGCCGAGGGCTCGTACAGCTACACGGGGAAGGCCCACACGATCTCCATGTTCGTGGCCGGATTCTCCACCTTCGACACCGAGCGCGGGCTGCTGCTCAGCACCGAGCTTCGGGCCCAGGGCATGGAGACCGCGTCGAGCAGCACGCTGATGCAGTCCGGTGAGCTGTACGTCGACACGTTCCTGATGGCCGATCTGGTCGAGAGCTGGGAGAGCCTCGAGGCGCCGGAGCCGGAGCCGGAGCCGGCCGCGGAGCCGGCGCTGGACGAAGCGCCCGAGCGCAAGGAAGCGCCGGCCGACGAGGCGGCTCCGGTCGACTCCACGGCCCCCGAGGGCGAAGCACCCGCCGAGGAAGCCGACGAGCCCTCAGCCGAAGAAGCCGAGCAGGTCGTGCCGGAGCGGAAGGATGCTCCCACGGAAGACGCTCCGTCCGAGGAGTAGGTCGAGGGCGCCGGCAGGTCGCCCACTCAGAGGTCGGCCACCAGGTCGAAGTAGTCACCGAAGTGCACGCGGTTGACCTGCTTGTTCATCTTGACCAGCTCCTTCCCGACCGCACGGATGGCGTGGCGCATCTCCACGTTGCCGGTGTCGGCCGCGGCGAGCACGCAGGCCTGGATCGCGGCGTTCACGATCGAGCCGCCGGCCAGGTTGAACTGCTTGGCGAGGTAGTCGAGGTCGAGGTCGGTCGCTTTGGGCACGTCTTCGGCAAACGCGCGGTCCCACAGCACACGGCGCTGATCGGTCGAAGGCATCGGGAACTCGATGACCGAGCCGAAACGCCGCTGGAACGCGTCGTCGATGTTCTCCTGCAGGTTGGTCGTCAGGATCGCGCAGCCTTCGAAGGTCTCGAGTCGCTGGAGGAGGAAGCTGACCTCCTGGTTGGCGAAGCGGTCCTGGGCCTGCTTCACCTCACCCCGTGAGCCGAAGAGCGCGTCGGCCTCGTCGAAGAGGATGACGGCCGTGCCGCCCTCGGCAGCGTCGAAGATCTCCTTGAGGTTCTTCTCGGTCTCGCCGACCCAGCGGGAGATGACCTGGGAGAGATCGACCCGGAACAGGTCGAGGCCGAGGCTGCCCGCGATGACCTCCGCCGCCATCGTCTTGCCGGTGCCCGGTCCGCCGGAGAAGAGCGCCTTGATGCCGAAGCCGCGCGCTCGCACCTTGGACGCGCCCCAGCGGTGGAACACCGTCTCCTGGTGGGCCAGGTAGTCCACGATGTGGCCGAGCTGGGTGAGGATACGCTCCGGCAGCACCAGATCGTGCCAGCCGTAGCGGGGGACGACGTGTTGGGCGAGGCCGCGGAACTCCGGGCGCGAGCCGTCGCGCGCGGCCATCCAGAGCTGCTCGTCGTCGGGTTGGCGCCCGCCGGCCTCGGCGGCGGCCCGTTCGAGCACGGCATGGATGGTGGTGCCCCCCACGCCGTTGAAGCGCTCCGCGAGGGGCGCGGCTTGATCGGTGGTCCAGCCGCGCTGCGTCATCTCGGCCGACCACGCCGTCTTGCGTTCCTCGAGGGTGCTTCGCCCGCAGAGCAGCGTCACCGACGGCCGGCTGTCGCCCAGCAGGCTGGTGACCGCGCGTCGGTCGGCGGCGCTGACGAGCACCGGCCAGTCCAGCGTGGCCAGGGCAGCGCCGAGGCCGAGCACACGCGTGCGCTCGACCGGGTCCTCCTGGGCCTCGATGATGCCTGTGAGCAAGGGGATCGAGCCGGCCAGGCGCAGGTCTCGGACCAGCTCGTAGGGCTGCTCGCGGTAGGTGACGGTGCGGTCGAGGTCGATGCGCCAGAGCGGGCGCCCACAGCGGCGCGCCACGAGCTGGGCGACCGCTTCTCGGACGCCCCGGCTCGCGCCGACCACCAGGTAGTTGCAGGGTCGGTCGAGCCCGTCGCCGAGACCGTCCACGCGCTCGGCCGCGCCCGAGGGCACGAAGGGCTGAACGCGGGTGTCGAGCTCCTTCACCCCGAGCGATGGCGGAACGTCCTGGCCCTCCAACAACCAGCTCGTGAGGCGCGGCGACGGCTGGAGCCGCTTGAGGGTGTGGTTCTCCTGCGCGTCGGGTGGGTGCAGGAGGAGCAGGCGGTTTCGAATCAGAGGGGCACCGGGCAGGAGCCGTGCCTGGAGGGCGAGCCGCTCGGCGCGGCGCGTTCGGATCACCCGCGTGGCGAGGTCCACCGTGAGGTAGCTGGTGGAGAGGTTGTCCTGCAGGTACGCGTAGAGGCGGTTGTACCCAGCGCTCACCTCGGGAGCGAGGGCGAGCAGCAGGATGTCGACGTCGTCGCCGGAGAGGTGGAAGGCCGTGGCGATTCGGCCGATTCGGCCGTCGGGGTCGTCTCGGAGGGTCTCGGAGAAGCGCAGGCTGGCGTCGAGCTCGTCGACCCCCTCGGGGTAGTCGATCTCGCCGTGGTTCCGGAGGAGCTCGTCGACGTCGTCGTCGGTGATGACCGAGCCCCAGAACTGCCCCTTGGCCTGCACGTTGGGGCGAGCTCGCTGTCGGCGGACGGCGCGAAGGATCAGGAGGTCGGTGCGGCGCAGCCTGCGCGCCAGCTCGTCGTAGATCGATGGGGCCATCATCCTGCTAGGTGTAGCTGCGCCCGAGGTCGGAGAAGCGCTGCTCTCCCAGGACCCGCCGCTCCTCGATCAGCTGCACGACCCGCTCTGCGACCAGTTGCTCGATCTGCTGGGGGCTGTAGCCCTGTCCGATCAGCCGATCGAAGGCCTCGGCCACCGGGTCGGAGGCTTGCTGCTCCTGGTCGTCTCCGGACTCCGCGGGCGGTGCGCTGCCGCCGCCCCCTTCCTCGCGGCTGACCATGCGGTGGAAGGTCAGCTGCTGGATGGCTCGCGCGGCCTGCTCCTCGGCGTCGTGCACGGGGTGGGTAGCGGCGGTGGCACCCATGGCCACGTGGTGCATCTCGTGGGCGTACAGGGCGGCGTCCTCGGGCCGCGAAGGATCGAAGTCTTCCGACACCACCACGGCTCCGTCCACCGTCATGGCCTTGGCGCCGAGGGCCTTGAGCGCACGGGTGGCGGCCGGACCCTGGAACACCTCGCCGCCGTCCGGCCCGCGACCGCGCTCGAGGTTCTTGCGGCGGAACAGGCGGTCCGCGAAGTCCTCTTCGGGTGTGGGGTCGTCGTGGGCCATCGCCAGGACTCTACCTCGCGCTCGCGGCGCGTCCTATCCGCACGCCTGGCGCACCACGTCTTCGACCACGACCACGGCCTTCTCCAGCGCCGCACCGGTCACGTATTCGTCGGCCTTGTGGGCCACCGCGATCGAGCCGGGACCGAAGACGATGGACTGCACGCCCAGCCGCGCCAGGTTGCCCCCGTCCGTTGCGAAGGGGGCGCAGCCCGTCTCCGGTGAGCAGCCGTGTGGCGTCAGCCAGCCCTGGAGCGGGAGGCCCTCCGGGCTGTCGAGGGGTGGGGTGCGTGTGCCCAGCGCCACGCGCACGCTGGTGCGCTCGGGGAGCGGGAGGTCGGCCACCATCGCTTCGATCTGGCGGAACACGTCCAGGACGTGCTGGCCTGGCTGTGGGCGGTAGCCGAGGGACAGGATGGCGCGATCCGGCACGATGTTGATCGCCTCGCCGGCCTGCAGGAGAGCGGGGTTCAGGGGGACCGGCTGCACGGCCGCCGCCAGCGCCTCCAGGGCCACGAGCACCTGCCCCATCGCGCTCACGGCGTTGGCCCCCAGCCACGGCAGGGAGCTGTGGGCGGCTTCGCCCTCGGTCGTGATGGTCACGACCACGTGGCCCGCGTGCTGGCGGAGCATGCGGAAGTCGGTGGGCTCGCCGATCAGGGCCTGGCTGGGCAACACGCGGTCCAGCTCGATCAGCTGGTCGGCCAGCACACCGCTCCCGACGCAGCCGATCTCTTCATCGCAGGTCCACACCAGCACGAGCTGCTTCCTCAGCGCGTCGACGTTCACGCGGCGCAGGGCCACGCAGGTGGCCGCAAGGAAGCCCTTCATGTCCGCCGTGCCTCGACCGATCAGGCGACCGTCCCGCTCGGTCATCACGAAGGGGTCCGAGGTCCAGGGCTGGCCCTCCACCGGCACCACGTCCATGTGGCCGGAGATGACCAGTCCGTCTTCGCCTGGCGGGCCGGCGGTGCACACGAGGTTGGCCTTTCCAGGCTGGCCCGTGTCGAAGCGCTCCACCTCGAAACCCACCGCCTCCGCTTCCTCCGCCAGACGCGCAGCGATCGCCACCACCGGTCGTGAAGAGACGGTGTTCATGGCGATCAAGTCGCCAAGCAGGTCGACGACGTTCACGACGGCTCCTCGGGCATCTCATGGCCGTCCCCGCCGTCCCCGCCGTCTCCGCCGTTCCCGCCGTCCCCGCCGCTTTCCTCGTCGTCGTCGCCGTCCTCGTCGCCGCCTCCT
>Ga0114933_10005271_pt1 | contig 11792 bp, 6 predicted proteins | sample 4SBtaG_FD_89691 | JGI IMG/M metagenome (GOLD analysis project Ga0114933, IMG submission 89691) | Deep subsurface microbial communities from Kolumbo volcano to uncover new lineages of life (NeLLi) - 4SBTROV12_W25 metaG | ecosystem: Environmental > Aquatic > Marine > Volcanic | place: Kolumbo... | reverse complement strand
GTTCAGCGCTCGTCGGACCGGCTGACATGATCGCTCAGGCCAGACGCCATCGCAAGGCATTTGGAGGTGGGATGCGTCAAGCTGGAGTCATTGCCGCCGGTGCCCTGTACGCAATGCAAAACAATCGCGAACGCATGACCATTGATCACGAAAATGCACAGTTAATTGCCGAAGCCGTCCGCAATACAGATGGCATTCGATTGCTTGATGATCAGGTGGAAACCAACATCGTGATTTTCCTTGTAGATGACGATGTAACAACCGCGGCGACGCTCGCCGGTGCACTAGGTCAAAAGAATGTGCATTGCTTGGCACTCGGACCACAACGCATCCGCATGGTCACGCATTTGGATGTTAGCACAGAGCAAGTGGAACATGCTTGTTCCGTACTCAGTGAAACCGTAGCCGAGTTTATTACCGGTGTGGCAACGGACGCCCCGGCTGGCGCACAATATTAAAGTGGTTAAGGTCTGCTAGTTAATGTATCTCGCTTAGCTTGACCTCATTTGTCAAACTGCAATCATTGAATCAATGGCAATATCAAGTCAACAATTCTGGCAGACGCTCGCAAGCAGCGGACTCGTTGCGGTTACTTTTTGCGATCATCTCAAGTCGCAATTTGAAGCATCCGGTGGCGGAGAAGCAAAGGCAGTTGCTTCGTTTCTGATTAATCAGGGTGTAATCACCAAGTACCAGTCGAGAGTCTTACTTAGTGGACAGGCCGTACCATTTAATTACGGCGACTATCAGTTACTCGATCAAGTGACCACGGGACCTTTAAGTGGGTGTTTGCGAGCTGTACACCGCCCCACAGCACATGAAGTCATTTTAGGGTTTCTTGCTGATGGAACCGCCCAAACCTGGCAAAATACGCACAACCGCGTTGCTCGTTTTCGAGCCGTTTCCTCACCATTTTTTGTGCGCGTGTATGCAACGGAAGATCTCGGCCAATATCGATTTGTGACATTTGAAAACGTACAACTGTTAGGCTTCAAAGAAGTTTTTACAGCCACGCAATTCGCGACCGAAGATGTAGCACGCCTTGGCTGGCAACTTGCAATGGCTGTGCAGAGCGTACACGAAGCTGGCGTTACACACGGGTGTATTACCATCGACTCGATTGGCATCGATGAAAAGAGTGGGTACTTGTCATTGTTTAGAGATGCCCGGCAAGAGGATTTGTTGCCCAGCCACCTCGAAGAACTGGGAAAGGCGGACTATTTGGCTCCTGAGCTTGCAGCTGCAGGTGCACAGCCAACGGTGCAAACAGATATTTATGCGATTGGCTGCTGTCTTTACGAATTGGCATGCGGACAGGCACCATTCAGCGGCTCCACTATCAGCGAGAAGATGCAGCTACATGCAACGCAACCACTGACAGCATTGGCAAACGCTGCAGTGTCAGAGCCACTCAAGCAGCTAATCACCTATATGATGGCCAAAAATCCATCCACCCGTTTTCAGTCAGTTGCAGATGTGCTCGGAAAATTAAAACTGCTGCTTGGCGATCAGGTTCCCACCACGTCACGCGAGGTGCCATCCACCGAACAGGCTTACCAATCCGTCCTTGCCGCGAACGCTACCGCTCCGGCTGTTGCAACTCCGACAGCTTCTACATCTGTTTCGACTGCCCCCGCATCAGTGCCAGTAGCACAGCCATCAGCGCCTCAGGTGAGCATCGTCACTGACGAGCCTGCCCAAGTTGACGAGCAAGGCAATCCGATCCCCAAGCGGCCTGTTTCATATACACCTAAACCGCCACTTCTTAAAAACCCATTCTTGTACGTCGGAATCGGATTCGTCGCCATTCTTATATTTGTTGGGCTTTCATTCATGGGTGGTGGAAGTGAAGTCGCGAACAAAGACCCTGATAACCAAACATCACCAGGGGAAAACACCAACGGTAAAAATGATGGTGAAGGTACCGACGGTGAAAACCCTATGGGTGAAGGGACCGACAGTGAAACGACAAGCCAGGACGAAGTACTTGGAAATCAAATCCTGATTGCCGATGACGGAACTACTCCCTGGGCATCACCAACCACTGGCGAACCGTTGTCACTGGAATGGTGTCCCCCGGGTGCTCAACTGTTTATCTCTTTTCGACCAGCTAGCTTTAGTGAGAACGAGATTGCAGATCCCACGTTTCAGTCGCTCGGTCCGGCATTTAATAGTCTGATGGATCAGTTCCAGGCAACCGCCGGATTTAAACTCGGTGAGATTGATCAACTGCTTGTGAGCATGTTGTCCAATGACGACGCTTTTCCACGAACATGCGTCGTCATTCGGTTAGTGGAAGATCTGCGCGCAGACGACATCGTTGAAAAATGGGGAGATGTTGCAGTAGAGGAGTCCGATGCAGGCAACATCTACTCTGTCGATCCATGGACCATGCTGATTCCTAAAGACACAAAATCTCTCTTTGTGATGGGTGATCGCGAGGACATTGATGAGTTAGTCACAACAGGTGGGAATGCTCCACCGGTGCTTCGAAGTATGAATATGTTGCGAAGTGTGTCTGACAGGGATCGACACTTTACGCTACTGTGCGCCCCCGGATTCCTGAGTACGGACCTACTGCAAGACAGCCATCAGTTTTATTTCGGCGATCCTAAGCGTTTGCGACAACCTCTTGAGTGGTTAATTGGGGATGGTGCTGAGGCGATTTTGTTTAGTTTGCACGCCGATGACGTGATGTACCTGGAGTCACGATTCGTCGCGGGTTTGACAGACCAGGGAGATCTGCTGACAGACTTTGTAGAACGCCTAAATGAGATTCCGGATTCTATCGAACAATTCATGATCGCATTGAATCCGCCACCCTATTGGGCACGCCTTGCCTATCGTTATCACACCATGATTCGCGCTCTGGTTGACCAAATGCGTAGTGGTAAAGAAAACAAATTACCGGTGATCAATTTCGCCGTACCATTACATGCTACGCCTAATCTCATTGCAGGTGCTGAACTGGCCATCGCAAGTGAACCGGGGGCTGCCATTACTGTAGTAACGCCAACTGCCATGACTCCTACCAACATGGACGAGTTGCTTGCGTACAAGAGCAGCGTTGATATTCCACAACAGGATCTCGAATTTGCGGTTAAGGATATTGAAGATGACATTAAGGAGTCTCTACCGGACCTCGACTTCCCGTTTGCAATCAAGATCATCGGAAATGACCTACGTACCGATGGAATCACCCGAAATCAGGCAATTCGCGACTACAAAGCAACGGATGTCTCTCTGAAAGAAATCCTGACGGGCCTCGTGTTAAAGGCAAATCCGGACGCAACCGAAGGCCCAGCAGACCCTGCACAAAAACTAATTTGGGTAATTGGGCCAGATCCGGATGACGACTCTCGGCAAATAATCTTGCTTACAACACGTAAAGCAGCCGAAACTAAGGAATATGAGTTGCCTTCTGTCTTTAAAACGGAAGAATAAAGAAACTGCTTGCCCTCGGATCGTTTATCATTCATCGGTGACGCAGCTGCGTTTGGCAACATCAACGTCGGTCATCATTCACGCATGGCGAAACTTTAGGTTCACGTATGCAGCCATTTGATTTCAACTGTACTACCTGCCAAAAGAATCTTCGTGTTTCAAACGAAGCGCTTGTTGGCCAGATCTTGAACTGCCCGGCCTGTGGCAGCATGGTACAGATTCCCGATCAACAGCCAGAGCCACGTTGGGAAGAAAACGGTTCGGATCAGACAGCTGTGCAGCCGCCACCTGTACCGGGCTCCACAGAAGACAAAGATACAATTGATGACTTTGGTTATGAAAGTGCGGTTTCACAAAGCAGCGAAGAAGATATTGCTCCGGATTATGATAGTGGCGAATTGCCAGATAACCAGTTACCGTCACCCGATTGGGCCGACAAGTCTAGCAGTAAGAAGAAGCTGTTTCTCGGCGCAGGGATCGCAAGTAGTCTGTTAATCGTCCTGTTGATTATTGGCTTTATTGCGTCATCTGATCGCTCCGATTCAATTGCAGCGGTAACTCCCGATGATCAGAACGATGTAAACGTCATCAATCAGGACGAAGAAGTAGATCCGGACAACTCTAACCAGATGGCTGAAGAATCGAATGCAACCCAGAATACTGAAGGTCAGCAAACAAACATCGATTCAACGACTCAAGAAAATCCAGCAGAGCAGGGTACACACGATCCGCAGGTTGGTGACCCACCGAATGAGCAAGAAGCACCTGGTGATTCAGATCCAATGGAATCGGATAACACCAATACCGATTCTAAAACACCTGAGTCTGATCCTGAGAATCAAATGCCGCCGGGATTAAAACCAAATACGCAGGCTCAGAGTGATAATGAACAGCTAAACATGCTGCTGCAAAACGTAGCTCCGTTCATCGGCAGTGAAACAACCGATGTGCCAGATGCCAATACTCCCGAAGAACCTGATATTCCTGCACCGCCAGAATCAGAAAACTCGATTATCGTGCCAAATGCACCTGCTCAGGCAATTGATCCAGCAACCTCTATTCAACTCGAGATTGCTGCTGTGCGTTTTCCAAATCCCATTCTTCTAAAACAGTTTGCCGGGTTTATTCAAGAGCTAACCGGCGTACCCGTGACCATTGACGCAATGGCACTTGCGAATTCTGGTGTCGACATTAATGCCACCGTCAATGTTGTTTCCCTGGAATCATCTGTTGAAGGAATCCTAACAAACGTGCTCAAAGATTCTTCCTTATCATGGCGGATTGATGGCAATCAAATTGTTATTGGGCCTGTCGGACATGAATCCAAAGAGCCACTTCAAGTAGTTTACGATGTTGCGGCACTCGCAAACGGCAATGACGGAGGAGACTTAGATGCATGGCAGAAGCTGCTCGCCAAACTGGCGGTGGGTAATAAGACATCTGCCGAAAACACCTGGGATGGTTCAAATTGGACCGTAGAAGCAACACCGGATGTTCACACAATGATCCGTGTTACAGCAGGTCAACTCCAAAGCGTAACCTCAGCAAACCCAAATGCAGAGACACTGTTACCACGATGGGTTCGAATTCAGCCTCTTCTTCAGCAAAAGACAGATTTGGATCTATCGCGAGGTGCAAAAATTCAACGGGTTGCTTCCCATTTGAGTAAAGAGGTAAACGGTAACATACTGGTCAACTGGAATTCCTTATGGGAAATCGGATGGGATCTTAATTCGTCGGTGCCATTAGTTACGGACCAGCAGCCATTGAAAGATGTGCTCGACGCATTGTTAACATCGATGCACCTCACTTACATACCGTGTACTGCTGACACACTGATCATCACAAGCCCGACGGCGGCACATACACAGAGGTGGACTGAATTCTACAAGCTGGCCGTTGAAGACGACGAAGCTGCAGCAGAAGCGGTGCAATTATTTACAGAACATGTATTAGAAGCACACGACAATCCTGACGAGGCAGACATTCACATCGAAGCTCTTGGAAATTGGATTGCCGTACGCGCCTCACCGCTTGACCACCATCGACTCGTCGAAGCCATTGGCATTCAGTAGATTTAGATGTGGAAACAGCAGTTGAGCGTGCGTTCAAAAACGGGTTTTCCTCATTGAACCCAAGAGGATTGCCGATATAATTCAAAACAACACGCGACAAGTTTATTTAAATGTCTATTACGTAAACAAATGAACTTCAACTTTACAAACTGGTTTTGGTTTAGCTACCCTCGTGGCCGAGGGGTTGGAGGAGTTGCGTAGTTAGTCGCCGATAACACAATATTCCAAAGCCCTGATGGTCGCAAAGTCATCAGGGCTTTTTTCGTATACGTAGAGATTTCGGATTTTCGTGTTGAGCATTTGCTCAATACAAAACTCCTAAGTAACAGCAATGGAGACACAACATGATCGTGGTAATGGAACAGGATGCAACAGCAGACCAAATTCAGCACATGGCCGAGCGCATCGAGTCACTTGGACTCAAATCGCACGTGATTCATGGGACTGAACATACTGTCATCGCGGCCATAGGTGAAAAGCGTGAGCATATGAAAGAGTCACTTGAAAGCGGCGCCGGAGTTTCGAAAGTCGTACCGATTATGGCGCCCTATAAAATTGCCAGCCGCGAAGTAAAACCTGAGCCAACATGTGTATCGGTTGGAAGCCTCTCGGTTGGTGGTGGCAAACTCGGAGTCATCGCCGGGCCATGTAGTGTCGAATCTGAAGAACAACTAATGGAATGTGCACATGCGGTGAAATCTGCTGGGGCCACCGCGCTCCGCGGAGGTGCTTTCAAGCCACGAACCAGTCCTTACAGTTTCCAGGGGCTGAAGGAAGAAGGACTTAAGATTCTTGCCGCCGCACGAGAAGAAACGGGGTTGTCAATTGTCACAGAAGTACTGGCAACAGATGATGTGGACATGGTTGCCTCGTACGCAGATGTATTACAAATCGGTGCAAGAAACATGCAGAACTATCGGCTCCTTGAAGCCGTTGGCAATGTGGACTCTGCAGTCTTGCTAAAACGTGGACCCAGTGCCTCCATGGACGAGCTACTGCTGGCGGCTGAGTACATACTGAATGAAGGCAATCAAAACGTGATGCTCTGTGAGCGTGGAATCCGTACGTTTGAAGGTCATACACGCTTCACGTTACCCTTAGCATCTGTGACTTATCTTCATCATAAAACTCACTTGCCAATTGTGATTGATCCTAGTCACGGGACGGGACACGCTTATATGGTTCCGGATATGGCCGTTGCGGCGGTGGCAATCAAAACAGACGGCTTGATTATCGAGATGCACCCGAGACCGGATGAAGCGTTCAGTGATGGCTATCAGTCATTGAACTTTGACATATTCAACGAAACGATGTCTCGCATTAAATCGATGGCCGACAACGTCGGGATGACGATTTAATGCGAACCGGACGGCTCGTAGCCAATTCCGACGCAGGGCCTCGACAGCCCGCAACTACCGGGTCACACCCAGCCGCAGTTTACGTCTTCTGCGATTGCCAGCAAGCGATTGTATTTAGCCAATCGCTCGCTCCTTACGATCGAGCCGATTTTGATTCGGTCACCCGATACCGCTGTGGCCAGGTCCGCCAGTGTCCAGTCTTCGCTCTCGCCGCTACGTGCGGAAATCACCATCGACATCCCCGCATCCCGAGCCACTGCCATGGTTTCAAATGTCTCAGAGAGCGTACCAATTTGATTCACTTTGACCAGTACGCTGTTGGCAGCTGACAACTCGATACCCTTACGCACACGCCTGACATTCGTCGTAAACAAATCATCACCCACCAATTCAACCTTATCACCAAGCGCATCGCTAAGTCCTTGCCATCCGTCCCAGTCATCTTCCGCCAGGCCATCTTCAATGCTGGTGATAGGAAAATCATCTACCCAGTCACACAGCCGTTCAGTCATTTGATCAGCTGTGAGTACTTGCCCGCCTTCAGCATTCAGGTGATACAAACCATCTCGGTAAAAATGGGTCGCTGCAACATCCAACGCCAGCGTGACTTGATCACCGGGGATTAATCCGGCTGCCTGGATAGCTCGAATAACAAACTCCACGGCCTGCCGATTGCTGGTTAAGCGAGGGCCGTAGCCTCCTTCGTCTCCAACCAGCCAACCTTCATAGCCATCATCTGTCAACAGCTTTGAAAGCTGGTTGTATACACGTACGATCCACTCAAGACAGGTCGGGTAGTCCGGTGCACCCACTGGCATGATCAGGACATCCTGAAAGTCCAGATTACCGCCAGCATGTAAACCGCCTGAGATCATATTGGTCATTGGTAATGGTACAGTCGGCTCGGAAAATAAATATTCCGAGTGACCGTTGGATCGGCACCATGCTACCAGTTGCGCACGTATGTGTTGGTATAACGGCACTCCCTTTTTCACTGCTCCAGCATGAGCAGCAGCAAGTGAAACAGCAATCATCGCGTTTCCACCAAGGTTTGTTTTTTGCTCGGTTCCGTCCATGTCCAGCATCACAGCATCAATGGCTGATTGATTCTCCGGAGCCAGACCAATCAGCGCTGGTGCAATACGCGTATTTACGTTTTCTACAGCCTTGAGTACGCCGAGTCCCGAATAACGGCTCGCATCACCATCTCGTAGCTCAAGTGCTTCTGCTGAACCTGTACTGGCACCGGAGGGTGCAATCGCCCATGCGGTGCTGCCGTCTTGCAACCGCATTTCAACCTGTACGGTTGGACGTCCGCGACTATCCAATACTTCACGTGCCTTAATGCTACTGATGTTGTTCTCTGACACAGTTTTCCCTTGGCGGTTATCTTTATGACAACCTGTTACAAAGCCTCAATGCTCAATCCTATTCATGATGGTCTCTGGCAAATCTTCCCAATATTCGTGAGGTTCATTAAGCAGATTCCAACCGATGGTACGTACTGTATCCTTCGTGACGGGGTCGTCAAGGTACTCCACCGGACTCTTGCCATCAACTCGGGCAATCAAACAACCACCGAGATTCGCCAAAGCTCGCCTTTGCAGTCCCGCGAGTTGTTCCATGCTGATCGACTCAGTCATACGATTCCAATACGTCGTCAGAAACACCTGAATCAATGCCAGGTAATCCTGACATCTTCCTTCAATGAATACCGATTTGATGACCAAATGCGTCAAGAAGAACCCAAGATCAAAGGCCGGATCCCCGTAGTGCCCAACCTCAAAGTCGAGCAGAATTATTTGCTCGCCAGCTACCAGTAGGTTTTTGGGACTAAAGTCACCGTGGACCAAGCAACAACGGTTAGTGTTAATAGCTGAAATCAATGAATCGATCGGCTCGGCAAGTTCCTCATGAACACGTGCAATTTGCCGATAGTAAGGATCGAGTCTCAAGTCATCAAAAAACTGCACATCATCAAAGGCCGATGCTGTTTCCTCGCAGCGCCAACTCCCCGCATGAATCGCGGCAAGTAATTCACCGCATGTCTCCGCAATACTCACATCCGATTGCCCACGCAGCAGCATCGCTTTCCAAACCTCGTGCTCCGCTGGGGCCGCGGTCATGGCATATACATAGTTCTCTCGATCAAAAAACACTGGTTTGGGTACTGCGGCGGTAAAGCCCAATGCACCATGCACTGCGTTGTCGGAGAAAATCCTGTCACAAACCTCAAGCACTTCCATTTCTCGAATCACGCGATCAATACTGCATTCCCATAACTGTTCGACTTCCAGTTGTGGACGGGCCTGCTTGATCACGATTCGGCGTGGAGATGCCTGATCGCATTCTGCGAGAATAACTCGATTGGATACACCACCGGTCAGTTTTTGAGCCCTGACCAGATCAGCAGATGGCGACCATCCACGCTGGCTCAGATATTCGGCAACAGAATCCGGTTCCAGAGTGATCATGCGACCGTGCCGACTTCCCTTATAAACTTCACGTTAGCGTGATGCCGTTTGCCACCAGATATCAGACAATTGTTCAGGCGTCCCACCATAGACGGTCACGCAGGCATCTTCCAGATTACTGCCCTTACGTAATTCGGCCAGCAATTGATCGAACTTCTGTTTATTGCTCATCATGCTTTTCACATAACTATAAGCAACGAGCGCTGAGTCTTCCGGTGACAGTTTTCCATTCATAAAGTCAGTACTTTTTGCCATTCCCTTAATCGCAGCACCAACCTGGTCATCCCATTTCTCGATACGAGCATCATCCTTTACAATCCGCTGAGCAATTGCGCGACCAACACCTTCGCTGAACCAATCAGGTAAATCGCCAAGTGTGGAAATGTAGACGCCCGCCAGTTGTTCGGCGATCAATCCATCAATGGTGTATTCTTCGGATGATGGATTCAGAATAGTGCCGTAGGCATCGACGATGCTGTACTTCCAATGGCCTTTCCAGTCACGCGGAAGCGATCTTTTCTCGACCATCGTGCCAAATTCGCCGTAGTCATATCGCTTGTTAAACACAAACAATGTCATACGACCTTTGACCAGCGGTGTGGATTTATCAGCCTTCAGGGCCACAGAGATTTTACCGGCCACCTCCTCCCCAGCGTCTGCAATTTTGGAAAGCTGCGATTCGCTAAGCGAACCAACAACGAGGAAAGACTTCGACTCTGCCTGCTGGTGCGTCAGGCCTGACATCGCCAGCTTCCAATTCTTTTCAGAAAGGATGCTTCGCTCAGCACTGAGTTCTTCGTGAGTTGCATCTTCTGCTTTGGCAATTGCGACAACCTCCGTCAAAGGTTGATTGCCGTCTCGCGCATCGAATGTAGCTCCCTCAGAAATCCAGGTCGTGATCAGTTGCATTTGTTCATCTGAAAGTGGGTCTTTTCGAAGTGGCATGCGTTGCCCGCCGCCAGTACCCAGTAACTTTTTGATCAACAGGCTCTCTTCTGCTTTACCGGGTAAAACGGGAGGTCCACTTTCACCGCCACGCAGCATAGCGGAAAACCGATTGATATCTAATCTGCCGGAAGGTCGTTGGCCGGCACCGTGACACCCTACACAATTCTCAACAAAGATCGGTGCAATATCTCGTGAGAATCGCACGGTCTCATCGCCCGTCGCTTTGGTTAATTCCACCATGGGCAGATCGCCAATCGTTACGTCCGGATTCAGACTCGAGAGACTTGCCTTAGGATCCTCGCCATCAAACTTGGCACCTTCACTAATCCACTTCTTTAAGATTGCAAGTTCTTCATCTGCGACTTTCAGTCCGCCTCGTGGCATATCGCCTTCCACGATTACCTCTACGATACGACTGCCGTCCGCATCCTTGGGAAATACAACAACGCCTTCGGCAGGTCCTTTCATAAGCGTTTCGTAGTCAGACATGCTGAACATCCCGCGTGCGTTACGAATGTGGCAGTTACCACATTTAGCGGTCAAAATCGGAACGACTTGATTCACAAAGCTAACACCGGCATTACCGATGGGCTCAGGAGTGTCACCACCGGCACCGGCAAGTTTCTCAATAGAAGGAATGGCTTCAAGCTCTACACCTTCCAATCCAAGCAAGGCGTGTGCTCGCTTCATCGAGTTATAGACTCGCGAGAATAGTTGTTGCGTGGGTTTGTCGGCGTCTTTGATTGCCTCTTTGAATTCGCCTTGAACCTGCTTCACAACTTTGGCGCATTCGTCGAGTTTCCCAGACTTGTATAAATTTCCGGCCTTGAGCATCAGGTTGTACATCCGTCGCTCGACGGTTCGCTGCTCAGCAGTAGGTGCAGCATACGAGTTGGCGACCCAGCCAATGATGAGCAGGGCGCTGATTCCAAAAACGATGCGAGCTGAAAAGTTCATCTGAGATGATTCCTTTTTGTGTTTTCATCTGCAATAGCTCCGGCAGCTTTACCGTAGCTAGTTCTATTATCGGCAATGCAACCATTATAGGTCGTTGAAATTGCAGCGGACAGATTCGAATTCGTGTGTTTAAGCCTCTGAGCTGTGGAATCATCAGACGAATTTATCATCATCATGATGATGATTCCGACAATCAGAACCAGAATCACAACAATAGTCAGCCACACCTTAGCCGAACTTGAATCATGAGATAGCTTTATAGGCCGCATACCTTGCGTAGTCGTCTGATCCAGCAAATTGTGCTTTGTACTCTGCATGGCGCCGGCAATCGAACTGCCAACCTGTTCATTTCCTAATTCAACACGACTTCCACTTAAAGATGAGCCTGACCCTGGACTATCTGGCTGAACCACTCCCGGCCCACTATCACCAGTCACTAACTGAATGGCGGATTGATCGCCACCTGACTGACCAGGGGCGACCGTCGCCGCCTGCATCGCCTGCACAACACTGGCAGTTGTTACCTGTCGTTTAAC
>Ga0114933_10005270_pt1 | contig 11792 bp, 10 predicted proteins | sample 4SBtaG_FD_89691 | JGI IMG/M metagenome (GOLD analysis project Ga0114933, IMG submission 89691) | Deep subsurface microbial communities from Kolumbo volcano to uncover new lineages of life (NeLLi) - 4SBTROV12_W25 metaG | ecosystem: Environmental > Aquatic > Marine > Volcanic | place: Kolumbo... | reverse complement strand
AGCCGGGTTGGCCGAGAGACCTTGCCCCTCGCTCTCATGCAGCTCGGCACCCTTTCCGCGAATGGGGCCGATGACGTCGTGCTCTTCATCGGCTCCGCATGTATGGGTGGGATCGATGTTGGCGTCGGCTGGCGTGAGGGTTGCGGCAGTGGCAGTGAGACGATCCAGTTTCGACAGGTGTTCATCACCAACGAGCTGAGCATCGACGAAGGGCGCTCCTTTGCGACCCAAGAGGTCGCGAGCTCTCCCGACGCCGCGCCCCCGGCCATCGCGTACACGTTCGAGGGCCTGATTCAGCCCGGAATCGCCCGCCCCGACGGCCGCCCGATGGGCGAGACCGCCAACGACGGCGGGTGGGGTATCGCCTGGGAAGACGAGGAGGACATGGACATGGGTCCCGGCGACGATTCGCGCATCCTCTTCGCCCGCATCTCGGAAGCGGATGGTCTCGCGCTCGGCGTTCCGAGCGCCGTGCACCCGCCGGCCGACCATCGCCACCAGCAGCCCGCGCTCTACCGCACCGACGAGAACGAGCTCCGCATCGCGTTCCTGGAGGTCGGCGGCGACGTCGAGGGCATCAGCGGCGGCTCGTTGAGCTGCCTCCCCGCGGCTCCCTGAGAGGCGACGGCTCGCGGTCGCGGCGACACGTGGTTTCACCGGCGCGCGCGCTGAGCATTCAGAAGGGGTCGACCCGCACCGGCGACACGTGCCGAACACTCGAATCGAGAAAGAGGGTCTGACCTCCCGGCGGAGGTCCGCCGATCCGGGAGCTGCCGTCTTCTCCCCAACAGTAGAGCTCGCCCGAGCTGTTCAGCGCGCAAACCGAGCTCAGGTGGCTCGCGTCGAGAGCGACGACGTCGGTGAGGTCACGAACGGTGACGGGACCCGACGTCTCGCCGACGATGGGCATCCCGTCGCCGAGCGCTCCGTCCGCCCGAGACCCCCAGCATCGAACCTCACCGCTGGTGGTGAGGGCGCACGCGAAGCCCGCGCCGACGACCACATCGGTGGCGGGGCCGACCGACGGAACGAGCGTCGGGCTGAGCACTTCGTCGACGGCATCCGGGCTCGCCACGCGCTGGCCGTTGTTGCCCCAACAATAGACGGCTTCAGCGCTCACGGCGCAGGCGGTCTGACGGGCGGCGCTCACGTTTGTGACCTCGAGCATCACGCGCAGGGCCACATCAGACGGGGTCGTCGTTCCCAAGCCAAGTTGACCGACCCGGTTCTGCCCTGCACACGAGAGCTCTCCACCGGTGCCCTGAAAACACGCGAAGTGGTCTCCGAGCGCGACCGCAACGATGTCGTTCAGCTCCCGGCTCCCGTCGCCCGCCGCGACACCCGGGGTGAGCTGATCGTCACCGGCCCGTCCAATCGCCAGCTGGCCGTCCTCGTTGCGGCCCCAGCAGATGGCGCCCGAGGTGATGGAGGAGACGCAGGTCATCGTCGACCCTGCCTCGAGCAGTCCGCTCGTACTCGGCCCGGTCAGCTCGAAGGGGCGTGTGCTGACCGACCCGGCGACTCCGTTCCCGACGGTTCCGTGGTCGTTCCCCCCCCAGCAGAAGATCGCCGGCGCCGCCGTGGTGGCGCAAATGCTCACGCCGTAACTGATGCGCTCAACGGCTGCGCCGAGATCGACCGAGATCGGTTCGAGGTGGCCAAGGACGTCGCCCGCCGCGAGCCCTCCTTGCACGTTGGAGCCCCAGCAGAGCAGCTCTCCGCGGTCGTCGACCGCGCAGGCGCCGGCGGGCCCTACGGAGAAGTCGACGATCCGCCGGACCGCCGGCCCTGCGTCGTGTCCGCCGTCACGCTCGACAACGCCGCTGTCCGCTCGACCCGCGTCGGGAGGGCCTGCGTCCGGTGCTCCAGCGTCCGCCGCTCCAGCGTCACTGCCGGGCGCAGCGTCCGTTCCACCGTCGACCTCTGTCGTGCAGCCGATCAGCAGGACGGCGACCAACGCCGCGCGCCAGGGCTTGGCTGTCTTGCGCCGCATGTTCGAAGCTCAGCTCCGTTCGCCGACCGCGCGAACGCGGTTCGCAAACACGTTGTACCAGGCGCGCGCACCGCATGATGCACACGAGAGCTTGAACGGACCGTCCCGCAGATCTTGCCCCTCCTCGCGCACGCGGTCGTCGTAGCCCTCTCGCCAGGCGTTCCCCCAAGCCACGGCAGCTTCGGTGAAGAGGCGATCACAAGAGGGGCACGCGTGGCGGCAGATGGCCTCACAGAAGATGCGCTCGACCTCCTCGCGAGGCATCTCCATCTCGCCGTCCTCGGTCGCGCTCTCCATACCCTCTCAAGTACCAGCTCTGAACGCGCCGGCCAAATCGCCCGCAACTTCGACTCGGGCGCCTCAGGGAAGTACCGCAGGGCACAAGCTGCTCGCCTGAACGAAGCAGCCGCGCCGCAAGATCTTTTTCCGCTAGCCAGCTAGAGGAGTCGAGACCACGCCGGGTGCGTGACGCGCAGCGCCAGAAACATCATCGCGTTGCGTCGCTTCTTCTTGCCCCAGAGAAATCGGAACTGCCCGTTGAGAAACGGCGGACTGAGGAAAGCGTCCGCCACCTCGACGGACTCGCTAGCGTTGATCTCCTTGAGCTCCTCGCGCGTCATTCCTGCACGGAAGCTACGCGTGGCCCCTTCCTCGACCCAGCCTCGCGCGATGCGCTGCGCTTCGGCCATCAGCTGGTCGTGTGGAACCACCCAGTCCACGAGACCGATCTCGAGGGCCTCGGCGGCCGTCGGCTTCCACCCTTCCTTGCCCAGCATCCGGCGGGCGTCGTTCCCCAGCAGTCGTGGAAACATCACGCTGGAGCATCCCTCGGGGGGAACGCCGAGCGTCGCAAAGGGCGTCGAGAACGTCGCCTTCTCGGAGGCGATGATGCCATTGCAGAGAGTCGCCGACGTGACGCAGGCGCCGATCGCCGGACCGTTCGCCGCGATCAGGATCGGCTTCGGGAAGTCGATGAACGCGTCGAAGAGCGCCTGGTTGTGCTCGACGATGAAGCCGTGGAGCGCGCGCGGGTGGCCAACCTGTATCGCCGCGCCGAGGTTGACGCCGGCACAGTAGTACGGGTCGTGGCCGGTCAGGATGAGCGCTCGGGTGGCATCATCCTTCCCCGCCGCCGCGAGCTCCTCTTTGAGTGCCGTGAGCATGGGGCCGGTCCAGCCGTTCAGCCGGGTCGGGTTGTTCATCGTCAGCGTCGTGACGCCGTCCGAGGTCTCCTTCAAAATCAGCGAGCTCATGGGCGCAGCCTATCGCAGCGTCTGCGGTCAGCAATGCCGCGCCTCGTCGAGTTGTACTGAGACCTACGGAATCGCACGGCGCCCGTGAGCGGGACGCTCAGGTCACCGGAATGATGAAGAGCCCGATGAGAAACGGAAGTCGCACCGTGAGACTGCCCGTGATGAGCCAACGTTGCGTGCCGTCATCGAGCGCATGCCAGCCCGCCTCCACGTTCAGGCCGACACCGACCTCGCCGTAGGCGAACCCGACAAACGTATCGTGGGTGGCGGGGTCGCTCTCGTAGTCCGGGTCGGGCTCGTAGGCGTCCGGGTCATCGGACTCCCGCGCGCGCGGGCTGGAATGAACGATGGGCTGACCTGCCCAGTAGGTCACGAACTCGATCCCGAGGGAAAGCGTCCCACCGCCGCCGCCGAAGTCGCCGCTCTCGCGGAAGAGCACGTCGCCATGGCCGCCGACAGAGGCCCTGAACACCTGGTTACCCGCGACGTGTCCCGTCCAGAAGTGGTAGCGCGCGCTGAGGCTCGCTCCATGCCTGAAGCCGAGTACCTGAGGCACGTCGGGCAACGCAGTCACGACGTAGCCAACGCCAACATCGAGCAGTCGGTCTTCTTGGTCGTCGATGAACTGGAGCGGGTCCGCGTCGATGCGCACATGAACCGCCGGGTCGACGCGGGTCGCCGTGGAGCCGCCCGTGGCCGCAGCCGCCGAGTCGGAAGGGCTCTGGATCGCCGCCGCGGGCCCAGCCGAAACACGAACGGGCGGCGCGATCACCGGCAAGACGACGCAACCGCTGCAGCAGAGGAGCGCTGACGCGACCACGCCGGCCCGCCATGTCTCCGAGTATCCCACCCTACCCATGCGCGGAGCGTAGGGGAGCGGCAGGGCAAACGCGATCGAAAGCGCGCTGCCCTTTGGGTCGGCTCCCGCTCCGAATCAGTTCGCGGCCGGGGCGACCGGGTCCGCACTCTCCGTCGCGGCACCTCTCGCGTCGCGTCGATCACGCGCGGCGCGCACAAAGCCCGTGAAGAGCGGGTGCGGGTCGTGGGGACGACTCTTGAACTCGGGGTGGAACTGGCAACCGATGAAGTAAGGATGGTCGGGCAGCTCGACCATCTCGACGAGCGTTCCGTCGGGGCTCTTGCCAGCCAACACCATGCCCGCGCCTTCGATGCGCTCGGCGTACTCGTTGTTGAACTCGAAGCGATGCCGGTGGCGCTCCTTGATCTCGGCCACACCGTAGTAGCCGTGGGAGCGAGAGCCGGGGACCAACACGCAGGGGTAAGCGCCGAGGCGCATGGTGCCGCCCTTGTTTTTGAGGTCCTTCTGGTCGGTCATCAAGTCGATCACGGCGTCGTCGGTATCCGGCTCGAACTCGCGGCTCTGAGCCCCTTCGATGTCGCAAACGTGCCTTGCGTACTCGATGACGGCCATCTGCATGCCGAGGCAGATCCCGAAGAACGGCATGCCCTCTTCACGCGCGTACCGGATCGCCTCGATCTTGCCTTCGGTTCCTCGGCCGCCGAACCCGCCTGGCACGAGGAGCCCGTCCATGGTGCCGAGCTTCTCGTGCACGTTCTTGGACGTGAGATCCTCTGAGTCGACGTACTCGATGTCGATCACGACGTCGCTGGGCAGTCCGCCGTGAACGAGGGCTTCGTGCAGCGACTTGTAGGAATCGCGCAGGTGCACGTACTTGCCCACGAGCGCGATTCGCACGCGCCCGTATTTCGGATTCGTCAGGCTCTCGACCGTCCGCTTCCAGGTCGACAGATCCGGTTTACGCGACCAGATGTTGAGCTGCGTGGCGATCTGCACGTCGATGCCCTCTTCGTGCAGCTTCATCGGCAGGCGGTAGATGACATCGACGTCGGGCGCCGCGATCACGCGCTCTGTCGACACGTTGCAGAAGTGGCCGATCTTCTTCTTGAGCGCCGCCGGGAGCTCTCGGTCACAGCGGCAGATCAAGATCTCCGGCTGGATCCCGAGGCCGAGCAGCATCTTCACCGAGTGCTGGGTCGGCTTGGTCTTCAGCTCCCCGGCCGCGGCGATGTGAGGCACGAGCGTAACGTGAATGCTCAGGGCGTTCTGCGAGCCGCACTCGACGCGCATCTGCCGCACGGCCTCGAGGAAAGGCAGCGACTCGATGTCGCCCACCGTCCCGCCGATCTCGACGATGGCGACGTCCGCCCGGGCGGCCGTGTCGTAGACGCGGGCTTTGATCTCATCGGTGATGTGGGGGATCACCTGGATCGTCGCGCCGAGGTACTCCCCACGGCGCTCCTTCGCGATCACGGAGTCGTAGATCTTGCCGGTCGTGAAGTTGTTCGCCCGGCTCATGCGAGCCGTCGTGAAGCGCTCGTAGTGCCCGAGATCGAGATCACTCTCGGCCCCATCGTCGGTCACGAAGACCTCTCCGTGTTGAAACGGAGACATCGTGCCGGGATCGACGTTGATGTACGGGTCGAGCTTCAGGTGGGTGACCCGGAGTCCGCGCGCTTCCATGAGCGCGCCGATCGAGGCAGCAGCAAGACCTTTGCCGATGGAGCTGACCACTCCACCCGTGATGAAGATGAACTTTGTGCTTCGCATGTCTGCGATGCCCTTCTATTTGTCCGTGCGAGAGGCTTCCGGGCGCCCGGATGGAGGGACGACCGGTCTAAGTCAGCCAGCGTTCTGGCAGTGGTTCTTGGCGGCAAGTTGAACAGGCCGGCGTATGCCAGACGGAACGCGGTGTCGCACGGGAAACGACTCTACGAATCCTCCGCTCGCCCGTCAACGCGCGTCGTATCAACAAAGACTTTACAACTGGATCAGGGTCCCCGTTTGGAGAGGAAACCACGAGAAACCAAGGGTGGTATTGACTTCGGGGCCTCCGAACATCAACTTTGCCTTCGGCTCCGGTTTGTGAATGTGTAAAGACCGCGACGCCACGGACGGGTGAAGAGGGAGCGGACATGTCGCTGAGCGCCGTAGCAGTGGTGGGAACAGGCCCTTCAGGCCTCTCCATCGTGGAAGCCATCGCCGAGGCGGACATCCCCGTCGTGGCGGTGTGCGTCACCGGTGCGCGGCGCGATCTCGCACTCAAGCGCCTTCAGAAGACGCTCTCGATGCGGGTGGACGTCGGAGAGCTCTCCGAAGCTCGCGTCGGCGAAATTCTCGCCGCGGTAACGTTCACGCGCGATCTCGGTGACGCGCGGGACTGCGATCTCGTGATCGAGTCGACGGTAGGCGACGTGCGGAGCCGGCGAGCGCTCCTCGCGACGATCGAGGGCACGATCAGCCGCGGCTCGGTCCTGGCTTCGAACGCGCTTCGGTCCGAGCTGCCTCAGATCGCTGAAGCGCTGGGCCGAAAGGACCAGTTCATCGGGTTGCGTTTTTTTCACCCTGCGACCCACACGCCGCTCGTCGAGGTGACCGCCCTGCCCGAAACCGCGCCGGGGGCCCGCTTCGCGTGTGAGTCGTTCTGCCGCTGGCTCGGCAAGACGCCTGTCGAGCAGGTCGAGGGTGACGTGCACGGCGAACCGCTGCGCGCCGCCGGTTCCGCCTGAGGCGAGCGCGCATGCCCATTGACCGGGTGAGCGAGGACTGCCTACGCTCGCCTGTCGATGTCCAAAGCCGCTCCAAATGACGAGTCGAGGCCCGCAGGGGTGCTTGGGCTTGCGCGCCGAATCGACGACGCGGTCTTCACGATCGAAAAGTCCGTCGTCGCCTTTTCTCTGATCACCATCACGATCGTCGTCTTCGTCGACGTCATCGCGAGACGCATCACAGCGCCCGACAGCAAGATCGGCCAGCTGATCTCGAAGATCGGAGGCATCGAAGACTTCGAGACGCGAGCGTGGATCGACTCGAACGTCGCGCCGTGGATCACCCTGGCGCTCGCGCTCTTCGTGCTGGGGTTCGGCTTCTACAGCGCACGTCGATTCACTCGCATGCGCGAAGGGATCGAGGCCTCGACCGTCAACCTGGGGCGAGAGATCGGCCTGGCGAGCGCCTTCGCCGTCGCCGGCGCCGGCGCGGGGTGGCTCTTCGCTGTGGTCTTCGAGAACCTCGAGTCGTGGCAGGTCTACGCCGCGACTTTCGGTCTGTCGGCCGTCGGCTCGGCGATCTACGAGGGGGTCGGCAAGAAAGAAGGTTGGGCGCTGCGCGCCGGCGCGAGCGTCGCGTTCGGGGCGGTGCTGATCTGGGTCTCGGCTTCCTACGTGCCAGAGGGCTACACGTGGTCGAAGAAGGTCTCGCTCCTGCTTCTGCTCTGGGTCGGGCTGCTGAGCGCGAGCATCTGCGTCTACGCCGGCAAACACATCCGCATGGGTGCAGCGCAGCAGCTTCTGCCGGTAAAGGCGCGTCGCTGGATCAACGGAACCGGCTTCCTCGCTACGGCGGTCTTCTGCGCGCTGATGACCTTCCTCGGCTTCATGTACATCGTCGCGCCGAAGGCTTCCGAGGATGAGTTCATGACGGAGCTCATGGTGCTCGGGGGGACCCGCTACGTGTACGGCTTCGAGGGCATGATCGGCCGCGGCGGCCTGCTCGAGGGCACCGACATCCCCGACTGGTTGGGCATCCTCGCGGCGCCCGTGGGCTTCGGTATCGCGACGTTCCGCTTCGTCGGCGGGGCCGTCTCGGCGTTCCTCGGCGGTAGCTACGGCGAGACCGCAGCCGAAGAGGGCATGGAGGAGGCGAAGAAGCTCGCGGCTGCCGAGGCAGCAGACGCCGAGGCAGCGGACGCGGAGGAAGCGCCGCCGGCGGACCAAGACGAACCGAGTGACGCGCCCTCGGAGGAAGAGGAATGAGCGCCGCCAAAGGACCGACCAACCGTCGGAAGCTCATCGCGATCGGCGTGCTCGTGGCAGGAGCTGCGCTCGCGCCACTCTTCGGCCCGGGCGGCTTCATCGTGGCTGCCATCGTGTCATGCGCGCTGCTCGGCATGCCGCTCTTTGCGCTGATCGGCGTCGTCACGATCGTCTGTTTCTTGCTGTGGCCGGAGAACGACGATCCGCTCACCGATCTGAACAACCTGATCGAGCGCATCAACGGCCTCGCAGATACAGAGAACCTGCTCGCCGTTCCCCTCTTCATGCTGAGCGGCTCGCTCATGGCGGGTGGGGAGATCAGCAAACGGCTCATCGACTTCAGCCGCGCGATGATCGGCTGGCTGCCCGGCGGCCTCGCCGTGAGCGCGGTCGTGGCTTGCATGCTCTTCGCCGCGATCAGCGGCTCGAGCCCGGCGACCGTGGTCGCCATCGGCGCGATGATGGCGCCGACGCTGATCAAGAGCGGATACAACGAGCGTTTCACGCACGGTCTCTTGACGTCCTCAGGCTCGCTGGGGATTCTGATTCCGCCGTCGATCCCGATGATCATCTACCCGCTGATCAACCAGCGTGCGGGTATCGACACCTCGGAGCTCTTCGCCTCTGGGTTCGGGCCTGGCCTGGTCATCGGCGGCATCCTCGCCGGCTTCTGCATCTACCACGGCATCAAGGACAAGGCGGCCCGACAGCCCTTCAGCTGGGTCAACCTCGGGCAGACCGCCAGAGACGGCTTCTGGTCGCTCCTTTTCCCGATCCTGATCCTCGGCGGCATCTACACGGGTTTCTTCACCGTCGTCGAGGCGTCCGCGATGAGCGTCGTCTACGCCGTCGTCATCGAGCTCTTCGTGCACCGCGCGCTGAAGTTCGAGGAGCTCCCGGGCATCGTCCAGGAGACGGGCATCATCCTCGGCTCGCTGCTCGTGATCATGGTCTCGGCGCTGGCCTTCAGTGAGTTCCTCCACTTCAAGGAGGTGCCCGACCACGCGGTCGCTTTCATCGAGTCACTCGACCTCCGGCCCGAGGCGGGACCGCCGATCGCGTTCCTCTTGATCCTCAACTTGCTCCTGCTCGTCGTGGGCACGCTGATGGACATCCTCAGCGCGATGTTCCTCTTCGTGCCGCTCCTCGCCCCGATCGCCGCGTCGATGGGCGTCGATCCGATGCACTTCGGGATCATCTTCATCGTGAACCTCGAGATCGGCTACCTGACGCCGCCGGTCGGCTTGAACCTCTTTGTCGCGTCCACCCTCTTCAAGAAGCCGATCGGACACATGATCAAGTCGGTCGGACCGTTCATCGTGCTGATGTTCGCTGGCCTGATGGTGATCACCTTCGTGCCCGACCTCTCGGTCGGCCTGGGCAGCTGGATTACGGGCGCGGAAGCGGCCGCGCCGGTCACCCCACCGCGACCGCTCGGCGACGAGCTTCCCGACGAGCTGCCAGACCTCCCGGACACCCCCGATGGCGTCCAGTCGCTCGAAGACATGATGCGAGAGTCTGAAGGGGGCGGCGGCGAAGACGACGGCCACGTCCAATCCCTCGAGGAGATGATGCGTGAGTCTGAGGAGGGCGGGTCCGACACGGACGACGAGGCGCCCGAGGCGGCTCCCGAGCCCGTCGACGACGGCCACGTCCAGTCGATGGAAGAGATGATGCGGGAGGCCGAGAGCGACTGATGGCCCGCGAGCGCGCGGCGGCTCGGCTTCCCATCGCGCGCCTTCCCATGGCGCTCCTGCTCGTGGCCCTGCTCGCGTGCGTCGCGTGCGGCGGCTCCGAGGAGGGGGGAAGCCAGAGCTACGAGGCGACCGCGCGAGCCGCCGTGCGCAACGGCGCCACACTGCTCGACGTGCGAACCCGAGCGGAGTTCGCCTCCAGCCACGTCCGGGGTGCGCTGAACATCCCCCTCGCGGAGCTCAGGGCTCACATGGGTGAGCTCGAGGGGGAGCGACTCGTCGTGTACTCCGCGTCGGGTCCGGGGAGCGCGGAGGCCACAACGCTCCTCGAGGCAGAGGGGTGGCGTGTGATGGACATCGGTCCGATGAGCCGCTGGCCCTCCAGCGCCGAGATCGTGAACGGACAACCGATCCCTCCGGGATGACGCGTCGACGCTCGTCCGAACGGGCGCCCTCACCCGAGGACCACGGCCTGGGCGAGAGGGCGCTGCTAGACTGAATCCGTGGAGCTGGGCACAGCCATTCTGCTAGCGGTTTGGGGAGCGCTGGTCGCTTCGGTGATTCTCCGCCTGCGAAGGCGCGGAGCGGAGACCTTCGATGGCAACTTCGAGCCGCGTGATCGCAAGCTCGTCGGGGCGCTCGCGTTTTACCTGCTGGTTCCCCTCGGCGTGCTGCTCTCCCAGCTCGTCCAGGTCGCGCTGCTGCAGATGAGTGGCGCCGGCGTCGGCCCCTTCTCGACGTGGGTCTTCTGGGGAATCGTGGAACCCGCCCACCCCGAGGCGATCTCTGCCTACGAGCGAGCCGCGATGGCAATGGCGGGACCCGTCACGCTGCTCGGCTTCGTGGCCGTGGCCATCGCGTGGACCAAGGCCCGTCCGACCACCGCGGCGAAGAATTTCCTGCGCCTCGAGTTCGCCCGGCTGACGATGTCACTCGCGCTGGGCGTGCACGCGATCGCCGCGATCGTCATCGAGCGAGGGGACTATTGGACGCTCCGTACCTCGCTCAACGAGGTCGCAGCCCCGGCCGGAGATCTCGCGCTCCTGCTCGGAGGCCTGGTCGCCGCGTTTGCGTTCTGGGCCTGGAGAAGTGCGCGCAAGCTTCGTTTCCTGGCGACGCACACCCATGATGTCACCCGCCGCGCGCGGGCTCGGCTGGCCGAGTGGCCCGACGATCCCTCGGCCCTTCGAGAGCTTGGAGCGGCGCAGCTGACCGCGGGCGCGCCAGGCGCGATCGCGACCCTCGAGCGAGCGCTCCGTGCCCAGCCCGACAACCCTCGGACCGAGCTCATGCTGGGCCAGGCCATGCTCACGCGGGGAGAGGCGCGGGCCGCCACGCTCCACCTTCGAAACGCCGGGCTCCTGCTCGAGGAGGCTGCTGCCCCCGACGAGCCCCTGCTCTTCGAGGTGACCCTCGCGCTCAGCGCGGCGCGCATGATGCTCGGCGACGCGGAAGGCGCGATCGCGACGGCGGCCGCGGCGAGGAAGACGCGACCCGCGGATCTGCGGGGCCTCCTCCTCTTCGCCGATACGCTCGTCGCGGGGGGGCAACGGGACGCTGCGCGAGACCAGCTGGTCGCTGGGCTCGAGGGCTCCGAGGGTGCGGCGCGACACCAAATTCAGCGCCGATTGGCCGCGTTGAAGAGACGCTGAGGCGACGCGGGTCGGACGGTGGCGTCTCTGCTATGGTCCGCGCTCCCATGGCCTACACCGTCCTCGCCAGGAAGTACCGACCGCAGAGTTTCGGCGACCTCGTCGGGCAAGAGCACGTCACCCGCACGCTCTCCAACGCCATCCTCTCGGAACGGGTGGCGCACGCGTTTCTCTTCACGGGGGTGCGGGGCGTCGGCAAGACGACGACGGCTCGGATCCTGGCCAAGGCGCTCAACTGCGAGAAGGGCCCCACGCCCGAGCCCTGCGGCGAGTGTGACTCGTGCGTCGGCATCACCGCGGGTCGGGCACCCGACGTCCTGGAGATGGACGGCGCGTCCAACAACAGCGTCGACGATGTCCGACGCCTTCAGGAGTCCCTCCCCTATCGCCCACAGAGCGCGCGCTT